>ENA-ORSI01003274-ORSI01003274.1-human-gut-metagenome-genome-assembly--contig:-NODE-3274-length-10576-cov-2.745747_pt1 | contig 10576 bp, 10 predicted proteins | sample MGYA00242187_ERZ509154 | MGnify/ENA primary metagenome ERZ509154 (study PRJEB26280, sample SAMEA2338627) | human gut metagenome | biome: human gut; feature: human-associated habitat; material: faeces...
TTATACTGTTGAAGAATTTGATGAGTTTTATGGCAAAATTTCCAAACGGGAAGATAGATTTTTAAGCGACCGTGCTTTTATGCAGAAAATTGATGTTGATAAATTGTTGCAATTAATTCCATTGCTTGAAACTAGTCAAATATCAAAATTAAGAAGCGTTTTTTTAGGTAGATATGGATATGCTAATATTAATGAGTTCTTTATGTTAGAAAAGCCATATCTAGAACAATTAAAACAAGGATTAGAAGAGTTATTAAAACAAGGAGCGTTTGAAGATAAGATAAAAGCCAACCAAATTAAGTGGTTTATATCTAACTTGGAAAACTTTATTTTGAAGTTAAATAAATAATAGAATTAATGTTTAAATTTTTCTGACTTTTTGTATGTTTAACCCTTAAAAATGACAAAATATTTTGCAATATTATATATGAAAAAACCCAAAAAATGACCGTGTTTTTCTTAAACACGGTCATTTTCTTAAAGGTTTTCACGAAAATTATAGCAGTTTTGTTTACCGCAGTGTCGTCTCAAAACAACATTACGGCGTTTTTTCGGTTCGACTGCGGTTAAAGATAACGCGATGTAATTGATTAAGTTATTTGACATAACTCTAAAAATTTGTTAAAATAATCCATAAGCTTGAAATGAAAACTCAACTTTTGCCCTATAACAAAAAGAACGTCGCCGTTGCGGCGGAGGTAATAAAAAACGGCGGAATTGTCGCCTTTCCCACCGAAACCGTTTACGGTCTTGGGGCAAACGCATTCGACGCGCGCGCGGTTGACAAAATTTTTGCGGCGAAGGGGCGTCCCGGAGACAATCCGCTCATCGTGCACGTCTGCAAAAAAAGTCAGATAGAGGAGGTCGCCTGCGAAATCAGCGCCGACGCGAGGAAAATCATTGACAAGCTTTGGCCTGACAGCTTGACGATTGTGCTCAAAAAGCGCGACTCGCTCCCGCCCAACGTCACGGCTGGGCTTGACACCGTTGCGGTCAGGATGCCCGCAAGCCGCGAAGCGCGCGGTTTTATACGTGCGTGCGGCGTGCCTCTTGCCGCTCCTTCGGCAAACAAATCGGGGCGTCCGAGTCCGACGTCTGTTTTGCAGGTTGCGGAGGACATGGACGGCAGGCTGCCCGTCATTTTGTCGGGCAGAAATTGTCGCGTCGGGATAGAGTCGACGGTTTTGGATTTGACGGGAGAAGCGCCTGTCGTTCTGCGTCCCGGCATAGTTTCCGCCGCGTCGATAGAAAGGGTATTGTCTAAAAGGGTTGTTTATCTCAAAGAGGACGCGCCCTCGGCAAAGCTCAATTCGCCCGGACTTCGTTACAGACATTACGCGCCTTGCTGCGAAATGGCGCTCAATCTCGACGGAGACAGGGAAAAGATTTTTGCGCGTTACAGAGAAGCCGTGCAGGCTGGGAAAAATCCCGTTTTGCTGTGCGGTATGGAGCGGGAGGAAAATTTTGAGGACGCCGAGACGGTCTGTCTCGGAAGCACCGACGAGGAGTGCGCGCGCAATCTTTTCGGCGCGTTGAGAGCGCTTGAAAAAAAACACGACTGCATCATAGCCGTCTGGACGAGAAAAGGCGAGGTGGCAGACAGCGTTTTGAACCGTCTCAAAAGGTCGGCGGGCAACAACATTTTTTAATTTGTGAAAAAGGAAGTGATATAATATGACCATAGCATTAGCTTGCGACCATGCGGGTTACGCATTGAAAGAAGAAATCAAAACCCATCTTTTGCAAGAGGGGTACGAGTGCAAGGACTTCGGCACTTTCAGCGCCGAATCCTGCGATTATCCCGACTATGCTTACAAGGCAGCCAAGAGCGTGGCGTCGGGAGAATGCGAGCGCGGCGTGCTTGTATGCGGCACGGGTATAGGTATGAGTATAGTTGCCAACAAAGTCAAGGGCATACGCTGCGCCCTGTGCACCGAGGAGTTTTCCGCGAGGGCGACGAGACAGCACAACGATTCCAACGTGCTTGCTTTGGGAGCGCGCGTAATCGACGCGCCCAAAGCCAAGCTGTTGACGGACATTTTTCTTACCACGGAGTTTGAGGGCGGACGCCACAGACGCCGTCTTGACAAAATTACGAGAATAGAAGAAAACGCCTGCGATTGAACGTCGCGGGTTTTTCTTAAAAATTTATCGTTTTATATTGAGGCAATCTCCGAAATGGTCTTGCAAATTGCCTGCGGTTGTGGTAAAATAATCAATAACGAAATTTGAGGCGGACAAGCCTTGAACGGAGGCAGAAATGGATGAGAAAAACGCAAACGGTGAAATAAACGCCAACGAATCGGTCAAACAGTTGTCGGACGGCGACGCTCAAAGCGTCGAGTCCGCGGCGGAGGCCCGCGAGTTTGACGTTGTCACGGAAAAGCCTGCGCAAAGGCAGGAAAAGAAAACGAAAAACGCGGCAAAGCGGCCGTCGGGAAAACAGCGGAGCGAAACAACGCAGGTTGTTACCAAAACCGCAGTCAGGACGCTGGTTGTACTTGTAGCCGCGCTGATTGTGATTTTCGCTTTTTATATTTTGGTTTTTCCCGCGTCGTCGGGCAGCTTTTGCTATACGGTGGGGATGAAAAACACCTCCGCTTGGCTTGCGTCCCGCGCCGCAAAAAAGAGCGGCGAGGTGGACGACTATTACACTGCCTTTTTGCGCGCCGTTGACGCAAAGAATTGGTCGATAGTCGAGCGGTCGGGCAGGGCTTTGCTTGTGCCTGCCGAGGTGGACGGAACTAAATTCACATCTTCCGATTTTACGGATTTCTGCGACGAGCTTGACGACAACGAAATTTTGTCCGAGCGTGATTTCAGCACAAAGACCTACGTGCAGTACAATTATATTTACAGCATAGCTGTCAGGCTTGACGAAAACGACGAAAACATTTTCAATCTCGCAAAAAGCTATATCAACAGCGGCAGCAGCTATTATTATGCGGGCTACAATCCGCTCAAAGCCTATATAGACGCGGCGGTGAAAAACAAAAAACTCGAGCCGAACATGATTCTTGACGAATTTATGGATTATTATCAAAGTTATTCGTGGCGCGACGAAATCGGCGGAGACCATGCCACCGCGCAGAGATATATGCGTCAGGACTTAAAACGGCTGGTCGAGGCGAGAATGGGCGAAAAGGATAAGCAGGGAAACATCACCGTCGTTTGGGAAGAAGGCAACGAAGTCCACGATTTTTGGAAGGATAAATTAAATTAAAATTACCTAATTTTCAGGAGAGCAAGATACAACATGGAAAAGATTGTTAAAGAAGGCTTGACCTTCGACGACGTTCTTATTATACCTCAGGCTTCGGATTTTCAGCCGAGTCAGGCTGATTTGTCGGTAAAGCTGTGCGACAAAATCAAACTCAACATTCCGTTGATGAGCGCGGCAATGGACACCGTCACCGAATACAAGCTTGCGATTGCCATGGCGCGCGAGGGCGGGCTGGGGCTTATTCACAAAAATATGTCGATAGACGAGCAGGCAAGTCAGGTTGACAAGGTAAAGAGAAGCGAGCACGGCGTGATTACCGACCCGTTTTCGCTGCATCCCGAAAATATGGTCACCGAGGCGTTGGAGCTTATGGCGCGCTACAAAATTTCGGGCGTTCCCATTGTAGACGACACGGACAGGCTTGTGGGCATACTCACTAACCGCGACCTGCGCTTTGAAACCAATTTCAATCAGCCGATAAACAACGTCATGACCAAAGAAAATCTCGTGACGGCGCCTGTGGGCACCACTCTCAAACAGGCTCAGGAAATACTCGGCAAACACCGTATCGAAAAGCTCCCGATAGTAGACAAAAACTTCAAGCTCAAGGGCTTGATTACAATCAAGGACATAGAAAAATCAATTCAGTATCCCAACTCAGCAAAAGACTCCAAGGGACGGCTTTTGGCGGGCGCCGCGGTAGGCATAGCAAAAGGAACGATGGAGCGCGTTGCCGCTCTGGTTGACGCGGGAGTCGACGTTGTTGCCATAGACACTGCCCACGGTCACTCCCGTTTCGTCGGTGAAATGGTGACTGCAATCAAAGAAAAATTTCCCGACCTGCCTGTGATTGCCGGCAACGTGGCTACGGCTGCGGCAACCGAGGCGCTCATCAAAGCGGGCGCTGACGTAGTCAAGGTAGGCATGGGACCCGGCTCCATATGCACGACGCGCGTTGTGGCGGGTATCGGCGTGCCGCAGATAACGGCAATTATGGATTGCGCCGAGGCGGCGGACAAATTGGGCAAACGCATCATAGGCGACGGAGGCATCAAGTATTCCGGCGACATAGCCAAAGCCATTGCGGCAGGCGCAAGCGCCGTTATGATAGGCAGTCTGTTTGCGGGGACGCTCGAAAGCCCCGGCGCTATGGAAATTTTCCAAGGCAGAAGCTTCAAGGTCTATCGCGGCATGGGTTCGCTCGCGGCTATGGAGGCAGGCTCCAAGGACAGATATTTTCAGGAGTCGGCGACCAAGTTCGTGCCCGAGGGCGTCGAGGGCAGGGTTCCTTACAGGGGCGCTCTCGGAGAAATGGTGTTCCAACTCATGGGCGGTTTGAGAAGCGGCATGGGCTACGCGGGACAGCAGACAATAGACGGTATGCGCAAAAACGCGCGGTTTACGCGGATAACCAACGCGGGTCTGATTGAAAGTCATCCTCACGACATTTCGATAACAAAAGAGTCGCCCAACTATTCTACCAAGATATAAAACGAAAAATATGGACAAAATATTAGTTATCGATTTCGGCGGTCAGTATATTCAACTGATAGCGCGCGCAGTCAGAGAACAGAATGTTTATTGCGAAATCATGCCTTGGCGCGCGGGTATGGACAAAATCAGGGCTTACGGAGCCAAGGGCATTATTTTAAGCGGCGGACCGCACAGTGTCTACGAGGAAAACGCGCCTCAGATTTCAGACGAAATTTTCAGTCTCGGAGTGCCCGTTCTCGGCATATGCTACGGTATGCAGTACATTGCGCACAGGCTCGGCGGCGTTGTGCGCACCGCGCCCGTCAGCGAATACGGAAAGCAGTATCTCAACGTGAATCAGTCCGAGCTGTTTTCCTCCGTCAAGCAGAACAGCGTCGTCTGGATGAGTCACTGCGACTACATAAGCGAAATTCCCGCAGGCTTCCGCAGGACGGCGACTACGCCTACTTGTCCTGTAGCCGCGTTGGAGTGCGTCGAAAAGAAAATTTACGGCGTACAGTTTCATCCCGAGGTCAATCATACGGAATACGGCAGGCAAATACTCAAAAACTTTTTGTATTCCGTTTGCAAAATCGAGGAACGCTGGTCGATAGGCAATTTTGTCACCGAAAGCGTGGAAAAAATCCGCAAAAGGGTCGGGGACGGAAAGGTGCTTTGCGCTTTGTCGGGCGGCGTGGACAGCGCTGTTGCGGCGGCGTTGGTTCAAAAGGCGGTCGGAGACCGCCTGACCTGCGTTTACGTTGATCACGGATTGATGCGGAAAAACGAAACGGAGGAAATTATCAGAGTTTTCCGCGACGAAAGGGGATTCAATCTGATAGCGGTGGATGCGGGAGAGCATTTTCTTAACAAGCTGTCAGGCGTAACCGACCCCGAGCGCAAGAGAAAAATCATAGGCGAGGAGTTTATCCGGGTCTTTGAAAAGGAAGCTAAAAAAATAGGTGCGGTGGACTTTCTTGTGCAGGGCACCATATATCCCGACGTTATAGAAAGCGGCAGTCCTACGAGCGCGGTCATAAAGAGCCACCACAACGTGGGCGGTTTGCCGTCTGTCGTGGATTTCAAGGAAATACTCGAACCGTTGAGGGATTTGTTCAAGGACGAGGTGAGAAAGGTGGGCGTCGCATTGGGATTGCCCGACAGCATAGTTATGCGTCAGCCCTTCCCCGGTCCGGGACTTGCAATCAGGGTGCTTGGAGAAATAACTCCCGAAAAACTCGGTATTTTGCGCGAAGCCGACTACATTTTCCGCACCGAGCTTGAAAACGCGGGACTCAACCGCGACATATGGCAGTATTTCGTTGTTTTGACCAACGCCAAATCGGTGGGGGTTATGGGAGATTTCAGAACGTACAGCTACACTGTTGCGTTGCGGGCGGTGACAAGCGTGGACGGTATGACGGCGGATTGGGCGCGGATACCATTTGACGTTTTGGAGCGCATATCCAACAAAATCGTCAACAATGTGGAGCACGTAAACAGAGTCGTCTACGACGTCACAAGCAAGCCTCCCGCGACAATCGAGTGGGAATAAAATCAAACGGCTCCGCATTTTTCAGGCGGAGCCTTTTTCGGACTTGAAATGAATTTTTTGGCATTTGATATCGAAGCGGCAAACGGTTACAAGCCTTACAGCATTTGCAGCGTGGGTTACGTTATCGCGGACGAGAGCTTCAATATTCTACACAAGGAAAATATTTGGATAAACCCCAAAACGAAATATAACCTGAACGGCACGCGCAAAAACGTCGGCATAGATTTGCATCTCGACAAAGACGTGATTGAGCATGCGCCTGCATTCGGGCAGGTTTACGACAGACTCAAAGATCTGTTGACGGACCCGACCGTGCGTGTGGTGGGGCACGCGGTGGAAAGCGACGTAAGTATGCTCAACAGCGCGTGCAGGCACAACAGACTTCCGTGCATCAATTTCGATTTTATCTGTTCGCAGCTGCTTTTCAAGCTTTATCGGGGCGACAAGGACGTGAGGGGGCTTGACAAAATCGCCGACGAGCTGGGGATAAGCTTTGCCCACCACGCCTCCGACGAGGACGCGCTTGCAAGCATGCTTACTTTAAAATATCTTTGCGAGGACAGCGCTCTTTCGGTAGAAGGTCTTTTGGAAAAATTCAACGTGCGTATCGGCAGCAACAGAAATTTCGTTGTAACGCGCACGGTTTCTCTGTCCGGACAAATAAGCAAAAAACGCGTTACTTCGGAGGCAATAAAAGCCATTTCCGAATATATACGTTCCAACAGACTGAGAAGCGCCCCCTGCGGCGCGCTTAAAGGGAAACTTGTCAGTCTTTCCCGCGCGTTGGAATGCTCGGGAGGCGAGGTTTTGCACAGCGTGATTAAAAAGATTTACGCTTGCGGCGGACAATATACCGCCAAGGTCAGCAAGGGCAGTATATATGTCAAAGAGGAGGGCGAGCCGTCCGAAACCGACGCCATGAGGGAAAAATATCTGTCGGAACTGCGCAAAAACGGCTTCGATTGCGAAATATTGAACGTAAAGGAATTTCTCTACAAATAAAATAAGCCTCCGTGCGAAACAGTGCGCACGGGGGCTTTTGTTATTAAAATTTTTTCAGATAACCCATTCGCCGTCCTCGAACAGAGCTACGACTTTGCCGTCGTAGCCTATACCTTCGACGTGCAAATCCTTTGTGCCTACCATGAAGTCGCAGTGCTCGATCGAGTCGTTTACGCCGAGCTTGTCAAGCTGCTCGACGGTCAGCTTGTCGCCGTTTTTGACGGTTGAGGGATAGCCCTTTCCGAGAGCAAGGTGGCAGCTGGCGTTTTCGTCGAAAAGGGTGTTGTAGAAAAGAATGCCCAATTCGGAAATGGGGGAGTGTTTGCCGATTAACGCGATTTCTCCGAGATAATGGCTTCCCTCGTCCGTTTCCACGAGATTTTTAAGCGTTTCGTAGCCCTTTGCCGCGCCGAAGTTGCAAACGCGACCGTCCTTGAATTCGATGAAGAAATCGTCGATGACCGTTCCGTTTTCAACAAGAGGAAGCGCGCTTTTCACGATACCGTTTACCTTGTACTTGTGGGGAGCGGTGAAAACCTCTTCGGTGGGCATATTTGCGGTGAAGTTTATTCCGTCCAGCGCTTTTTCGCCTGCGCCCGTCCAGATATGTCCCTCGGCAAGACCGACTTTTAGGTCGGTGCCTTTGGAGTTTGTCATGCGTATGTACTCGAAATTGTGCTCGTTGAGGAATTTTGCTCTGTGTTCGAGTTTTTCGTTGTGTTCCTTCCATGCTTTGACGGGGTCTTTTTCGTTGAGGCGCATTGTCACCGCTATTGCGTCCCAAAGCTTGTCCACAGCCTGCTCGTCGGAGCAATTCGGGAAAATCTTTTTCGCCCAGTTTACCGACGGTACGGGTACGATACACCAACGGACCGCGTTTGACATGGTGGCTTTTCTGAATTCTATGAATTTTTTGCTCGACGCCGTGGAATAAGCCTTGATTTTTCCCGCGTCGATTCCTTCGAAAATATCGGGGTCGTCCGAGGTTATGGAAATATGCGCGGCTTTTTGCGTCACGCCGTAAAGTTTTTGCGCGACCATCCATTCGGGAATGTCCACAAGCGTTTCCGTATCGGCGTGTTGGTATCTGATTTTGGAAAGCTTTTCGTCCTTCCAATAGACGAAAACGTCTTTGGCTCCGGCTTCAAAAGCGGTTTCGGCGATTATGTGGGCGAACTCGCCGCATTCTATGGGGGAGTTGATGATGAGAATCTGACCCTTTTGCAGGTTTACGCCTATTTCGACTGCCAGACGTGCGAATTGTTTTTGTTTTTCGTTGCTTAACATTTATATGCTCCTTGTTTTTATTTTTTAAAATTTCAATGCCTGAGAAATATAGCCTTCCAGCTCTTCCGTCTTGATTCGGATTTGCTCCATGCTGTCGCGCATTCTTACCGTCACGGTGTCGTCCTCCAAGGTCTGAAAATCCACCGTTATGCAAAAAGGCGTGCCTATTTCGTCCTGTCTGCGGTACCGTTTGCCGATGCTTCCCGTCTCGTCATAGTCCACGTTAAAGCTTTTTGCCAGCCTGTCGCAGATTTGCGCTGCGTTTTCTCCCAGCTTTTTTTGCAACGGCAGCACAGCCGCCTTGAAGGGGGCAAGCGCGGGGTGGAGTCTTAGCACGACGCGCGTTTCGTTGTTTTCAAGCGTTTCCTCGTCGTATGCGTTGGACAAAAAGGCGAGCACTACACGGTCGGCGCCCAAAGAAGGCTCTATGCAATAGGGCACGTATTTTTCGTTGCTCACGGGGTCGGTGTATTCCATGCTTTCGCCGCTTGCGTTCTGATGACACATGAGGTCGAAATCCGTTCTGTCGGCTATGCCCCACAGCTCGCCCCAACCGAAAGGAAACAAAAATTCAAAGTCGGTGGTTGCCTTGGAGTAGTGGGAAAGCTCTTCTTTTTTGTGCTCGCGCATTCTCAGTCTGTCGTCGGAAATCCCCAACGATTTGAGCCAATCGCGGCAGCGGTTTTTCCAGTATTCAAACCATTCGAGGTCTGTGCCCGGCTTGCAGAAAAATTCAAGCTCCATCTGCTCGAATTCCCTTGTTCTGAATGTAAAATTACCAGGTGTAATCTCGTTACGGAATGACTTACCAATCTGTCCAATACCAAATGGCACTTTCTTTCTTGATGTTCTCTGTACATTTTTAAAGTTAACAAATATACCCTGAGCTGTTTCTGGTCTTAAGTATACTGTATTCTTAGCATCTTCGGTTACGCCCTGAAATGTCTTGAACATAAGGTTGAACTGTCTTATATCTGTAAAGTTGTGCTTGCCACAAGTTGGGCAGCATATATTCTTCTCATCAATAAAGTTCTTCATCTGTTCCTGTGACCATGCATCAACTGAACCTTCTATCTCATAGTTATTCTCATCTGCCCAGTCTTCAATAAGCTTATCAGCTCTGAATCTTTCGTGGCAGTCTTTACAATCCATAAGAGGATCAGAGAAACCGCCAAGATGTCCTGAAGCAACCCAAGTCTGTGGATTCATAAGTATTGCACAGTCAACACCTACATTGTATGGGCTTTCCTGTACGAACTTCTGCCACCAGGCCTTCTTAACGTTATTCTTAAGCTCAACACCAAGGTTACCATAATCCCATGTATTAGCAAGTCCACCATAGATTTCTGAACCCGGATACACGAATCCTCTTGCCTTTGCTAAAGCTACTATCTTTTCCATTGTCTTTTCCATATCAATAATCCTCCTAAAGATACAGATGCCATCTATTGATAAGGTGATAATGTACTTAACACATATACACCATAATATTTCGCATCTTCACAATAATCTTTTTAATTCTATAACATTCCTTGTATAATTTCAACTGTGAATATCGTGTAATTATGACTCCCATGGACGTATTCTATAAGAAGCACCTATCTTATCGCATATTATCCGGCACTGTGCTTCTTCCTCGTGTGATATAGTTGTGTCAACCGTTGTCATAACAACATTAAGCCCATTTGCTACGCATTTCTTCGCAAAATCTATCATCTCATCAAATGTCTTATCACCGAATTTACTTCTTACAAGCTTGTTATACTCATCCTTATCAGGATTGTTAAGACTTATTGATACAGTATCTATAAGACCGGCCATTTCTTTTGTTATATCTCTTTCATTGATAAGGTTGCCTGCTCCATTAGTATTGATTCTGATTGGCTTATTATTGTAAGTCTTTTTAATAAATGCTGCTACCTCTCTTACCTTATCCCAGCTTTCTGTAGGCTCACCAAAACCACAGAATACTACTTCACCAAAATCATCAAGATTCCATTTGGCGAATTCATCTATAACTTCACTTACAAGAGGTT
>ENA-ORSI01003275-ORSI01003275.1-human-gut-metagenome-genome-assembly--contig:-NODE-3275-length-10570-cov-2.621398_pt1 | contig 10570 bp, 8 predicted proteins | sample MGYA00242187_ERZ509154 | MGnify/ENA primary metagenome ERZ509154 (study PRJEB26280, sample SAMEA2338627) | human gut metagenome | biome: human gut; feature: human-associated habitat; material: faeces...
TATCGGTGAAGATATTCGGGCGCAAAACTCCTATGGAGTTGAGTTTCACCCAAGTAGAAAAAGAATAATTAACCAAGGAAAACTATGGCAAAAGAGGTTGCTGCATTTATTAAATTGCAGATCAAAGGTGGTGCCGCCAATCCTTCGCCCCCGGTTGGTCCCGCATTGGGTTCTAAGGGAGTCAATATCATGGACTTCTGCAAGCAGTTCAATGCGCGTACCCAGGACAAGGCAGGAAAAGTTCTTCCGGTCATCATCACGGTTTACAGCGACAAGTCGTTTGATTTCGTTGTAAAACAGCCGCCTGTAGCTATTCAGCTCAAGGAAGCAGCCAAGGTGCAGAAGGGTTCCGCACAGCCTAACCGCGACAAGGTCGGTCAGGTGACGTGGGATCAGGTGCGCGAGATTGCTCAGGACAAAATGCCTGACATGAACTGCTTTACCCTGGAAGCTGCTATGCGTATGATTGCTGGTACCGCTCGTAGTATGGGTATCAACGTCGTCGGTGAATTTCCTAATATGTAATCGAAGATGAGTAAGTTGACAAAAAATCAAAAGATCGCCTACGCTAAGGTGGAAGCCGCTAAGGCTTACAAGCTCTCGGAGGCCGCCGCTCTTCTGAAGGAAATTACGTTCACGAAATTCGACGCTTCGGTGGATATCGACGTGCGTCTGGGAGTCGATCCCCGCAAGGCCAATCAGATGGTCCGCGGCGTTGTGACGCTGCCCCACGGTACGGGTAAGCAGGTGCGCGTGCTGGTGCTCTGCACTCCTGAAAAGGAGGAGGAGGCCAAGGCCGAGCGTATGGCGAACATCGAGCGCGCCATCACGGAGAAGACGCGGGCTGTCTACGTCGAAACCATGGGCAATCCCTGCTCGGATCTCACGGACATCGACGCTGCCGCGGAAATCGCCCACAGACACGGCATCATGCTGGTTGTGGACAATACCTTTGCGACCCCGTACCTCCTGAGGCCCATCGAGCACGGCGCCGATCTCGTGGTCTACTCGGCCACCAAATTCCTGGGCGGCCACGGCACCTCCCTCGCTGGCATCATTGTGGATGGCGGGCGCTTCGCCTCCGCCCCTTCCGGCCGCTACCCGTGGCTCACCGAACCGGATCCGTCCTATCACGGCTTAAGCTACACTGGTATCGCGGGAAAGGCTGCGCTCATCACCTATATCCGGGCCCAGCTCCTGCGCGATGAGGGCCCCTGCCTCTCGCCCTTCAACTGTTTCCTCATCCTGCAGGGACTCGAGACCCTGTCCCTGCGCGTGGAGCGGCATGTGGAGAACGCCCTGAAGGTCATCGATTATCTGAAGACCTGCCCGCTCGTGGAGAAAATCCATCATCCGTCGCTGCCGGATTCCCCGGACCACGCCCTCTATGAGCGCTATTTTCCGAAGGGCGCGGGATCCATCTTCCTCGTCGACCTGAAGGGCGGCGCTGAGACAGCCGTGAAATTTGTGGACAGCCTGAAGCTTTTCTCCCTGCTCGCCAACGTGGCCGATACCAAGAGCCTCGTCATCCATCCTGCCTCGACCACGCACTCCCAGATGCCCGCCGGAGAGCAGCTCAAGGCCGGCATCAGACCCGGTTCCGTGCGCTTTTCCATTGGCATCGAGAACGCTGAGGACATCATCGCTGACCTTGATCAGGCTTTCCGCGCCTGCGGGGACTAGCGGGTCCCCTGCTTTGGGGCTATTGGAAAGGAAATAACACATCCACTGCGGACGGTCCTCATGCGGGGCCGCCCGGCAGGGCGGAGAAGGAGAAACCTCCCATGCTGAATTCTGTTCTCGAAGGCGTCGGCAATACCCCTTTGCTGCATCTCGCGGCCCTGGACGCCGATCTGCCCGGCAACGTTTTCGTGAAGCTCGAAAGCCGCAACCCCGGCGGCTCCATCAAGGACCGTGTGGCCCTGCACCTCATCCGCTGCGCTCTCTGCGACGGCACCCTGAAGCCCGGGAGCACCGTTCTTGAGGCCACCAGCGGCAACATGGGCATCGGCATCGCCCTGGCCGCCAGAGCCATGGGACTCAAGGCCGTTCTGACCATGCCGGAAACCATGAGCGTCGAGCGCCGCAAACTCATAGCCGGATTTGGCGCCGAGGTTGTGCTCACGCCCGGCGCGAAGGGCATGAAGGGATCCCTTGATACGGCCTACGAACTCGCCAAAGAGAGGGGCGGCATGGTCCTCGGCCAGTTCACCAATCTGAGAGCCCGCGAGGCTCACTACATCAGCACGGGTCCCGAGATTTACAGACAGCTCGACGGCCAGGCCGATGTGCTCGTGGCCGGCGTGGGCTCAGGCTCCTCCCTGAGCGGCACGGGCCGCTTCCTCAAGGAACGCATCAAAGGCTTCCGCGTCGTTGCCGTGGAACCGTCCGCGAGCCCCGTCATCTCCGGCGGCAAGGCCGGCCCGCACGCGATTCAGGGCATTGGCGCCGGATTCATTCCGGATACCCTGGATGTGAATCTCCTCGATGAGGTCATGACCATGGATAACGATGACGCCATCAGCATGGCGAAGAAGCTCATCTCGGAGCAGGGCGTCCTCTGCGGCATCTCCTCGGGCTGCAACGTCGCCGCGGCCCTCAGAATCGCGGCCAGGCCGGAGATGAAGGGAAAGAACATCGTCACTTTCATCTGCGATACCGGCGAGCGCTATCTCTCCACCGCCCTTTACGCCTGATATCAGGCTCTCCCCTTTCCCTGATTTTACGAGCGCTGTCCCTTTCCCAGGATGGCGCTCTTTTTTTTCTGCTGTCCGGATGGGGACTTGCCGTTTTATTGAAAATGGTTTTCAATTTGCAGTTGACAGCTTTAGAAGTTAGTTTATCTTTTACAAGTACAGATTTTCTTCAACCTTAAATTGCGGAAAGGACAGACAGGATGGATAAATACATTGTCACGGGCATGAGCTGCGCGGCCTGCAGCGCCCGTGTGGAGAAGGCCGTTTCCGCCGTGCCGGGTGTCACGTCGTGTTCGGTGAGCCTGCTCACCAACACCATGGGCGTGGAAGGCACGGCATCGCCCGCTGATATCGTCAAAGCGGTTGTTGACGCGGGCTATGGCGCGAAGCCGGAAAACGGGCAGGCAGGAAATACGCAGAGCGCCGCTGCCATGGACGCAGACGCTCTGAAAGACCGCGAGTCACCTGTTCTCAGGCGCCGCCTCATCTGGTCGCTCATTCTTCTTGCCCCGCTCATGTATATGACCAGCGGGCATGCCTTCCTCAACTGGCCCCTTCCCGCGTTTTTTGACGGAAACTACACGGCGTACGGGATTGTGCAGATGCTCCTGGCCCTCGCGGTCATGGTCATCAATAAGAAATTTTTTGTAAACGGCTTCAAAAGCACACTCAATGGAGCGCCCAATATGGACGCCCTGGTGGCCCTCGGATCCGGCGCCTCTTTTGTGTGGAGCACAGTGGTGCTTCTCGCCATAACCCGTGCCCAGGCTGACGGCCGCCTCGATCTCGTGAAGCAGTATGCTGGCGATTTCTACTTCGAATCCGCGGCCATGATTCTGGCTCTCATCACTGTGGGCAAGCTTCTCGAGGCCAAAAGCAAGGGCAGGACCACCGACGAGCTGAAAGGCCTCATGGCCATGGCGCCGCAGAAGGCCACACTTATCCGCGACGGAAAGGAAGTGGAAGTAGGCATAGCCGAAGTCAGGACCGGCGACATTTTTGCCGTGCGCCCCGGTGAGAACATCCCCGTGGACGGCGTCATTGTGGAGGGCGTGTCCGCCATCAACGAGGCCGCTCTCACAGGAGAGAGCGTGCCCGTGGACAAGAAGGCCGGTGATATCGTTTCCGCTGCCACTGTGAACCAGACCGGCTATCTGCGCTGCCGCGCCACGCGCGTCGGCCAGGACACCACGCTTTCCCAGATCATCCGCATGGTCAGCGATGCCGCGGCCACCAAGGCCCCCATCGCCCGCATCGCGGACCGCGTGTCCGGCGTCTTTGTGCCCACCGTCATCGGTCTGGCCATTCTGACCACTATCTGCTGGCTCATAGCGGGCCAGGAAATGGCCTTCGCCCTGGCCCGCGGCATCGCGGTGCTTGTCATCAGCTGCCCCTGCGCCCTCGGTCTCGCTACGCCCGTGGCCATCATGGTCGGCAATGGCCTTGGCGCGAAGCACGGTATCCTCTTCAAGACCTCTGAATCTCTTGAGCTGACCGGCCGCACTGAAATTGTCATCATGGACAAGACCGGCACCATCACCAAGGGCGAGCCCGAGGTGACAGGCATTCTGCCCGCTGACGGCATCAGTGAAAAGGAACTCCTTGAGTCCGCATTCGCAGTGGAAAGCCTGAGCGAGCATCCCCTGGCCCGCGGCATCGTGGCCAGGGCGAAGCATGACGGCCTGACCGCGCTGGAGGTGAGCGGTTTCGCAGCTGTGCCCGGCAAGGGCCTTACCGCAAAGCTTGGTTCTGGAGAAGTTCGCGGCGGCAACAGGGAATTCGTGGCCGAAAAGACTGAAATTCCCGATGCTTCCGTTAAGGCTTCCGGGGAATGCGCCTCGCGCGGCGAGACCCCGCTCTTCTTTGAGCGGGGCGGCAGGTTCCTCGGTGTCATCGCCGTGGCTGATGTCATCAAGGAGGACAGCGCGTCCGCGATTTCATCCCTGAAGGAAATGGGCCTTTATACGGTCATGCTCACAGGAGACAATCCGACCACCGCACGCGCCATCGCAAACCAGGTCGGTATCGACGAACGTCATGTGATCGCCGGCGTGCGGCCGGAACGCAAGGCCGACGAAATCGCAAAACTCCAATCGCAAGGCTATACGGTGGCGATGGTCGGCGACGGCATCAACGACGCGCCCGCCCTCGCCCGAGCCAACGTCGGATTCGCCATCGGCACCGGCACCGACGTGGCCATCCAATCCGCCGACGTGACACTGATGGGCGGATCGCTGATGGGACTCGTGCACGCGCTCGACCTGACGCATGCCGCCATGCGCAACATCGCGCAAAACCTCGGCTTCGCACTCGGCTACAACAGCATCGGCATCGCGATCGCGGCCGGCGTGCTGTATCCGTTCACCGGAACGCTGCTGAATCCGATGATCGCCGGCGCCGCGATGGCGTTCTCGTCGTTGTGCGTGGTGACGAACGCAAGCCGGCTGCGCCTGTTCGATCCGGACGCGGAGGCGGCGAAAAACAAGACGTATCGGGTACGCAAGCCCGATCCGAGCAAAAATAATGGCAACCAGCACAGTCGGAAAGGAACGATCATGGGACTGTTCAGCGATCACAAGGCCAAGAAGGAAGCCGAGAACATGGGCGCGATGGGCGCCGGACACTGCTGCGGCGGTCATGACGGCCACGGCATGGCTTCGAATATGGGCGATTCCGCGGCGAACGTTGCGAAGGACCCGGTCTGCGGCATGACCATCGACCCGTCCACCGCTGCGGCCACCCGCGAATACGGCGGCGTCACCTACTACTTCTGCAACCCCGGTTGCGCCGACAAGTTCGCCCAGAACCCGGCCGCCTACCTGGGCTGAGACCTGATTCTCGTCCGTCCCCAATCTGCCGACATCGAATGACATCCGGCCGTCGGCGGGTTGGGGATTTTTGTTGAATGGTTGATTTACGGATTCCGATTCACGGACGAACGATAAGATTCCCCTCCCGCACTCCGGAGAGCGCGTCCCGCCCCGCTACAAACGTGCGCGTGACGACGCCGTTAAGCGTCATGCCATCGCAGGCGCAGATCGGATTGCGGCTTTCCAAAGCGGTAGCATCCACAACAAACCGTTCGTACGGGCGAATAATCGCCAAATCGGCCCGCAATACCGGCGTTATATCGCCACGATCGTCAAGTCCCACAAGCCGTGCGGTGTTGCACGACATCCACCGCACGACGTCGGCCAAACTCAAGCCGCGCCGCATCGCACCCGTCAACACCGCGCGGAATCCGACCTGCAGACTGGAAACGCCACCCCACGCGGTGGCGAGCGTGCCGGCTTTCATATCCGCGCTGGCCGGGGAATGATCGGTGACGACACCATCCAACGTGCCGTCGGCAAGCCCCGCCCATAGCGCGTCCTGCTCATGCAGATCACGAATCGGCGGACAGCATTTGACCGCGGTGGCGTTGTCGGGAATATGGTCGCAATCCAACGTGAGGTAATGCGGGCAGGTCTCCGCGCTGACCGGCAGTCCTTCGGCCTTCGCCCGCCGCAGCACGGCCACGCTCAGACCGCTGGACACGTGCAGAATATGCGTGCGGCAGCCGGTGCGTGCCACCAGCCGTACGATCTTGCGCACCGCGTTCGCCTCGCATTCGGCCGGGCGCGATGCCGGTTCAACAGTGTTCGCAACAGTCGGGGATTTTGTTGCCGCGTTAGTCGCCCATTTCGCTGGTTTGGCACCGTTTCTTCTATGCCGAATCCGCCCGATATGCGATGTTGATTGTGTGGGGTAAGCTGTTTTTGCCATGGTCGGTCATCTCCTGATGGTGGGTCGCGTTGCCAAGAGGCGCCGCCACTGCCTGTGATGGATGCATTTCAGTGCTTACGGCATCTGAAATTCTTCATTCGTCGTGACGGTTGTCGGCGGCCAAACCTGGTGAAACCCGGAAAGCAAGGGGTAGCATCGTCAGGAGAGCGGATGCGCCGCGTGAGAATGTACTGCAGGGAAGGGCGATGAGCGTGACTTCTGGAATTATGCTTTCAGACAATATGGGGGCTTCGAAGGACGCCATGGACGAGGAAGGCAATGCTGCCGCGGACCTCGGCTTGATGGCGCGCATCCGGGAATCCTTCGATTCGCTGACTGCGACGGAACGTGAGGCCGCGCAGTTCATTCTGGGCCATCTGACCGACGTGCTGGTCTGCAATTCCGTGGAATTGTCGCAGTTGAGCGGCATCTCGCAGCCGACGCTCAGCCGCCTGTACCGCAAGCTCGGTTATTCGAATGCGGGTGAATTCAGACGCGACGTGCGCCGTATCCACCGTCCAGGCGCTCCGGAAACCGTGCGAAATGTTCGCTGCGATGATTTGCTTGCCGACCATTTGCTCAGGGATTCGGAAAGCCTGAAACATACGTTTGAGGACATCGACCGCGCGCAATTGGATTCCGCATGCCGGGACATGGCCATGGCTCCGCATGTCGCGGTGGTCGGTTACCGCAATGGATATCCCGTGGCGCTTCATTTGCGTGAACAATTGCTGCAGCTGCGTGGAAACATCGATATTCTCCCGCATCCGGGGCAATCTATCGCAGAGGAATTGACTGACTACTCATCGGACGATGTGGCCGTCATCGTCGGCGTGGGTCGGCGTCCTCCTTTTTTCGCCCGACTTGTCGACGTGTTACTCGAACGTGGGGTCACCGTGGTGGTAATAGGCGACGTCGCGGCACGCAATGCCCTTATCGGACGCAACGTCGTCTTCTTCAACGTGGCGTTGAACTCGCATATGCTTTCAAGCTTCACTGCGGCGTTCGCTTTGGTTGCCCTCTTCGCGGACGAGGTGGGGGAACGTCTCGGAAGCGATGACGTCGACGTGCGGAAGCGCATTGAGGACATCAACGATTGTTTCGAAACGCTTGGCGAGCTTGGTGATTGACGGTATAGCGGCGGTCGGCCGGAACCATGGAGGCGAAAACGGGAATGGAGGCATTGTGAACAAGATAAACGGAGCGTTGGCGTACGACCTTCCTTCCACTGGACCGTGGGCTGCCTTGGTCTTCCTCGTATCGCTGAATCTGCGTCCCTCCATCGCGGCGGTCGGTCCGGTGCTCTCGCAAATAGGTACTGGCCTTCATTGGGCCGAGGGAGTGCAGGGCGTGCTGACCGCGATTCCCCTACTCGCCTTCGCTGCGGTCAGCCCGCTGGTCACGTTCCTTGCACGCCGCATCGGCATCGACATGTCGATTCTGCTGGCCCTGCTGTGCATCGCGGCGGGCGACGCCATCCGCTCGTTCGGCGGCGGCGTTGGCATCTGGCTGGGCACGGTGGTGTTCGCTTCCGCCATCGCCGTCGGCAACGTTCTGGTTCCGGTAATCGCAAAACGTGACTACGCCGGCCATGTCGCGATGGCGACCGGCGTCTATTCCGGCTGCATCACCGCCGGCAGCGCCACCGCAGGTTTGCTGTCCGCGCCGCTTGCGCAGATGTGGGGCGGTTGGCGTGCGTCACTCGCCTTCTGGAGTGTGCCTCCGCTGGTTGTCGCCGCGCTGTGGGCGTTGCGTATCCTGCACAATCGCAAAGTCGTTATCGCTTCCGCCGGCGGCACCATCGAAACCAGCGATACTGGCGATATCGATGATATTGGCGATCGCAGCACGACGGCCAACGCACAAAACCCGCATTCTGCACAGCGACCGGCATGTTCCACGCAATCGTCGCATGGCGTGTTCGCCCGCGTGCTGCGCCGTCCGATGACGTGGTACGTGACGGCCTTCATGGGACTGCAATCATCCGCCTTCTACACCATGTCCAACTGGATGCCGTCCATCTCGGCGTCCATCGGCTACGATGCCTCCACCGCCGGCGTGCATCTGTTCATCTTCCAAGGCATCGGCATCCTTTCCGGCTTGGTCATTCCTAAGCTCATGAACGTGCGCGGCAACCAGGTCTGCGCGGCGCTTACCGCCAGCGCTCCCATGCTGATCGCCGGCCTTGGCATGCTGCTGCTGCCGCATCTCATGCCGGTATGGGCGTTCGTCGGCGGCTGCGCGCAAGGCGCGTCCCTGGTGGTGGCGCTCGCATTGATCGCGTTGCGCGGCCGTGACAGCGCCGAAACCGTGGTGCTGTCGGGCGTCGCGCAGTCGTTCGGCTATCTGATCGCGTCGCTCGGCCCGCTTATGTTCGGCGTGCTGGTCCAGGCCACTGGCGGCCACCATGTGCCGCTGATGGTGTTCACGTTCGTCGCTTTCCTGCAGTGCGTCGTCGCGGTCATCGTCGGCAGGCCTTCCAAAATGTGACTTTTCGCGTCTCATGAAATCGAAAGCGTCCGCAGAGGGAAGTACCGTTAGCCGTATGACAAGCCCTAAGACTGACGGTACTATGCATCTGCTCGATCCTGCTCCCTTCGGACGTATCCTTCCGGCCATGGTCACCCCCATGAAGGCTGACGGAGCCGTAGATTTCGAAGCCGCGCAACAGCTGGCGAGGCAGCTCGTGGCGGATGGTGCCGACGGTCTTGTGGTCAACGGCACCACCGGCGAATCTCCGACCACCCACATGGAGGAGAAGGTCGAACTGGTTCAGGCCGTCAAGGAAGTCGTGGACGTGCCGGTCATTTCCGGCGCCGGTTCCAACGACACCGCGCACACCGTGCGCATGGTGGAGCAGACCCAGGAGGCGGGCGCCGACGCGGTGCTCGTGGTCGCCCCGTATTACTCCCGTCCGTCGCAGGAAGGCGTGTTCCGCCACTACAAGGCGGTCAACGATTCCGCGGACAAGCCGATCATCATCTACGATGTGCCGGGCCGTACCGGACTGCACATCCAGCTGGAAACCTACCGTCGTATGGCCGAACTCGACCACGTCAAGGCCGTCAAGGACGCCACCGGCGACATCGCAGGCGCGGTGCGCAAGCGCATGGAGACCGGTCTGACCTGGTATTCGGGCGATGACGGCCTGTTCCTGCCGTTCCTGTCCGTCGGCGCCGTCGGCATCATCTCTGTGATCGCGCACGCGGCCGCCGGTCCGATGCGTGACCTCGCCAACGCGTTCGATCGTGGCGATATCCACGAAGCGCAGCGCATCTCCGTGCAGCTGGCGCCGCTCGTCGAAGCGATGAACGGCAATGGCTTCCAGGCCGTGATGGCCAAAGCCTCGCTGAAGGTGCGTGGAATCCTCGACTCCACCGAAATGCGCCTGCCGAACGTCGGTCCGGGCGAAGCGGAACTCGTGCGCGCGGAAAAGGGCATGCGCGCCGCGGGACTGCTGTGAACCGAATCGCATGATGCGACTGGCCTGTCGCGCATGAACGCCGGCAGGCACCCAAATTCCTCGTTTCCGCATAGGCGGAGACAATTAGTAATAGAAATCCAACTAGGAAATGGCTACAGAAGAAACCACAAAGACAACAACACACAAGCGCGGCAGCAAGGCTGCCAAGCGCACTGAAACCGCAGTCAAGGCATCCAAGACCACCAAGGCCGCGAAGTCCGAGAAGACCGCCATCAAGAAGGCCAAGTCCTCCACCCGCAGCCGTGGCAACGGTGGCTCGCGCAACGGCGGCTCCCGTGGATCCCGTGGCGGCAACGGTTCGAACCGTCGCCCGTCGCATTCCGCGCCGCAATCCACCGCGCCCCAGCAGGACGAAGTGCTGATCGCCCCGCCGAAGTACCGCAAGGGCTCCATGCGTATCGTGCCGCTCGGCGGTCTGGGTGAGATCGGCCGCAACATGAACGTGGTCGAATACAACGGGCATATCCTGCTCATCGACTGCGGCGGGCTCTTCCCCGAGGAGGAGCAGCCGGGCGTGGATCTCATCCTGCCCGATTTCAGCTACATCAAGAACCGTCTCGACAAGGTCGACGCCCTGGTGCTCACCCACGGCCACGAGGACCACATCGGCGGCGTGCCCTACCTG
>ENA-ORSI01003280-ORSI01003280.1-human-gut-metagenome-genome-assembly--contig:-NODE-3280-length-10558-cov-4.327621_pt1 | contig 10558 bp, 14 predicted proteins | sample MGYA00242187_ERZ509154 | MGnify/ENA primary metagenome ERZ509154 (study PRJEB26280, sample SAMEA2338627) | human gut metagenome | biome: human gut; feature: human-associated habitat; material: faeces...
TTGGGATGGTGAATACATCTGCCAGAACTTCACCTTCCGAGTTGAGGATAAAGCAGTCATGCTTGTCCTTGGCAACATCGATTCCCACACAAATCATAATGAAATACCTCCGATGTGTTTATTTGATGCTGGATCCACAGGACGCTTTACTCTTGTAACCTTGTTCCACATAAACCGTCTGGCGGTATCTAACTGATTAACAATACTGTAAAGGGCTGTGGTTGGAGCCTTTTACGAACCGTCTTGCGGTACACAAGTCTTGTTTTATTTCCCCTCGTGATGGCGATATGCTGTCTGATGTTGCCGGAATCCGAAAGGAAGATGGCTTAGAGATTGAAGTTTATATTGGAGCAGCTCAGGGTGCTTTGGTAGAAATTAATGGAACATCTGCACATTGGAATGGGAAATGCTTTGCGACAAAGGTGTTGTTGAACCAGTATCGCAATGTTGTGACTGCTGATATTAATGGTAAGCAGGATACTGCTATTATTTATTGGCTCCCAAATGCAGCAAATAAGTATTCTGTTTCCGTAGACGATAATATTTGGGCCTTTGCAGATCTAACCAAGAACGCGGATTCATACAGTTCAATCTTTGACAATCGATATTTGAATGTGTATAAGCAAGCACATGATCAGTATGGTGCAAAAGTTCGTTTAAACTTGTTTTACGAGATCGATAATCCATGTGGATTGGAATTGTATGGACCGTTTAATCTGTCAATGATGACCGAACGTTACAAGGAAGAGTTTATTGCAAATGCGTATTGGTTACATTTGGCATTTCATGCAAAGGCCGAATTACCTAATAATCCCTATTCTAATGCAGCTGCAAAGCAATTCAGAGAAGAATATGAGATGGTTATTAGAGAAATCCGGCGCTTTGCAGGAGATGAAGTAATTGAGCGAGCGACTACTAATCACTGGGGATCTGGCTCCAAGGATATCGTTCGAACTGAACGGGACTTGGGAATCGATGCACTTATGGGATATTTAGAAATCGACGATAACGGAAATCCTTTCGTCAGCTATTATCTTTCTGCGGAGCAGGTCATTTGTGCAAATGAATATGGTTTTTGGAAAGACCATGAGACTGGTATGGTTTTTGGAAAAATCGATGTTGTTCTAAACAATCATGATAATGAAGCGGTCAAAAACATACTGGAAAAAGGAAAACGGATGTATCCTAAAAAGGGTTTCATTGAAGTGATGATTCACGAGCAGTATTTCTATCCCACTTATTTGATTTATCTGCCAGATTATCAGGAGCGTGTGTTGTCAGCTTGTAAGTGGTGCGTGGAGCATGGATATACACCTGCCTTCGCTAGCGAAGTCATTCAATAGGGGCATATCAAGGCAAATTCGGAAGTTCAACTAGTAACGGATAGCTTGATGGTTCGATAGAGCTCGTTGCGCGCAATTTTGCAGGCGAATGATTTGGGAGAAAACGTCTAGCGACAGTAGCGAGAGAAACAAACATCTACTAATTTGGAGACATACATAGGAGGTCATTTATGAAAAGATCTGAAATTAATAAAGCATTAAAAGAATTGGAGACTATGTGCGAAAAGTACCACTGCTACCTCCCTCCCTTCTGTCACTTTACCCCTGAACAGTGGCAGACCATCGGTCATGAATATGACGAAGTCCGCGACTGTATGCTCGGCTGGGACATTACCGATTACGGCCTTGGCGACTTTGACAAGGTCGGTATGTCGCTCATCACGATTCGCAATGGCAACCGCGCCATGCAGGACAAGTATCCAAAGGTCTACGCCGAGAAGCTGCTGTACATGAAAGAGAGACAGTATTCCCCGAATCACTTCCATTGGTACAAAACAGAGGATATCATCAACCGCGGCGGTGGAAACATCCTCATCCGCGTTTACAACAGCCTGCCCGACGAGTCCATTGATAAGGAATCCGACGTGACCGTCCACTGCGACGGCAGAACCTACACCGTTCCTGCCGGGACGCAGGTGCGCCTGACGCCGGGCGAGAGCATCCATATTCAGCAGTATATGTATCACGATTTCGAGGTCGAACCGGGCAGCGGTTCCGTCCTGCTGGGCGAGGTCAGCCAGTGTAACGACGACAACACCGACAACCGCTTCAATCCGCCTGTCGGACGTTTTCCGAAAATCGAAGAGGATGAAGCCCCGTACCGTTTGCTCTGCAACGAGTATCCGGCAGCAGAATAACCACGGCGCAAGAGAGGAACATGAAATAAGATGTTGATAACGGATCATTCTAGTGTTTCCGAAAATGCTGCGTGGCAGATCATTCGGGATGGGTATGATGCTGCTGACGAAACCAATCTGGAAACAGCATTCACCCTTTCCAATGGCTATATGGGCGTGCGCGGGGCTTTGGAAGTGCCAAGCGCAAATAAATGCCAGGGCACCTATATTACAGGCGTTTATGACAAGCCCGAAAAAGATACCGCTGAAGAAGTCTGCGGCCTGACGCTGAAAAACAAAGCGATCACGCCTGCGTATGCGATCATGCCAGATCTGAACCTCATAGAAATTCGTGAGTCAGACGGAAACTATGACTTCATGAATTGTGAGATCGAATCATGCAAGCGCATATTGGACATGAAGCATGCCTCCAGTGGGATATGTCAGATGCACAGGAGAATACGCAGAACCTCTTGAATACACATGGCAGGTCAATCTATCAGGCTGTGGGAAATTATCCATATCAGGAGCTGCAGGTATGGATGAACCATCGCGTTTTCTCCATCGAACCGAAGCTCCATATTGATCTGGAGCCGGGGCAAGAAAAGCATTGGGAAACTGTTTATACATGGTAGGATAAAAACTATGAGAAAAATAATTGATAAATTAGCTACTTGCGGCGTTGTGCCGGTGGTGGTGCTGGACGATGCAAAGGATGCCATTACGACCGCGAAAGCGCTGCTTGCTGGCGGCGTGAACGTGATGGAGATCACGTTCCGCACAGCGGCTGCAGCAGATTCCATCAAGGCGGTGTCTGAGGACTGCCCCGATATGCTGGTCGGTGCAGGTACGGTCGTGACGCTTGACCAGTGCAAGCAGGCACTGGAATGCGGCGCAAAATTCATCGTCTCTCCGGGCTTTGATCCGGAGGTGGTCAGCTGGTGCGTGGAGCGAAACGTCCCCATCACGCCCGGCTGCGTGACGCCGACGGAAATTATGGCGCGATGAAGCTCGGCCTGAATGTGGTCAAATTCTTCCCGGCGGGCGTTTATGGCGGATTGAAAGCGATGAAAGCACTCTCCGCGCCGTTCGGCGGCGTAAAATTTATCCCGACCGGCGGAATAGACGCGAAAAACCTGAAAGAGTATCTGGAAGCGCCGGTTGTTCACGCCGTCGGCGGAAGCTGGCTGTGCCCAAAGAAAGAAATTGCCGCTGGCAATTTTGACGCAGTCACAGCGCTCTGCCGAGAAGCTTCGCAGATCGTCAAGGAGGTGCGCGGATGAAAGTATTAACCTTTGGTGAGATCATGCTCCGCTTGAAAGCACCCGGTCACGAGCGCTTCTTCCAGTCCCCAATGCTGGAAGCGACGTTCGGCGGCGGTGAGGCAAACGTAGCCGTCAGCCTTGCAAACTACGGCATGGACGCAGAATTCCTGACCGTTCTGCCGGAAAACGACATTGCTGACGCCTGCATCCGGGAACTGCGCTATTTCGGCGTGGGCACGAAAAAAATCGTCCGCGGGGACGGACGAATGGGGATCTACTATCTGGAAGCAGGCGCAAACCAGCTCCCAAGCAAGGTCGTCTACGACCGCGCATATTCCTCGATTGCGCTGGCAAAACCCGGTGATATCGACTGGAACAGGACATTTGACGGCGTAGGATGGTTCCACATCACGGGCATTACGCCTGCAATCAGCGAATCTGCGATGGAACTGAGTCTGGAATCCGTCAAGGAAGCAAAAAAACGGAACATCACCGTCTCTTGTGACCTGAATTACCGCAAAAACCTCTGGAAATACGGCAAAAAGGCCAGCGAGGTCATGCGGGAGCTTGCCAAGTACGTCGATGTTGCGATTGCCAACGAAGAAGATGTGCAGAAGTCGCTGGAAATTACCGTCGATGTGAACATCGAATCCGGCGAGCTTGACCGTGAGAAATACCGTGCGCTTGGCGATAAGGTGCTGGAAGCGTATCCGAATATGCAGTGCATCGCCATCACGCTCCGTGAGAGCCACAGCGCCGATTGGAATGGCTGGGCGGCGTGCCTGAACGACGGCAAGGACTTTTACGTTTCCAAGAGGTACGAAATTCGGGACATCATCGACCGCGTCGGCGGCGGTGACAGCTTCGCGGGCGGCCTGATCTACGGCCTGAACCATTACGAGGACAAGCAATCCGCACTCGAATTCGCAGTCGCGGCAAGCTGCCTGAAGCATAGCGTGATCGGCGATTTCAACCGCGTGGGCGTCTCCGACGTGACCAAGCTCATGGGCGGCGACGGCACGGGCCGGGTACAGAGATAACCGAAAAGAGAAGCTGTTTCAGCGAAACAAACGCAGAGAAAGCAGGTGGATATTCACTATGATACGTCTTTTACACAAAGAAATTGATCTGGAACAAAGTGAGGAGCTTCTACATCTTCCTTTTTCAGAGAATTCCGATCTGGAGCAGCTGGAGCTTGCAAGCGGGAACTGGACGATCGAGGATCATGCGCTGGTCGGGCGCTTCCGCGGGAATGGCGGCGGGATCTGCTATACCAAAGCGAGCTTCCCCGGCAACATTCTGATCGACTTTTACGGGACAATGCTTTCGCCGTGCAATAACGACCTGAATTTCGTTCTGAAGGCCGAGGGCTGGGATTATGAGAAAAACGACGCAGCACGCGGTTTTATCGGCGGACTGAACGGCTGGTATGACCGGAAAGCAGGCTTTGAAAAGTATCCGCTCTGCGATATGCAGGCGCTTGTCTCCTTTGACGCGGAATCTGACCGCGAATATCACATTCAGGCCGGATACTGCAAGGATACGCTGTTCCTGGCGGTAGACGGAAGGCTGCTGCTGGAAATGCGCGACCCTGACCCGAAGGAGTTTGCGGAGTTCGGACGCATTGGTCTCGGCACCTATTGCTCCCAGATCCGTTTCCGCGACCTGCGGATTCTCAGACCCGCCTGGCGGACGATCTCGCAGAGCTATCAGGCAGAATTCTAAAAAACATCAATAAACAGAGGAAAGGACTACGACAATGGCAGAGAAAAAAGCATCCGATTTCCGATACAATACCGGCGAGACAAAGGTACCATGGGCGGCTGTCGGTGAAAACTATAACGCGGAGGACGTGATCGAGGTTCTGCATTTTCTGATGCAGGGCAGCGGCGAGGCGTATGAGACTGCGATGAAAGCGGTCGAGCAGGACGTGCTTGCGCTCGGGAAGGTCTCGGAACCGCCGGCGAAGCTGTCCGTTGACCGCAAGGTCGCGGAGGCAGAAGACCTCTGCGACCAGTATCTGCACACAAAGGGCTCGACCTTTGTGACGAACTGCACGGCGGGCTTTGAGATCGCGGGAAAATACGCAAATCTCCAGCCCAGCGACGAGGTGATCGTTCCGGCCATCACGTTTATTGCGACGATGGCCTATCCGCTTTCCGTTGGCTGTAAGCTTGTTTTTGCCGACGTTGACCCGAAAACGCTCAACATGGACCCCAGGGATGTGGAACGGAAGATCACGGACAAGACGAAGCTGGTTATTCCCGTCCACATGGGCGGCTATCCCGTCGATATGGACCCGATCATGGAGCTTGCGCGCAAACATGATATTCTCGTGCTGGAGGACGCCGCGCACGGTTTCGGCGGCGCGTACAAGGGCAAAATGCTCGGCACGATCGGTGATTTCGGCAGCTTCAGCTTCCATGAGGTGAAGAATATCACCTCCTTCGGCGAGGGCGGCATCGTCTGCACGAACATCGCTTCGTTCCGCGAGGATATGCGCCGGGCAAGATTCCTCGGCGCGGATTTCAGCCGCAAGATCGACCGCTGGCTCTATGACGTAACGGCCTGCAGGGGCAAATACGGCCCGTTTGTCGCGGGCAATGCCTCCACCACGGAAATTCAGGCGCTGGGGCTCATTCTTCAGCTTCGCCGGATCGATAAGATCATCGCGGAGCGCCGCGCCGCTGCAGAATATCTGAACAGCCGACTGTCCGGCTGCGACGCGCTGACGGTGCAGGATCTTGGAAACGAGGAGATCAAGCCGACTTTCCATCTGTATCATTTGCAGCTCGACCCGCAGAAGACGGGCGGCAGGGATGTGCAGGTGCTCAAGCAGAAGCTGGCGGAAAAGGGCGTTACGGAGATCGCCCACTTCGGGCCGCTGTACCGGTTCAGCATTCTCAAGGACTTCGGCTATGACGAGCATGCAATCGCCGCCTCCTGCCCGAACTGCGAGGAGGTATTCTACCACCGCTATACGCATTTCCCGATCTACGGCCTGAGCAAAGAACAGCTTGATTACATGGCAGACGCAATTTTGCAGTCTGTCGAGGAAATGAAACAGGGGATCTGATAAAACAACCGCACGCCGCCGGATCTCGCGGCGGCGTGCGCTCGCTTTAAAAGGAAGGAACGAGCATGCGAGTATTGGCAGTCGGCTGCCATCCGGACGATCTGGAGATCGCCTGCGGGGGTACGCTTCGGAAATATGTCGAGCAGGGCGCGGAGGTCTACACCTGCCATGTGGCGAACGGCAATCAGGGCCATGTGGTCATTGAGCCGGAGCCTCTGGCGGCGATGCGCGCGGAGGAATTTGAAGAGGCATCGAAGATTATCGGCGCAAAGCAGACGTTCAACCTGAATGTCGGGGATATGCTGGTCAACAGCCACGATCCGGCGGTCATGGACGCAATGGCGGAGGTCGTCCGCTGCACACGGCCGGACGTCATTATTACACACAATGATACGGATTACATGCAGGATCACACGGAGACGAGCCGCATCGTGACCAACGGCAGCTTCTGCTCCGGCCTGAGTCACCGCCCGCGCAGATTTGAGCCGTATTCCAGCTTTATCCCGGTGTTCTTTATGGATACGCTGGCGGGCGTCGGCTTCCAGCCGACGCATTATGTGGACATCACGGATCAGATCGAGACGAAGCTGGCGGCGCTCCGCTGCCATCGGTCGCAGCTGGACTGGATGCTGGAGCATGACAACATTGATTTCGCGGACATGGTGCGCACCTGCTCCAAGTACCGTGGGTATCAGTGCGGCGCAGCGTATGCGGAGGGCTTCCGGCCCTACACCGTCTATCCGAGAATGGCGGCAGAAAATCTGCTGCCGTAAGCAATAGGAGGATACATATGAAAAAGGTTCGTTGGGGCGTCATCGGCGCGGGCGGCATTGCCCAGCGCCGGACGATCCCCGGTATGATGCAGTGTGAAAACGCGGAGCTGGTTGCCGTCATGGAGATCACGCCGGAGTTGGCGGAGAGTTGCCGTGCAAAATGGAACTGCAAAAAGGCGTATACAACCGCGGAAGATCTTCTGAACGACCCGGAAATCGACGCGGTCTATATCGCGTCCCCGGTTTTCCTGCACGCGCAGCAGGCGATGGCTGCGGCAGACGCAGGCAAGCACATCCTGATCGAAAAGCCGCTGGCAATGACGGCGGCGGAAGGCCAGAAGGTCGTCGAACACTGCAAGGAAAAAGGCGTTCTGATCGCGGCGGGCTTTATGATGCGCTTCGGCGCCTGCATTCAGGCGATGAAAAAGGCCATTGCCGAGGGAAAAATCGGTAAGCCGGTGTCCGCCTATCATAGAGAATATCAGCTATGACGTTCTGCTGGTGGACTTGCCGTATGACAAGGAGATCGTCGAGGAAATTCTGGAGCTTATCGTGGATACGGTTTGTACCACAAAAGAGACCGTGCGCATCTCCGGGGATGATAAACCAGCGGAGGTGGTCAGGAGCCGGTTCCTAAAGCTGGACAGCGAGCATATCCGCTTCGTCGTGAGCTGCATGAAGGAGAACACCACAAAAATCAAAAACATCCGTCAATATCTGCTGGCGACGCTGTATAACGCTTCGCTCACCATGACCAGCTACTATACAGCGCTGGTTCAGCACGATATGGCAGAGGGACGCATTTAGATGCCGCTGGCTGTATGGCCTGCGGCTTTTTTGCATGTTATGGAGGTGAACGCCATGCCAAAGAAGACAGAACCAAAGGACACGCAGAGTACCCCGCCGGAGCAGGTGCAGCAAATACGCATTTCGGATATTCACCCCTTCAAGAATCACCCGTTCAAGGTGGTGGACGATGCACTCATGCAGGAGACCGTAGACAGCATTATGCAGTTCGGTGTGCTCAATCCCACCATCATCCGGCCAGACCCCGGAGGCGGCTATGAAATGGTCGCCGGACACCGGCGCTTGCACGCAAGCGGACTTGCCGGGAAGGATACGATCCCGGCCATTGTCCGCAATCTGACTGACGACGAGGCGGTGATCTTGTTGGTGGATACCAATTTGCAGCGCGAGAACATTTCTCCCATGGTGTGACGTAACGAGATCAGTGTCAAAAATGACGGAGATCGAGAGACGGGGCGGGAAAAGGTGGGATAAGCCGAAAAAGGCAGAGAAATCAAGGGATTGCGGGGGCGGTAAGTTCTGAAAACCGCCGAAAATTTGAGCCGACGCCACGACGGCGACGCGCACGTTCCGTGTCAATCACGACGGCCGCGCGACGCTGATCGGGCGTCTTTTTTCGTCGTCGGCGCGTTTCTAACGCTTCGGGGCGTTCGCGTTTAACGCTGGGCGTTCGAGCGTTCGGACGCGCGTTAGAAAACGGCGAAAGCCTTGCAAACACTGGGCTTTTTCGCGTTCGAGCCGCCGAGCCCGAACATCATGGAGTTCGGCCCACCGGCCTTGTTCGTCATGCGCTTGAGCATGAACTGGCCGAGGGCGACAAAAAACACGATCGGCAGCAGCCACGTCAGCAGAAACGACAGAAATGGCGACATCTGCTCGACGATCTCGCTTGAGAACTCCGCGCCGGAGTCCTTCAGGCGGTAGATCAGGTCGGGATCGTCCATCAGGCCAGTCTTATAGACCTGCGTGTCGTCTTTGTTTGTGAAGAGGATCTGGTTGTTTTGCACCTCCACACGGCCGATTTCCTGATTTTCCGTCATGGTCATAAACGTGCCGTAGTCGACCTCCTTGACCTGCCGCTGGCTCAGCCAGGGCACCGCCAGAAAGTTGAGCGCCAGAATCACGAGAATGACGATGGCGTAATAATACACCAACGGCTTTTTGGGGCTTTTCACTTCATTCATGTGAACGCTTCCTTTATCTTGATAAAATGTGTGCACTTTTGGGACTTGTGTAACGTAACTTTAGTTTACCACAACAGGAAAGAACTGTCCAGTGAATAAACTATGTATACCGTGTACAAAATTTGCCCAAAGCGCCGGAAAAGAGACAAGGAAACCGCCTTCTGTGCAGCAAAGGTTACAGAAGAAAGGTCCTTGCGCCTGTATGATAGTTTTATAACAATTTGACGGAGGGCCTCGTATGGAGATGCTTCTTTACCAGAGCACGCAGTTTCGTGACGTGAAAAAGATCCTGGACCGCGCCCACGGCTTTGCAGGGCTTTTGACGGCCGGCGGCATCGAGGCCTCGCGGCTGGATGTGCCCTTCGTCTGCGATCAGAAGGTGCTCTCGCGGTATGACGATGCGTGCAGCGATGTCCGCCGCATCCTGACCATGCAGCTGGGGCTTACACTGCCGAAGGGCTTTTCCATTCCGTTGGAGGCTGAGGATCTGGCAGTCTTTTTTTCGCAGCAGTGCGGCCTGCAGCAGATGCAGGACTACCTGACACAAAAGCGCGCGCGCACGCAGGCGGACATCCAGACCTGGCTGCGTGACCGCCCGTGGGACACCTACCCCGTGACGGCGGCGCAGGCGGCGGAGCAGAATTTCGTCTTTGACGCGGCGACCGGCCGCATCGGCACGGACGGCTGCTTCAACGCCGGCACGGTGCTCGAGCTGCCGTCGTCGGTCGACGGGGTGCGCGTGCGCCGTCTGGCGTCCTACGCCATGGTCTCCTATACGTATCTGGACACGCTCATCCTCCCGGACAGCATCGAGACGGTCGAGCCCTATGCATTTTATGATAAGGTGCACCTGCGCAGTACCAATCTGCCGCGCGGTCTCGCCGTCATCCCGGAGGGGATGTTTTCGCGCTGCATCGGCTTGACGGGCATCGTCATCCCGGACAGCGTGCGCGAGATCCAGGATGAGGCGTTTTACCAGTGCAGCAATCTGGACACGGTCGTCATCCCCGACAGCGTGGAGCGCATCGGCCGCTGCGCGTTTTTGAATGCGCGGCGCGTGATCTACCACGGCAGCGCCAAGGGCTTTCCCTGGGGCGCGACGCGGGGCAACTGAGAAAGGCGGAAACCGATATGCATCTTACCCGGCAATTTGAGACCGCCGTCTGCGGCGGCAGCAATCTGAAAGCACCGATGAAGCTCGACTTCCTGCGCTCGCTCTGCGCGCAGGAGCGCCATGCGTGGCCGGAGGTCGTGCTCTGCCGCGTCGAGGGCGA
>ENA-ORSI01003284-ORSI01003284.1-human-gut-metagenome-genome-assembly--contig:-NODE-3284-length-10551-cov-2.507717_pt1 | contig 10551 bp, 6 predicted proteins | sample MGYA00242187_ERZ509154 | MGnify/ENA primary metagenome ERZ509154 (study PRJEB26280, sample SAMEA2338627) | human gut metagenome | biome: human gut; feature: human-associated habitat; material: faeces...
AATATGACATGGCAAAGATACAAATAAAATCTGAGAAACTCTCTCCTTTTGGAGGAATTTTTTCTATTATGGAGCAATTTGATGCTCTTTTAGCTCAAACCATAGATTCCACCTTGGGATTGAGATGCACTATGTTTGGTTATCAATATAGCGAAATTCTACGCTCTCTGATGTGCGTATATCTTTGTGGCGGCTCATGTATTGAACTTGTTGGATGAATTAAATTAGTGCGTATTTCACTTGACCAATTTTCCGATGATTGATGAAATTGACATATTGCAGTATTGTAAGAGCCGCGACTTTAGCCGCAATGCGGGTAAAGAGGCCCATTGGCTGGTTTGCATAATTACGTATCATCATGAATTGATCATTGAGTTGGGAGAAAAGAGTTTCGATTCTTTTTCTGAATTTACGGTATGCCCAGATAGGAGGACGCCAATTCTTTTGATTGAGCCTATAAGGCACTTCCAGCGAAATATGTGCGACATCAAAGAGGTTTTGCTGAATATCTGTGCTGAGGTAACCTTTATCGCCAAGCATCAGGCAATCGCTGTATTGCCATTTGACATCTTGGAGATAATGTATATCCGACACGTTGGCTGCAGTCGTGTCATAACTGTGAATTACTCCCGTTATTCCACAGACTGCGTGGAGTTTATAACCATAATAGTGCATGCCTTGAGATGCGCAATAGCCCCATGCTGGAGCCAGCTCAGGCGCATCCTTTCCCATTGCGCAACGAGCAGCTCTGGCGTTTTGGCATACTTTTATCGGTTTGGAATCTATGCTGAATACATCTTCGCCCCCATCCATGGCCGAGACTATGTCCTTGCGGATTTCTTCTCCAAGACGGTAAGTGAGTTTGCGACGCTGATTGTACTGACGGCGTGTGATAAGATTGGGAAAACGGTCGGGGCACTCATTCTTCAGGCGATGAAACAGGTAGTTCTCGCTGTCGATGCCGAAGACTTCCGCAGTGGCGGAAAGGGCGAGAACTTCCAGGTCCGAGAACTTGGGAACCACACCTCTTCGAGGCATGTTTCCGAGGTCATTAACACGATTTCCGGCAAATTTCTTGAATATGTCGAGAATTTTTCCGAACTTTACGATGAAGTTGTGCATACGCGTGATGATGTAAACTATCGGTTTGGTTACCTCTAATTTACTAAAAATCAGCGATATGTGCAACTTTTCCATTGTAAATATTTTAAGAAATTAATTCAACCAACAGGTGTATTGAGGATGTTACAACTCACTTGATGAAACATTTGTCTCTTCATCCAACTCTTCGCACTTGCAGCGCAGACACCATATTGCGTGCTATCGAAGAACTGACTTGTAAGAACATCACCTATAAATCTGCTTCTGGCAACTCCTATGATTTCAATACTGCAGACAAGATGAACTGCTTATTGATCAAAGCCCTGCTTGCTACTGGTCAATTGAAATCCGGTCAAGAGTATGATTTTGACTTTGACCATCAGTTCATTGAAACAGAGAAGCATGATGCAAAACCAACCTACAAGAAGTTCCTGGGCTATAGTCCAGGTGTGGCAGTCATTAACGACATGATTGTCGGTATTGAAAATAGAGACGGCAACACAAACGTGCGCTTCAACCAAAGAGAGACTTTGGAAAGAATCTTCAAGCGACTGGAGGCATCAGAAGTATATATATCCCGTGCCCGCATGGATTGCGGCTCATGCTCGGAGGAAATCGTAGATATGGTAGAGGCTCATTGCAGGCATTTTTATATTCGTGCCAACAGATGCTCTTCCTTCTACGATTCCATGTTTGCCTTGACTGGATGGAAAACTGTTGAAATCAACGGTATTGAATTTGAGCTGAATTCCATCCTTGTTGAGAAATGGAAAGGAAAACCGTATCGTCTTGTCATACAGAGACAAAGGCGAATAGATGGAGACCTTGACATTTGGGAAGGCGAATATACCTACAGATGTATACTGACTAACGATTACAAGTCGAGTGCAAGAGACATCGTGGAATTCTACAATCTTCGTGGTGGCAAGGAACGCATCTTCGATGACATGAACAATGGCTTTGGCTGGAATCGATTGCCAAAATCGTTCATGGCACAGAATACTGTATTCCTGCTTATGACAGCTCTCATCAGAAACTTCTACAAAGCTATTATGCAGAGATTGAAAACCCATGAATTTGGATTGCGTGCCACCAGCAGAATCAAGACCTTTGTTTTCAAGTTCATCTCTGTTCCTGCGAAATGGATTAAGACATCACGTAGGCATGTATTGAATATTTACTCAGACAACAATGCTTATGCCAACCTGTTCAAGACAGACTTTGGTTAAAGACCATGCTTTTCTGGTTAAACCAGCGTATTACCTCAAGTCGCTTTATGGGGTAAGGGGATTTTGTGTCTGCGACATTTCTGTTGTGCAAGAAATATGTACAATAAAATGAATTTTGTCGCTTTGCAAGCAAAATCCCACTAAACCCTATAGGTTGCGGATTTGAGGAATATCTTAAATGAATGATGATGAAATCGTATATACATATTCAAGGTCTGATTTTGGCATTAGCTATATTGTCGCTCTCTGCCTGTTCTGGAGATGATTGGCTGCAAACAGACGGAGAAAAAGTTTCTGTTACGTTTCAACCTACCTTAAATGGTGTGTTGAACACCCGTGCCATTGGCGACGCTACCAGTATAGACCAACTTGTCGTAACGGTGTATGAAGGTGGTGAAACCAAATCAAAGGTATTCTCGCAGACGTATGACTGGACTTCGGTGCAAAGCAGCGGGGTCTCACTCACATTGATTGAAGGGCGCACCTATCAGATTCTCTTTTGGGCAGAGCACAAAGAGAATGGGGCATATACCCTGACCGATGACGGGAATATCACAGTGAATTATAACAGCTATCTTCGTGGCGGCTTTGGGGATATGGAGAAGCTGGATGCTTTCTGCCAGACCACAACGCTGACAGTCGGAACACAATCGGTGGAAGACAAAGGAGAAGTCAAGCTGTCACGCCCATTGGCTCAAATCAACTTTGCGGACAAGACCACACAGCCTGTTGCCGGAAGCCAAAAGGCATTGGTGACATTTCATGGAATTCCGTCATCATTCAATCCGTTCACAGGTGAGATTGTAATGTCCGAAGACGATGTATGTTTCACGTTTACAGACTTTCCTGAGGAGCATTTATCCGTGGAAGGCTCAACCTATTATTATATATCAAGCAATTATGTGTTTGCACCGAAGACAGGAACGGCATCTCTCAAGGCAACCCTTGACTTGCAAGACGCGGAGGGCAACACTATAAAACAAGTGACGTTGGACAACATAGGGATTGAACTAAACAACAGAACCAATATCCTGGGTGATATTGTTCAGGAACCCGAAACATGGAGTGTCTGGGACGGAACAATTCCTTCTGCCTCCACAATAACAAAAGACGATCAGAACCGCTACATCATTGACGAAGCTGCCGACATTGCTTGGTTGGGAGCAAATGCCCCAATACTCTTGCCACAGGCCGGAACCTTTGTGATGACCAAGGATATTGATATGGCCAATTTGCCAGGGCTTTCAGCCATTCAACTGCCACAGGGAAGCACATTGGATGGTGGTGGACACACTATCAAGGGATTGATACTGACTGATGGGCTGCTGGGTGATGCCACGCAGATAACAGTGAAGAATTTGAATGTGGAGGAGGTAACCGTTGCCAATAGTTCTTCAGATAAAACCCATGTAGGGATACTGGCCAATAGCGTCAAAGGCACCAGTATGTTCAGTAATATCTACATTAATAAGGCTTCGGTAAGCACGCAAAACGGGGCAGCAGGCGGCATTGTTGGATATGTTTCGCGTAAAGAATCAGACAACCGTGATGAAACATTGACTGTCACCTTTGATGATTGCCACGTGATGGGAACGACTGTGGCCGGCACACAAAGTGAAGGCTGCTTTGTGGGGCTGCTCCGTGGATATGACAACGAAGAGACTTTGCAGTTCAACGACAATTGCACGTTTGCTTCATCTTCAACGAGGTCTTCAGCCAATGGGTTGGTTTCTCCCTATCGGGAGGGCAATGAAGCTGTTTGGCTTGCCTCAAACGACTATTCACGATTTGACGGCTGGCTGGGTAATGAGGAGTGCTATCGGGGAACCGTGATGTATGGAGCCAACCGGTTTATACCTTGTTGGGATGGCTCTACCAAGATTACTCCTTTGACTGATGGCTCCACCAAACTGATTTATTCGGCATTCGACCTGGCCGCTTTGCAGGGCACTGCTGCAGGCGACATCAAGTTGATGGAGAATGTGTGCATGGAATACGACTTGGATGGCGCGTCAAAAGAAGGCGTGCGAAATCACAATTTCACCCCACTGAGCACTTTAAACTCTTTGGAGGGCAATGGCAATACAATCTACAACATCACTATCACAGGTAATTACTACAGTGGATTCGTCTATAGTGAGGGTTGTGCCACTGCCTTCAAAAACGTTAACTTCGATGGTGCCGACATCCGCGTGACCCACGGAAGCGAGGGAGATGCCTATGTTGGAACACTGAGGGGCTTTGCATACGCCAACACAACCATTGAAAATGTACATGTGCGCAATGGTTACCTTTACGGAGTGAACAAGATGGGTGGTCTGTGTGGTGGCATCTTCAGTACGGTCACTTGTTCAAACAGTTCCGTGCAGAATTATCATTTTGAGAATTATGATTCTGAGGTCGTAAGTGGAGGATTCAAGGCGAATGGCGAGATTGGAGGACTTATCGGATTCATACAAGTTAATGATGCTTCAACGGTGAATACCATCTCCAATTGCTATGTGAAGGAAAATTCGTTCAACTGCGTTACTTATAGTGCTTCAGCTTGGGACAGAAGCGTTGCTCCTTTTATCGGGGATATCCGTACAAGCAAAGCCGGTCGGGTGAATATCACAAGTTGCAGTATTCAAGGAATCAATACTTATACGAATGCTTCTACAGGTGCAGCTGCCACTTTTGACCAACATAAGAAAAAAACAGGAGGATCAATTTTCAATCCTGTTTACACATATTACCCTCTTGTAGGGCAATGCTATTATGTGCTCATTCTTGATAAGAAAGGTTCTGTTTATATAGACGGGACGAACATACTTTGATAAAATCAAAAATCAACCAAAATATGAAAAAGTTGTTTTACCTACTATTGGCAACACCGCTGTTATTAGCCTCGTGCAGCAATGACGAAGAGGTGGCAAGTGAAGAGATCGTTCAGGTAAGCTTCAGTACAGAATTGCCGGGACGTATCGGCACACGCGCAGCATCCACATTGAATGTCAACAAAGTGGTGTGCGCTGTGTTTGAGAACGACACTGAGATTAAGAATCTTCGTGAAGTGATTGACATTACAGAGGCCGGATCCATTGAGTTCGCACCTCGCCTGATCAAAGGGCGCACATACGATGTCGTCTTTTGGGCGATGAAAGATGGTTGTTACGATGTGAGCGATATGACCGCCATCACACGTGTCTCAGGAGGAACTTCTTCAGAATCTGAATTTGAGTCATTTACAGAAAGTGTAGAAATTGAAGTAACGGGCTCAAAGTCGGAAACGGTCACACTGAAACGCCCGTATGCCCAGCTTAATCTTGGCGTGACGGCAGATGATTGGAATGCTGTGGCCAACGAGAACACATTCAATATGACCCCTAAAAAGATGGTCATCAAAACGAGTGGCAAGGATACTTTCAATGCTTTGAAAGGAACAGTCACAGGCGACGATGCAGACATCATACGAAATCTGGATGTTTCGGGTAGTGATCTTTCGGTTGGAGAAACCACTTACAAAAGCATTGCCATGTGCTATATATATCCGGAATCGAGTCAGGGCAACTTTGATGTTTCATACACCATCTCCACCGAAGACGATAGGGTCATTCGTAAAGACGTGACCATTCAGAATGTTCCATTGCAGGCAAACTATCGTACAAATATCGTTGGTGGACTGCTGACTGGAACGATAACATATACTATCACATTTGAGGAAAACTTTGCTTCAAATAATAATTAGTGAGAGATATAACAGTGTTTAACCCATTAATCCTAAGAATTAGAAAATGAAAGAATAAGAAATCAAACATGCATTAGGGAACGATTTCGTCAAGACAAAAGGACAAATAGGTCTTATCTATTTTGCCTTGTCGAGAAATTGCACTTCTAAGTCATTTTCTTAGAGACTCCCTCAAATTGATAGCAGACATCTGCTAAGGATTGGATCGGCCCGGAGAAGAAATTCTTCAGAATATTGAACGTGATTCCGTTTACTCTCAGAAGTGCGGAAAAGCATAAAAACAAAAAACGTAAAAATTCTTTTATGTAATAACTATTTGAGATTAAAAAATGAAAAAGAAAAATTTATTCATGAGTATGCTTGCAATGGCAAGTATGCTTTTTGCGACTTCTTGTTCGCAAGATGAAGTGCTTAACGAGTCTGCAACAGACGATTTCGTTAATGCAACGTTTACCGTCTCTACATCTGCTGGCATTGAAACACGTGCCGTAGTAGGTGATGGTACAACTGTAAACTATGTTGCCTGTGCTGTTTATAATGCAGCAAACGAAGAAATGACAGGATTGCGTCAGTATGTATCACTGTCAGACAAGAAGGCCACATATTCCGTTCGTTTGGTCAAGGGTCAGGCTTATCGTGTAGCATTCTTTGCTTACAATGGTCAAGCTGATGGTAGTTCCGACTATTATGACATGACTGATTTGAAAAACATTAAAATCAAGGATGCTGTTTCAAACATTGAGGCTCGCGACGCATTTACCAACTATGTGGATGTTTCAGCCTCAGAGACGACGGTAGCTGTCAATAAAGATGTAACACTGAAGCGTCCGTTCGCTCAGCTTAACCTGGGCGCCTATGCAGCAGATATAGAGGCTGCACGTCAAGCAGGTATTGTGGTAGAAAAGAGCAAAATCAAGGTAACAGGTGTTTATAAAGCCTTTAACGCATTTGAAAACAACGTTGCCGGAACTACAGGAGATATGACTTTTGACTTTAACGGACTCCTTTCAGAGAAGCTGAAAGCAGATGTTGATGGTAATGGCTCAGATGAAGAATTTGACTATCTTGCACTGAACTACCTGCTCGTAGGTGGTGCAGGTAGCCCGAAGGCAACAACAGACGTTACATTTGTATGGGAGACAGCAAATAGCAAGACCAACGACCCTGCGACAGAATTCAAGAATGTGCCTGTGCAAACCAACTACCGCACAAACATCGTGGGTTACTTGCTGACCAATCCTGCTGAATTCAACATCACTATTGATGAGAACTTTAAAACGCCTGATCATTTTGTGGTGGTTTCAGCTGAAGAACTGGTACAAGAGATGATCCCTGTCAGTGGCGTTATCACTTTGACCAGGGATTATGTCGTAACAGGTAATTGGACTCCTCTTGTATTTTCTGAAAACATTACCATCAACGGTAACGGTCATACTATCCAAGGTCTTGACAAAGCTTTGGTTCTTAGAGCAAATGGAGTTAATATAAGTATTAACGATTTGACTATTGCAAAATCCAATATTAGCTATTCTGCCTCAGATGCAAATGAAACAGCTTTGGGTGTAGGTGGATTTATCAGCTATATGGATTATGCCGGAACGGCAACATTCAACAACTGCCATCTTAAAAATTCTACAGTGAACGGTAATGAACGTGCAGCCGGTTTGATTGGTTATACTTCAGGCAATCAGTTAACAGTCACAAATTGCACGGTTGAGGGTTGTACCATCAAAGCTACTGGTAGCACTGGAGGTATCGTTGCCCACACACAGACCACTGTTTCTATTTCAGGTTCTAAAGTAGAAAACTCAACTATTGAGTCCACTGAAGATAGAAGTACAAAGGCAGCTATTGCTGGAGGTATAATTGGTACCATAGTGGGAGCAACTACGTTTGACAATGTGACTGTAAGTGGTAACACTGTTATCAATAACGGTGCAACACCTCTCAATGAAAAGGTTGGCCGTGTCGTAAGTCCTGGTTCTTTGACAGATAATTAAAGAAGCCTCATCATCCTTTAATGGATATTCACAGAAAAACCATTGATTTGGGACCTGCCGTTCGTGAAATGGCAGGTCTCATTTTCCTGTATGCATCTGCGATACCCCTTAGTTATCGTTCCCACTGATTCGTTGTATGGCAAGATAATCAGTAATGTAAAACCCATAATGTTGACCAGCTAAGAACCTTTGAAAAATCAGTTACCGTAGAATGAAAAGAATTTTGTCTTTAGCTTTTACCATCCTCGTCGCCTTGTGCATAGAGGTCGGTATTTTTATGCTCATTGCCCACTGGTTGGGAATAAAGGTAGCCATTGCCGTAATAGCGGTTGAGTGTGTGTTAGTTTTATGGACGGTTTACGAAATCAGGCATGCCAGTGATGAAACAGAGAAATGACACGTCTGCCTGCCAAAAATATAAAGGAAACATCAAAAATGGAAGATAAATATTCAATCTTGACAATTTTTGGGAGGCATATACTGCAAACATGTATTTCAAAAGTATAAAAATTAGTAACTTTGCAGCCCCAAAAAAATGAAAGAGAAAAGACATAGATGAAGATAAAATATGACCACAAGCCCCCACAAAGGTTGTATATGAAGATCTTTGTGGGGTATTTTTTGTTGATAGGGCTGGTGCTGACTGCGGCAGCCCTTGTCTATATGGAATATCGCAACATAGAGTGTGCCGTACAGGAAGAAGAACAGACGGCGGAACGTTGGAAACAGGCGAACAGGACATTTGAAACCATGTACGACCTTGCCATGTCTGAACTGCATACCTTCACGGCAGATAAGGAAGACTATGAGGAATATGAACTGAAGAACCTTGCCGCACAACAGATGCTTGATTCCCTAAAACGGCTTTATCCGGAAGAGAAGCAACTGGAACGTATTGACTCAGCCAAATCCATATTGGCAGAAAAAAGCCTGCAGGTGCTCTGCATGATGAGGACTTTCAATGACCTTGCCCATACGGACAGCCTCATAGAATGCCAGATTCGGGAAATGACCCTTGTTGAGCAAAAAGCCATCCGGGAGCTGAAAAAGGATTCGGAACAGAAGAAAGACTCGTGGATAGGACGCCTCTTCAAGAAAAAAAGCAAGAAGCAGGAGCCCGTTGAACAGGCAACGGAGTCGAGGACGCAAGTCGTAGGAAGACTGACAAAATTAAGGAAAGAAATTAGTGAAAGGAATGAGGACTTACGCCTCCGGATGGAAATGCAGACGGACAGCCTACGCCTCCGTAACGAGTACCTGAACAAGAATTTCGCCCGACTGATGCACGAGTTCCAGCAGGCATCCACCGAACAGCGAGCCGCAGAAATGGAAGAGATGCTTTCCATGCGCCGACATTCGTTCTTTTATATTGCAGGATTGACCTTGTTCGGTATGCTACTCAGTTTTGTGCTTTACAATATTATCCATAGGGACATCCGCAGACGTTATAGGGAAAGACTGAAACTGATAGCCTGGAACGAGGAAAAACAGGAAATGCTGGAGCAGAAGGAGCGTATGATGATGATACTGAGCCATGAATTACGCTCACCTCTTGCCGCAGTCATGGGGTATGCGGAACTGATGCAAGATACAAATGACACAACCATCTCAACTGCAAAACGGAACATCCTGCGGGCTGCAAGGATGATGCAGGGACTGCTCAACTCTTTACTCTATTATTATCGTCTCTCTTCGGGGAAGGACAGGGTCAATGAGACGTTGTTCCTGCCCAAGAGTATTGCCGACGAGTTGGAAAGCATGTTCCTGCTGGCAGCGGAGGAAAAAGGAATAGACCTGCACGCCGATTTCGAGGGAGAGAACGTACTCGTATCGGGCGACAAGGAACGGATATTGCAAATCGGCCAGAACCTGATGAGCAACGCCGTCAAGTTTACAGAAGAGGGCGGTGTCTCGCTTTTGGTAAGATATGCAGAAGGAACATTGCTGCTGGAAGTGTGCGATACGGGAACAGGCATCAGCAAGGAAGAGCAGAATGCCATCTATGAGCCGTTCAGCCGACTGGCCAATGCAGACGTAAAGGACGGCTTCGGACTTGGGCTGAGCATTACCCGTAAGCTGGTGGCATTGCTGAACGGTGACATCTCGTTGGAAAGCGAGGTCTGCCAAGGGACAACCTTCCGTGTCACCCTCCCCCTCTCCCTTGCAACGGAAACCGAGAATGAAAGCCACCAAGAATCATTCCACTTCTCCAAAGATATGAGGATGATTGCCGTGGACGATGATGCCGTGGTGCTGAAACTGACCCAGCGGCAACTGGAGCGTGTGGGGCTGGAGTGCGACACCTGCCAGAATGTGGAGGAACTGATGGAAAGACTGCGCAAAAGGGAGTACGACCTGCTGCTCACCGACATCAAGATGCCGGGCATGAACGGCTATGAGCTGCTCGACCTGCTGCGCTGCTCCAACATCGGCAACTCGAAGAACATTCCCGTATTGGCAGTGACCGCTCATATCTCACGTAAGGAAGAGGAAC
>ENA-ORSI01003288-ORSI01003288.1-human-gut-metagenome-genome-assembly--contig:-NODE-3288-length-10538-cov-2.285033_pt1 | contig 10538 bp, 9 predicted proteins | sample MGYA00242187_ERZ509154 | MGnify/ENA primary metagenome ERZ509154 (study PRJEB26280, sample SAMEA2338627) | human gut metagenome | biome: human gut; feature: human-associated habitat; material: faeces...
ACATCAAACCGCAGAGAGCATAATAACTAAGTTTACTGTCAGTAAAGTCGTAAGGAATCAGATGAAAGAATCCGCACAGGGTACCCACGATAAAGAATGAGACGATAATCAGGCTGCCTTTCATGCTTTCGTCTCCTTTCCTCTATTCCTTATATACAATAAGTACCAGAGTCCCCAGGCGAATAATGTGCTGCCGATAACCGCTGCCAGCGTAATAATAAGTGCTTCGAGTCCTAATGTATGCAATCCTTTGACAATAATATCATTACCACCTACATCAATACCTAGCAGAAATAGCAGTACCCATATAAGGAAAGTGATTATTTTATGTATCCACGTGAGACGTTTGCTACGTAATAGATAACCAAACAGCATCCCCGTCAGCATAATTCCAATGATGATAAACATAGTCTGTACTCGTTTTTGGTTGCAAAGATAGTTGAAAAAGTGCTTTGCTCCTAATTAAAACTGTCGGGAACTTTCTTTCGGATGAAGGAGTTGTTGGAGAATTTAAGGTAAAAGCTGAAATAGGAGGACCGATTGTAGTAAGATTCCCTATTTTATTAATATATTTGGCAGCAAATCAATACAAGATAAATGCGGAGGATAAAACTATATTATTTGTTTTTCTTCAGTACGTTGAAAATCAATGTACCTTTCTCCGTGTTGGCCAGTCTTCTTATAGTAAAGTGGGATTGGAGTATATTTTTTGAACCTTTTCCTTATATGTTAGGGGGATTGGGTATTGTTGCAAGTTTGCTTTACAAGGAAATTCTTGAAAAGGAAGCCTACTATTTTTATTATAATTCCGGTATTCCGAAGCGGAATTTGATAATTTCCGTATTTGCTGTTTATTGGTTCATTCTCTGGATTATGAAATTATGCATCATTTGCTTGAAATAGATAGTGTTATCAAGAACTTCGGTACCCGGCAACTACTGTCGGATGTCTACCTGAGAATCAATACGGGAGACGTCATCGGATTGTTCGGCAGAAATGGCACGGGGAAATCCGTACTTATGCAAATTATATTCGGTACAATGAAAGCCGACAGGAAGTTTATCCGCTTGGATGGATGCAAAATTCTTCCGGCTCCTTACCGACATTCCGGAACGATTGCTTTCTTGCCGCAGCAAGGTTATCTGCCTAAACATCAAAAAATGAAACAATTGGTACGTTATTATTTGGATACGGATGTCGTGTCTGATTTTTATAAAGATGATGAAGTGGCACAATCGTGTATGGACCGACGTGTCTCACAGCTTTCCGGAGGTGAACGGAGATATCTGGAAGCCAAGTTACTGTTGCTTGGCGACACTAAATTCGTATTGTTGGATGAGCCGTTTGATTATTTATCTTTTCATTTGGCGGATAAACTGATAGAGCTGATAAAAAAGCATTCGGTAAATAAAGGGATTGTGATCAGCGATCATAATTACGGAAAAGTGCTGGAAGTTGTTAACCGGCTCACTCTGATTCGTGAGGGCGTATTGCTGGAGCTTACTGATAAACGTGGACTGGTGGAGCAAGGTTACCTTTTGAGTGAGAGCTACTTATAATATGAATCGTCTGAGTAACTTCCGTGCTGATTCCTACCATTCCTGTACCTCCGTGCACATTGCTGGGATATTTGATCGGTTCGTTGATTGTTTCATCGTAAGCGTCGGAGTCTACTAAATTGAGTGCTTTCAGGTAGTAATATTCCGTTTCTGTGATACTCATCAAGCGGATAATGACGTCCATTCCTGAAAAATATCCGGAATCGCTACCTGTTTCGATTTTAGTATTGTTGTAAACTGTCATAGTGTAGGAAGTGTTTCTGAACCGGGTGTCGTCGAATACACCATAAATATTTTTAGCTGTATCGAATAGTCCGTTATCTTCATCATCACCGGTGGTGGGTTGTCCGTCTGTAAGAACGACATCCTCGCGGCCAATGAAGTTATAACTGTGTTTTGTCCAATAGATGTAATCGTCTCCTCCTCCTTCTTCGTGGTTATATCCCCAAAGTGTAGTCTGCTTATCTATCACGATACGGTAATAGTTTGTTTCATTGGGACGGTCGTTGATCGTAATCCGATAGCGCAGATATTCTGTGGTATATCCGCTTTGTGCAAGCGGAACGGTGACAGTATCGACATTTTCTATTTCGAAAGGGCGTTGGGGAACGTTGATTTCCGTCCATGCATGATATTGTCCGTCGTCGGTAATAGCGTCAATGCGCACTGCGTCTCCGGGGGTAAATCGGGAAGTAATGCCGAATCTGCATTGTGGATTACCTTCCGTCTCGGGTGGGAGAGGGCGAAGGCTCTCTTTTAGTTCGCCGTTGATACGTACCTCTACGGTTACATTTTGTACATGAGTACTATTTTCTTTACTTGTGAAGTTGAGGAAAAGAAGATTATCCGTGCTCTCCGCATTAATCAAAGCATTCATCACTAGTTTGGGCGGATTATTGTTGATGTTGAAGGGTAACTCATTCTCGCAGGACGACATCATTGTGACTGTAACGAACAGTATAGATAGGTAAAAAATAGTTTTCATATTCAAAATTTATAAGTATAAGTAAAAGAAGGAATCAGTGGAAGTAAGGTGTATTTCTTGATAACGCTTAGTCCTTGTTTGTTGTGGCCTCGGTATACCCATGCCGGATTCATGGCGTTGTATGCATTGTATAGACTGATATTCCAGGTTCGCATACCGTGTTTGGTCTTTTTATTGAAGTTCACTCCCAAGTTGAGGCGGTGGCTTGCAGGGAGGCGGAAGTTGTTACGATGTTCTATGTAAGACACATCTCCGATAGTAGGTGAACTATTGGTATTATCGTAGGTTCCATACCATAGAAAACCGTTGTTTGCACCATTGTGAGGACGGATAACAGTAGTCTTCTCTTCCGGAATGGTACTGGTGCCTCCCGTGTAGAATACCCAAGAGGCTCCAATATCAATACGGTCGCTGAACTTATGATTAATAGTGAGGTTAATGCTATGGCGGCGGTCATATTTATATGGAAACCACTCACCGTTGTTTATGCCTCCTTTCGTAAACTTACGGTCACTTTTTGAAAGAGTGTATGACAGCCATCCGGTTGTCTTTCCTGCTGTCTTTTGTGCCATAAACTCAATTCCTGCCGATCGTCCTTTTCCCATTTCTACCTTATTTTCCCAGCCGGAGGAAGAACCGAAGAAACTGACACCGTCTTTGTATTCGAGTACATTGCGCATATCTTTGTAGTAACCTTCTACCGAGAACTCCCAACCGTTTATACCTGTGTAATATCCGCCTAAAGCATATTGGTGAGAACGCATCGGCTTTATTTTTTTTGTGACAGGGACCCATAAATCCGTGGGCATGGCGATAGGCATGGACGACAACAAATGCACATATTGGTTCATTTTTGTATAAGATGCTTTGATAGTAATATCCTTATTAAGTTGATAACGTGCCGAAATGCGTGGCTGTAAGGAGAGATAATTCTGATCTTGTACGTGAAACAGGGAAAGGTGCAGGCCTAGATTCAGCCGGAGGCGGGAACCAATCTTGAAGTTATCTTCCGCATAGGCTGTAACTTCGTGTGCATGAATCCTGCTGTTGTTTGCATTATGATAAGTGGTATCCCTGTCTATTCTGTTATCGGTTTTGTCTGAGATGACAGAAGTCGTTACGTCCGGTTGAAAACGGTGGAAAAGATAGCCGGTGCCGAATTTTATATGATGGGCAGGAGTTGGATTATAATCGAAGTCAATCTGGTAACTCCAGTCGGTAATACCGGAATGATAATTGGAGGAATAACGGTTGAGAATGATTGCTCCCGCACCGGTAGAATACTGGTTATTGGTGTATGTGTTAACGTCGAATAAATAGTTGTTATAGGAAACTGTTGTATTGCTGAATAACCGGTTATTGAAAATATAGTTCCATCGGGCGGAAACAATCGTGTTTCCCCACCCCATATTACTTCCGTCCTTAAAGTCGGTATTACCGTCATAATCGGCTGCAAAATGGTCTTTCCCGTGATAAGCACTTAGGAACATCCGACTCCGGTCAGAAAACTTATGATTAATTTTTGCATTCATGTCATAAAAGTAATAACTGTATTTTTCATCATCCGGCATGAAAGGCTTTGCCAGTAAGTCCAGATAGGAGCGACGTGCTGAAATATTGAATGATGTTTTTCCTTTGATGATAGGCCCTTCCAGGTTAATCTTGCTGGTTAGCAGTCCGATACTGAACGTACCGTGGTATTTCTGCATATCTCCATCGTTGGTACGTACATCGATAACGGAGGAAAGTCGTCCGCCGAAGCGAGCGGGAAAGGAACTTTTAAACAAAGTGACCTTTTTCACCGCTTCGGGGGTAAAGACGGAGAAAAAGCCGAACAAATGGTCTACATTATATACAGGTGTTCCGTCCAGCAGGATAAGGTTCTGGTCGGGACTTCCTCCGCGTATATACAATCCGGCGGAACCGTCCACTCCGGCTTGTACTCCGGGCATAAGTTGAATGGTTTTCATCACGTCTGCCTCTCCCAATATGCTTGGGGTGTTTTTTATTTGTGCCATTGGAATCTCTACGGCACCCATTTGCGTGGCTATTGCTCCGGCTTCAGCTTTGTCGGAAATAATGATAACTTCTTCCAGTTGCGTATTTCCCTGCATACGGATATTCAGCAGAGTATTGGAAAGAGTGAATTTGCGTGTTTCCGTAGCATAGCCCAGATAGGAGAAACGCAGTTCGGTTTCTCCTTCAGGCAGTGTGATACTGTAAAAGCCGTAAGGATTGGTGGTGGTTCCCTGATATTGATGACTCTCAATGATGTTACTGCCAATCAACGTCTCGGAAGACGTCCCGTCAGTGACATATCCGCTGATAGTAAACTTGCACTTGTAACTTTTAATAAAAAGGCAACAACAGAATTTGAATTCCAATCAGTTGGAACAAAACTTGATTACATTAGGATGTAGCGTCCGGAGAATTGATAGCTTATAAGTTCGTCTTTAAACACAGTGTCCAACACCTCATGCAAGGGCATCTCTTTTACTTTCAGTGTAATTTTGTGCCTGATACCCACTTCTTCACCATAGATAAAAGAATACCCGGTTGAATTTTCAATCAATTTGACGAATTCTTTGAGAGTGGCATTTTTCAGTGTAAACGAAAGACGTGTATTTATATTTTGGGCGTACGTCTGTGTAGTGGTAAGGAGTACCATGCCTATCAGGATGAATGTTCTGACAGGCAGGTAATCTTGGGAAATTATCTTCATTTTAAGTCTGGTTTAGTGGTAATGACAATCTGTTTATTATTTTGTGAATAGTTGAAATAACCTGCATGATGTAGTACAGATAAAATTGTTTCCAAGTCTTCTCCATTGCGGAATCGTGCCGAAATCCGATAGCTTTGTAGTGACGTGTCGGCAATATGAATCGGCGTATCGAATGAATTGGACAGTTCGCGGGCGATCTCTCCTAAGGGAAGATTGTCGAATATAAACTCCCCGTCTCGCCAGGAAATTTCATCTTTTGCATTTTTCGTCACCTGACGGGTCAGTTTATTTCCCACCTTATTATATATAGCAATTTCATTCGGTTTCAAAATCATGCGGACAGAATTACTTTTATTGCTGACTGCTACCGAACCTGTCAATAAAGTAGTCTTTACCTCCGGGTTGTTACGATAGGCGTCCACATTGAAGTGAGTTCCCAACACTTGTACGTTGATGTGCTCGGTCTGTACGATAAACGGGTGCTTCTGGTCTTTGCTAACCTCAAAATAGGCTTCTCCGGTGAGTTGTACTTCCCGGTTGTCCGACTTGAACCGCTTCGGATAGGATAGCGACGAATGACGGTTCAACAGTACAGAACTGCCGTCGGGCAGGATGACATTACGTGTTTCGGTCATTGTGGATACTGTTTGGAGTGAAGTCGGTTGCATATATAAATATACTGTTCCTACCGAAAGACAGAGCAGAATAACAGCTGCCGCTGCTGCCAATATACGCATACGCGTCGGGAATAAACACCGGATATGTGGTTTTAGTCGCTTTTCCAACTGCGGATAGCTGGCTACTGCTGAAAAGCGCCCACGTGGCGAGCGTGTGGAAGCGATGAGCTTGCTTAGTATCGTTTCCAATTCTGTATCGGTATACTTCATATTCTATTCGGTTTATTTGTTGATAAAGACCGGAGGTAACCAGAATTTCCCTATTCGTATTTAGCAAATAAAGGTTAAATATAAACGTATTCCATTTTCTTCTTAATAACTTTCTATCTGACTGCTTGCAATCATTTCCTTCAACCGGCTGACAGCTTTCTGAAGTTGGGCATCTACGGTTTTGGTGCTAATACCGAGCTCCTCGGCTACTTGGGCATAACTTTGATGTTCCTCTCGGATACGGATGAAGACTTCACGGCAACGTTCCGGCAAGCGGTCAAGCGCCTTGACGTAAAGAGCGAATAATTCTTCGGTAATTAATGTCTCCTCGGGTGAACAACTTTGTTCCTGCGGTTCCGGCAAGCAAGAAGAATGGACAGTGGTGTACTTTGATTCCTTCTCCAGATAGTTGAGTGAAGCGTTTTTGACTAGAATGAAACAATAATCCTCGATGTTTCTTACATCGAGCAGTGTGTCCCGTTGTTTCCAGAGTCGGAGAAAAACATCAAGAACGATTTCTTGTGACCATTCCTCTTGCTTTACGTAATAGTAGGCAATACGGAAAAGACGGTCATAAGTCATGTCGTAGAAGTCGCGGAAAGCAGTTTGCGAATCCTGCTCCTTCATTTGCCGTAATAACTTTCTAACTTCAGATTCGGTCATCGGCTTATAGCTTAGTTTTTTAGTCTACCCAGAGTAAATCGCTCATAATACTATCGGAAATGAAAATCCCTTCACGGGTCAGGCGTAAAGCGCCCTCGTATTCTTCCAATTTGCCGTTTTTCAGGTAGGGAGTTGCCATTTTCCGGCAATACTCCCACATCTCAATCCCGAACAGTTGTTTTAGCTTTTCTATGGGGGTACCCCATACGGTACGCATGGTGGTGATAATAAATTCGTTGTAACGGGTGGTCGGGCCGAGATACTCGGTTTCGAAGACCCGTTGCCCTTCTTCAATACCTTTTATATAGCGGTCGATAGAAGAAATGTTCCATTCGCGTGTTGTTCCATTGAAAGAATGTGCAGAAGGTCCGCATCCTAAATAAGGAATTCCTTTCCAATATGAAGTGTTGTGACGGGAATAGTAGCCGGGACGACAGAAGTTGGATATTTCGTAGTGTTCGTATCCTGCCTTTTGAAGATATTCTATCAGTAGCGTGAAAAACTCCAGACTGGAATCTTCGTCTACTTCACATATTTGATGTTGCTTCAACATATTATATATAGGTGTATCTTCTTCATAAATCAGATGATAAGCTGAAATGTGTTCTACATTCAGGCTGATAGCTTGTCGAAGATCCTTCTCCCACCGTTCCTTGGTTTCTCCCGGCAGTCCGTATATGAGGTCGATACTGATATTTTGATAACCGGCTTCCCGGCATCTGCGGACGGCCTCGGTGGCAGTCCGGGCATTATGGCGGCGTTTCAATAATTTGAGAGTTGCGTCATCGAAAGTTTGTATTCCCATACTGATGCGGTTGAAGGGAAGAGCCGATAGCATTTGCAGGTATTCTTTGGATAAATCGTCCGGATTGGCTTCCAGGGTAATCTCCCGGCAATCTTCCAGTCCGTAATGCTTTTGTATGGCTTTAAATATTTGTTGGAAATCTTCTTCTCCTAATTGGGAAGGAGTGCCGCCGCCGAAATAAACAGTTTCTATCTTTTCCTCTTTCAAATATTCTTTCCTCATTTCCAGTTCATTGCATAGGGCGTGTATATAGCGTGTTATTAGTTCACTACGGGTAGTCGAGTAAAAATCACAATAGATGCAACGGGTCTTGCAGAAAGGAATATGAAGATAGATACCTGCCATAGCTATGCTGTTTGAGTTTTGTAGGTGCAAAAGTAAGACTATTATCGGATAATATATCAAAGAATTGTTTTCTCTTAACACAAAACACCGCTGTATATGAATATTTCCGAATAGGTAATGAACTATTAAATTGTTTCTGTTGAGGAAGCAAATTTATACTAAGCGGAATTGTTCATGTTAAGTATATGCTACATAACATTGTTTAGTAACACTGCCCTAAATGTTGTTTTTCCCCCAATAAATCCCTAATTTGCGCAACACTAAATGAATGGTATGTGAGTCATACTAAGTAATTATTTAAATCTTGTGTATTATGAAAGTATATCAGACTAATGAAATCAAGAACATTGCCTTGTTGGGAAGTTCTGGCTCTGGGAAAACCACTCTCGTGGAAGCGATGCTTTTCGAGAGTGGTGTTATAAAACGTCGCGGATCTATTGCCGCAAAAAACACTGTTAGTGATTATTTCCCTGTTGAACAAGAGTATGGTTACTCCGTTTTCTCCACCGTTCTCCACGTAGAATGGAACAATAAAAAACTCAATATTATAGATTGTCCGGGCTCGGACGACTTTGTAGGCAGTACTGTAACTGCATTAAATGTGACCGACACAGCAATTATTCTTCTTAATGGCCAATACGGCGTCGAAGTCGGTACGCAAAATCATTTCCGATATACAGAAAAACTGAATAAACCTGTTATTTTTCTAGTCAACCAGCTTGATAACGAAAAATGCGACTATGATAATATCCTGGAACAATTAAAAGAAGCTTATGGCTCTAAAGTTGTTCCTATCCAATATCCTATTTCTACCGGTCCTGGTTTCAATGCTTTGATTGATGTACTGTTGATGAAGAAATATTCGTGGAAACCCGAGGGTGGGGCTCCTGTGATTGAAGATATTCCTGCCGAAGAACTGGAAAAGGCTACGGAAATGCATAAAGCATTGGTGGAGGCCGCTGCCGAAAATGATGAAGGGCTAATGGAAAAGTTCTTCGAACAAGACTCTCTTTCGGAAGACGAAATGCGTGAAGGCATTCGTAAAGGATTGGTTGCAAGAGGTATGTTCCCGGTATTCTGTGTCTGTGGAGGTAAGGACATGGGTGTTCGTCGTTTAATGGAATTTTTGGGAAATGTTGTACCGTTTGTAGATGAAATGCCCAAAGTACATAATACCAGAGGTGAGGTGGTAGAACCGGATGCTGAAGGTCCTACTTCACTTTATTTCTTTAAAACAGCCGTTGAACCGCATATTGGCGGAGTTCAATATTTCAAGGTGATGAGCGGAACCGTGCATGAAGGTGATGATTTGACAAATGCGGATCGTGGCTCAAAGGAACGTATGGCACAGCTCTTTGTATGTGCCGGTGCAAACCGTATCCCCGTTGAAGAACTGCGTGCCGGTGATATCGGTTGTACGGTGAAGCTGAAAGATGTAAAAACCGGTAACACACTGAACGGTAAAGATTGCGATAACCGTTTCAATTTCATTAAATATCCCAATGCTAAATATTCTCGCGCTATCAAGCCGTTGAATGAGGCGGATGTGGAAAAGATGATGGTCGTACTGAACCGTATGCGTGAAGAAGATCCCACCTGGGAAATCGAACAGTCTAAGGAATTAAAGCAGACTATCGTTCACGGACAGGGTGAATTCCACCTGCGTACGCTGAAATGGCGTTTGGAGAACAACGAAAAGTTGCAGATTAAATTTGAAGAGCCGAAGATTCCTTATCGTGAAACAATTACCAAAGCAGCCCGTGCCGATTATCGCCATAAAAAACAATCGGGTGGTGCCGGACAGTTTGGTGAAGTTCATCTTATCGTAGAACCTTATTATGAAGGCATGCCTGTTCCCGATACGTATAAGTTCAACGGACAGGAATTCAAGATAAATGTAAAGGGTACCGAAGAAGTTCCATTGGAATGGGGCGGTAAATTAGTATTCATTAACAGTGTCGTGGGAGGTGCCATTGATACCCGTTTCATGCCGGCTATTTTGAAAGGTATTATGAGCCGTATGGAGCAAGGACCGTTGACCGGCTCTTATGCACGTGATGTCCGTGTGATTGTTTACGATGGCAAGATGCACCCGGTAGATTCCAATGAAATCTCCTTTATGCTGGCCGGACGTAATGCCTTCAGTGAAGCATTCCGCAATGCCGGTCCGAAGATTCTGGAACCGATCTATGACGTGGAAGTATTCGTTCCGAGTGATAAGCTGGGTGATGTAATGAGCGATATGCAAGGCCGCAGAGGCATGATTATGGGTATGAGCAGTGAAAAGGGATATGAGAAACTGGCTGCTAAAGTACCTTTGAAAGAAATGTCCAATTACTCCACTGCATTGAGTTCTTTGACCGGAGGTCGTGCTTCCTTCATTATGAAGTTTGCAAGCTATGAACTGGTTCCGACCGATGTTCAGAACAAACTGATGAAGGAGTTCGAAGAACAGGAAAAGGAAGACGCATAATAATAGTTGTTGTTTTTATAGATAAAAAGGCCGTATTTCTTAAAAGTACGGTCTTTTTTATTTAACTAAACTTAAACAATTGATCCTTTTTATTTGTTA
>ENA-ORSI01003295-ORSI01003295.1-human-gut-metagenome-genome-assembly--contig:-NODE-3295-length-10525-cov-2.450716_pt1 | contig 10525 bp, 5 predicted proteins | sample MGYA00242187_ERZ509154 | MGnify/ENA primary metagenome ERZ509154 (study PRJEB26280, sample SAMEA2338627) | human gut metagenome | biome: human gut; feature: human-associated habitat; material: faeces...
AAAGCGGCGGCTGTAGCTGGAATAGCGGCGTCTATGCTGATATTAGGTGATGTTATAAAACAGATAAGCGGGTTTGGATGGGAGGATATAGGAAAAAGTGCAGTCGTTATATCTGGAGCAATGGTTATATTTGTTGCAGCTCTTAAGCTTATGAGCACTGGTCTTCCCGGAGCAGCAGCGTTATTAACTATTTCTGCGGCACTAGCCATATTTACCCCGATTATTAAAGCTCTTGGAAATATGGAGTGGAGAAGCATAGCAAGGGGTCTTACCATACTTGCAGGTTCCTTTACAATCATAGGAGTTGCCGGTAAATTATTAACTCCTGTGATACCGACATTATTAGCTTTATCAGGAGTGATAACCTTATTAGGAATAGGAACTTTGGCTGCCGGCGCAGGGGTAGCGGCTTTTGCAGCAGGACTTTCGGCCTTAGCAGTATCGGGAGTTGCCGGAGGCGCGGCATTAGTTGCTATAATTAAAAATCTTATAGGGCTTATACCTGATTTATTTAAAGAGATAGGCGAAGGAATAATAGAGTTTTCAAAAGTAATAGGAGAAGGTGCTTCTACTTTGTCCGAAGCGTTCGTCGCAATGATCGAAGCAGGATGCAACGCATTGATTTCGACATCGGCCTTAATAGCCGAGGCTCTTTTGAAACTGGTGTATGACGCATTAAGCGCATTGGCAGAATATGCTCCAGAAATAACAGACAAGCTATTCGATTTTATAATTGGATTACTTGAAACATTATCAGAGCGTGTTCCGGAACTCATCGTTGTTGGAGCAGAGCTGCTCGGGAATGTGCTTAAAGGCATTTTCGATGCCATGGGAAAATTTAAAGCAGAAAGTTTATTTAACACAATAGGTGCGATAGCTGCTTTAGTGGCCATATTCGGAGTGTTGTCCGCTGCTGCGAATATTGTAAAAAGAGCAATGGTGACTACGGCTCTTATGGGAATAGTTATGGCAGGAATAACTGTTATATTCTTGTCCCTTGGAAGTCTTCCTATGGAGAAGACAACAGCTATTGCTGGCTCTTTATCAGCTTTATTACTTTCTTTATCTGGCAGCATGAAAGTTTTAAGTCTTGTTCCAATAGCCGGTGCAGTAAAAGGAGTTGCTAGTCTTGGCGCATTTGTAGCTGGACTTACCGTGATTATAGCAGCTCTCGGCGGAATTGCTCAAATCCCAGGATTTAAGTGGCTGATGGAGGAAGGGACAAAAGTTCTCGGACAAATAGGAGAAGCAATCGGTTCATTCGTTGGTAATATTGTTGCTGGATTTATGAACGGAGTATCTTCTTCATTCCCACAAATAGGAGAGGACTTATCCGGCTTTATGGAAAATGCCAAACCGTTTTTCGACGGTATCAAAAATGTGGATGCCAATTCAATGAACGGCATCAAAGCATTGGCTGAAGCTATTTTGATACTGACTGGTGCAGGAGTGTTAGATGGATTAACATCTTGGCTTACCGGCGGAAATTCAATGGTTAAATTTGGAAAGGACTTATCTGAGTTTGGCCCATATTTCAGTAAATACTATGAGTCAATAAGAGGAGTAGACGGATCTGTAGTTGAAGCCTCGGCAAATGCAGCTAAGGCCTTGGCCGAATTTGCTACGAATATTCCAAATGAAGGAGGACTTGTTTCTGTATTTACAGGAAATAATAATTTGTCCGACTTCGCAGATCAGCTCGTGATATTCGGACCTAAATTTAAACAATATGCTGATAGCGTATCTGGAATAAATCCGGAAGTAGTTACTTCTTCTGCGAATGCGGCGAAGGTACTTGCTGAGTTTGCCAACAATCTTCCTAATTCCGGAGGGCTTGTATCATGGATAACAGGAGATATAACTTTATCGGAGTTTGGAGCTGAAATAGCTAAATTCGGGCCATACCTCAAGACTTATGCTGATAGTATGGTCGGTATTAAACCGGAACTCGTTACAAATTCAGCAAATGCGGCAAAAGGGTTGGCTGAACTTGCGAATGCCTTGCCTAATTCTGGAGGAATGGTTAGCTGGTTTGCAGGAAATAACGATATAGATAGTTTTGGTGCGGGACTTGCTAAATTTGGTGAAGATCTTTCAAAATACTCAAGTTCTGTAGAAGGAGTTAATCCGGATGCTGTTGTGTCAGCGACAAATGCTGCTCAATCTCTTGTAGACCTTTCTAAAAGTTTGCCAGAAAAGGGATTATTCGATGGGCAGCAGTCATTTGGTTCGTTTGGACTGGATATAGCTTCATTCGGCGTAGGTCTTTCAAAGTATTATCAGTCGATAAGCGGTATAGACACCGGCATATTATCAAGCGTCATAGCTGAGATAAGTAAGCTTCTTGACATAGCTAAAGGTATGATGTCTATAGATACAGACACCATGAAGAATTTTGGAGAAGCAATGGAAAAACTCGGAGATATGGGTGTAGATGGGTTAGTTGATGCATTTAACGGTGCGTATGACAAAGTAAACGATTCTATACAGTCTACTTTTAAGACATTGATAGACAATATATCTTCAAGAGGCAGTGAACTAAAATCGGCAATGGACAAGACTATATCCGCAGCTTTAATTGGTATATCCTCGAAATATAATAATTTCAGATCCGAAGGAAGCACGCTTGTTTCAAAGATGATCGATGGAATAAAATCGAAATCTGAATCTGTTCCAAAAGCATTTGTATCTGTTCTGGAAAGAGCTATAAACGAGATAAGAAGCCTTTATAAGCAGTTTTACAATTCCGCAGCTTATTTGGTTAGCGGATTTGTTGCTGGAATTGATAACAATGTATATAAAGCAGCTTCCGCAGCAGCAAGAATGGCCCAAGCGGCATCTAATGCTGCAAACAGAGAGCTTGATATAAACTCCCCGTCAAAAGTCGGATATAGATCCGGCTCTTTTTATGGCCTTGGATTTGTTAATGCTATTACTGATTATGCGAAGAATGCATATTCAGCAGGAGCAAATATGGCAGCTTCGGCAAGGAATGGCCTTGATAAGACAATTTCAATGATGCAGTCGATATTCAACAGCGATGTCGATGTGACACCATCAATAAGACCTGTTCTGGATCTTAGCGATGTGAATGATGGTGTTGGAAGACTAAACACTATGTTTGCGATGCAGCCATCTATAGGGGTTATGTCTAATCTTAACGCTATAAGCTCTATAATGGACCAAAGAAATCAAAATGACAGGGACAGGCATATTACGGATGCTATAAAAGATCTTAAGAAAGCTATGGGGCAGACTATAGGAGATACATATAACATCAACGGAATAACATATGATTCAGGATCGGAAGTATCTCAAGCTATCCAGACCCTTGTAAGAGCAGCAAAGATAGAAAGGAGGAAGTAGTTAGTGGCAAAAGTTTCAAATTTAACCGTTCAAAAGCAGAGTGGAAATGACAATACATATTATGCTACATGGGTATTTAATGAAACACAAAAAAATACTACTGTAACCACTGGCGCTATAAAAAAGGGAGACCTCGTTTCTATTAAATCTACGGCTACAACATATTACAATGGAGTAGCGATGCCGTCATGGGTAAGAAGTGATAGATGGTATGTCATAGAAGTATCTGGAAACAGAGCAGTTCTTGGACGAAATGCCTCAGGCACGCATAATATAATAAGTCCTGTTAGAGTGTCAGATCTGGTAAGCACAACGAGTTCGACATCGTCTACGACCACAATAAATACTCTCGATCATTATGAGGTTAAATGGTATTACTGGACTGACGATGGTGTTTGGTTTATAGGTAGCTCTTCGAATGCGACAGAAAAACAGAGCACTTATAGCCCTCCAGAGGGTGCTACGCAGATAAAATGCACAGTAAAACCTGTTTCCAAAACAAGAAAAGTAAATGGTAAAGATACATCATATTGGAGCGGTACAGCAGTATCATCTGTTTATTATCTTGCTGCCGACCCACCAGAGGTGCCGTCGGTACCAACAGTAGAGATAGATGAATATAACTTAACCGCTTCGATAGAAAATGTATCGGATCCAAGAAGTGATCAGATTCAATTCCAAATATATAATGGAACAAAACTTGTAAAAACAGCTACTGTAACGGTGGTTACATGCCAAGCAATATTTGAATATGCAGTATCGCCAGGAGGAGAATACCGAGTACGGTGCAGATCAGTAAATTTATATAACGGGAATAGTGTGTATAGTGATTGGTCTGACTTTTCAAGCACAATGAACACCATACCGGCTCCTCCAGAGACGATAACATCATGCAGAGCAAGTTCAGAAACATCTGTATATTTGGAATGGACTGAAGCAGGAAGCGCAGAAACTTACGATATTGAATACACCACAGAATTAAGATATTTCGATGGGTCAAATCAGACAACGGTTATAACAGGAGCTGAATTTACACATTACGAAGTAACGGGCCTGGAATCAGGAGACGAATATTTTTTCAGAGTAAGAGCTGTGAATGAACAAGGGGAGTCTGCATGGACAGATCCAAAGTCGGTTATTATCGGAGAAAAACCATCAGCACCGACAACATGGTCTTCGACTACTACAGCAATAACAGGCGACATTCTCACATTATATTGGGTACACAATGCTCAAGATGGTTCAAGAATGACATATGCTGAGCTTGAAATGTATATTGGCGAGATAAAAGAAACTTATACTATAGAAGGCTATAGCGATGAAGAAGAACCTGAGGGAGAAAATAAAACCCATATGTATATCGTCGATACTTCGGAATATGACGAAGGAACAAAGATTCGTTGGAGAGTTAGAACAGCCGGAATAACAAAAGTTTATGGCGATTGGTCGATACAGCGTACGGTTGATATTTATGCGCCTCCGACATTAGAGTTGACGATAACTGATTCGTCTGGTACTCAGATTGAAACATTAGAGTCGTTTCCATTGAATATATCAGCTCTGGCTGGTCCTAAAACACAGGCTCCTATAGGTTATTATGTATCTATAATATCAAACGAAACATATCAAACAACTGACGCAATAGGAAGAAGTGTAATAGTAAATGCCGGAGATGAGGTTTATTCACAATACTTTGATGTGAATGAGCCTCTCTCATTATCCTTATCTGCAAATGATGCGGATTTTGAAAACAATGTATCCTATACGGTTACTTGCATTTCATCAATGGACTCCGGTTTAAATGGAGAGGCATCTTTAGAATTTGATGTTTCATGGACTGAAATGGAATATGAGCCTGATGCCGAGATATCTTATGATGGAGATTCTTTTGTGACATATATCAGGCCGTATTGTATAGATGACGATGGATACCTTATAGAAAATGTAATGATATCGGTATATAGAAGAGAGTTTGATGGTTCATTTACAGAATTATCAAAAAATATAGACAATACTGAAAATTCTGTCATTGTTGATCCGCATCCGGCATTGGACTATGCAAGATATCGTATAGTAGCAACTGCAAAAAATACAGGAACAGTATCTTTCTATGATCCTCCAGGATATCCTATAGATGAACCGGCTATTATCATACAGTGGGACGAAGAATGGTCTCAATTTAATACCAACAACGAGGATGAAATGGAACAGCCCCCGTGGTCGGGTTCGCTACTTAGGCTTCCATATAATATCGATGTTTCTGACAGTAATACGGCGGATGTTTCGCTTGTCGAATATGCCGGAAGAAAGCACCCGGTGACTTATTATGGGACACAGATTGGTGCTACCGCGACTTGGAATTTCGAAATAGTCAAGGATGATACAGAAACATTATATGGACTACGGCGTCTTGCAACATGGATGGGCGATGTTTATGTAAGGGAACCGTCTGGAAGCGGTTATTGGGCACATGTGTCAGTTTCATTCAGTCAAAGACATACAGTGCTCACAATCCCGGTAACTTTAAATCTTACAAGGGTGGAAGGGGGCGCATAATATGCCAGATTGGTCCAAGTCTATGGAACAGACCTTTGAATATTATACTGTAGACCCCGGAACATGGAAAGATGATAAAAGACTTATGAATGTTACGGGATGCACAATAAACAGAGATCTGGAATCTGATACTTTGGGATCGGCGACTATTGATATAACAGAATCTGTAGGAGAGGCATATATAAGAGCTTACCTGATCACGACTCAAAATGGAATAAGAGAAAAGTTCCCTCTCGGCACATTTCTTGTTCAAACCCCATCTTCAAGCTTTGACGGAAAAGTTCGAAGTGTAAGTATGGACGCATACACTCCGCTACTGGAACTTTCGGAAAATCCTCCTCCTATCGGGTATTCGATATCTAAAAACGAGAACATAATGGATATTGCCTATAGGTTATGCAGAGAGCATGTAAGAGCTCCGGTAGTTGAGACCAATAACGAAGAAGTTTTATATGACGATTTTGTATCAAATACTAATGATACATGGCTTACCTTTATATCGGATCTGATATCAAATGCCAAATATAATTTCGCCCTTGATGAAATGGGGCGTATTTTATTTGCGCCAAAACAGAAAATCGAATCATTACAACCTGTTTACACATTCAATGACGATAACAGTTCGATACTTTATCCGGATATAGATATGGATCATGATATTTATGGGATACCTAATGTTGTGGAAGTTGTGTATTCTCAAGGGAGAGATAACTATTATGCGAGGGCTGTAAACGATGATATCAACAGCCCTCTTTCAGTTCAGAACCGAGGACGAGAGATAATATATAGAGAAACGAATCCTGATTTTATTGGCAATCCGTTGAACAATCAGGTTCAGGAGTATGCGGAGCAGTTGCTTGAAGAACTGTCATCAGTTGAATACGAACTTTCTTATACTCATGGGTATTGTCCTGTAAGAATAGGCGATTGTGTAAGGCTTAATTATGAAAAAGCAGGGCTTAAGAATATAAAGGCAAAAGTAGTCAGTCAAAATATAACATGTGAATCAGGATGTAAGGTTACAGAGAAAGCCGTATTTACAAATAAGTTGTGGAGGTGAGAAATAGTGTCATTATCAGATAAGCTTGTGTCGCAATTTGCGAAACTCACAAATTCCAAAGAAGAATCAAAAACTGAATCTATAGTTTACGGAACAGTGTTCAAGCAAGGCGATTCTGATTTCGTCAAAATAGACGGAGCAGACACATTAACCCCTGTCATCTCCACAATGGTGATTAAAGATGGCGATCGAGTAACAGTCATGATCAAGAATCATAAAGCAATCGTGACTGGGAATATAACTTCGCCAGGGGCTCAAAATAGTGACCTTGAGGATATTGTCGATGAAATCACAGAGGTAGAGATTCTGATAGCCGACAAAGTAAGCACAGAAGAGCTCGAAGCGGAAAAGGGAAGAATAGACGACCTGATTACCGATACAGTTCTGATCAAAGACAAATTAACGGCAAACGAAGCAGAAATAGATGACTTAGTTACAGATAATGCCACGATCAATAATAAACTGACAGCAGCAGAAGCAGCGATCGATAACCTAACAACTAATAAACTTGATGCAGAAATCGCCGATTTAACCTTTGCGACTATAGAAAATCTACAGGCAACAGACGCAAAGATAAACAACCTCGAAGCTACATATGGCGACTTCGAAGTTCTCGTAACAAATAAATTTGATGCCATAGAAGCAAATATAGAAGATCTCGAAGCGAATCAAATAACGGTAGATGAACTTGAAGCTAAGTTTGCGAATATTGATTTTACAAATATAGGACAAGCTGCTATAGAGAATTTATTTACAGAGTCCGGTCTGATTAAAGATCTTGTCGTTAGTTCAGGGACAATCACAGGTGAACTTGTAGGAGTAACCATTAAGGGAGACCTCATAGAAGGCGGAACTGTCATAGCTGATAAGCTTGTTATAAAAGGAAGTGACGGTCTTTATTATAAACTCAATACCGATGGGGTAACCACCGAAGCAGAACAAACGGAGTATAACAGTCTCAATGGTAGCGTCATCACAGCTAAATCAATAACCGCAACAAAAATATCTGTAGATGATCTTGTGGCGTTTGACGCAACTATAGGCGGTTTTAAAATAACTACTGACTCCATATATTCGGGAGTAAAAACTTCAGCTATCAACACCACAAGAGGTGTATATATGGATGACGATGGTCAATTTGCTGCCGGAGATGCATCGAATTTCATGAGGTTTTTTAAAGATGAAGAAGGTCAATACAAATTAGAAATATCGGCAAGCAGCATAAAGATAGGTGCGGAAAGTAAGCCGGTTATTGTGAGTAGCGAGAATCAATTTTATCAATCAACATCTCCAACAGAGTTGAACGGAGGAAGTTGGTCTAATAGTCAGCCCGAATGGACACAGGGAAAATATATATGGCTGAGAACCTTTGTAACTTATAGCGATGGAACAACAGGTTACTCGCCATCGAACACTGGCGTATGTATAACAGGAAATACGGGTCAAAATGGAGCAGACGGAGAAGATGGAGCAAATGGAAAAGATGGCTCTGACGGAAGGGGAATAACAAGCACATCAATAGACTATCAGGCTGGAACATCTCAGACAACTAAACCGACAGGGACATGGGGATCAAGCGTTCCAGCACTCTCAACAGATAAGCCGTATTTATGGACAAGAACCACAATTATTTACACAGATAATACGACAAGTGTATCTTATAGTGTTAGCAGCACTTTGGACGGAATAGAGGTTGGCGGAAGAAATCTTCTTATAGGTACTAAAGATCTTAGTGGATTAACTGTCCATGATAATTTAACTTCTTCAAAAGTTCAAATAGGCGATGATGGTTTTGGATATATTGATTTTCCAGAACATGAGACCGACAGTCCTAATATATATGGAAGATGGATATTGAGCGATGACAATCCTTTACCAAAAGACATGGTGTGGGGAAAAGATGTGGTGCTTTCATTTGAATATTGCGGCGAGGCAACCAAGTTCTGCTCCGAATTCGCCCTTTGCAATGACGAAACCACAGGCCGTATAAGATATCACTTAAAATACGAATCTATTGCTCCTCCGACAGAGTGGACAAGATATGAATATAAAGCTCGCATATCTGACGACTTATTTACCGGAAGTCAGAGTGGTACAAGCGGAGAGTTTGATGATTGCACTCGGTTTTGGGTAAGAATATACGCAATTAACGGCGAACACATAGCTTTTCGTAAACCTAAACTTGAAATAGGAAATATAGCATCCGATTGGTCCCCTGCGCCGGAGGATATTGAGGATAGGCTTGACGACAGTATTGTCGAACTATCATCTCAACTTCAAATGACAGAAGCTAATTTAAAACTAGAGTTAAGCGAAACATACTATAACAAAGGTGATACAGATGAAAAATTTGAATCAATGGAGCAATCGATACTTAATGTAACATCTGAAAACTTTAACTTACAGTTCACTTCAATAAAAAATGAGTTTACGGATAAAACCGAGTCTATGGAAGGAGATATAAATGATTTAGGTTCCAGTATCTCGGAGATTCAGACATATTTTGACTTTAGTGAAGACGGGTTGAAAATAGGAAAGTCTACAAGTGATATCAAGCTAAAATTAGAAAACGACAAGGTGAGTTTTGTTAATAACGCGGATATTGATCTGGCATATTGGGAAGAGGATGTTTTCTATGTTGAAAACGGTGAGTTTGAAAAGACACTCAAACTTGGAAATTTTGCATTTGTTCCGAGAGCTTCCGGAAATCTGAGCTTCAAAAAGGTGGTGAATTAAATGGCTATATCAGCAAGCATAAGCATCAGCCCTGGGACGCCGAATATAGCTGGCAATTATACGCCTGTAACATTTTCTATAGTTGTATCCTGGACCTATGGCTCTTATGATCACTACAGTAAATCAGTAACATGGACAATAAATGGAGCGAACCATAACTTCACCCGTGGAAAAATAAATCCAAATAGAACAACTTCTGGATCTCAGACTTTAGCGTCGAAGGTCGTAAATATTTATCATAATGCTGATGGAACTAAAACTGTTTCGTCGTCTTGCTCGATTCCAACGGCAACAAGTTCAGGAACGGTTACAGCATCTAATAGTAGAACGCTATCAACCATTCCAAGGGCTACTACGCCTTCAGCATCAGCATCGAGTGTGGCTATAGGCGGCTCTATCACCATAAATACCCCGAGAGCATCAACAGAATTTACTCACACTTTAGAGTATAAAGTCGGAAGTGGATCGTATGTAAGCTTAGCCACTAATGTGAGAACCTCATATGAATGGCCAATTCCAGAATCAATAGCGAGCAGTATCCCATCAAGCACATCGGCAACAGTAACAATCAGATGTACAACAAAAAATGGAAGTACAACTATAGGGAGCGCTAAAACTTGTACATTTACTCTGACGGTTCCAAACACTGCTGCATATAAACCTGCTATAAGTAGTATAGCAATATCAGAACTTACATCCGGAATGCCATCGGCATTGAGTGGCATTTTTATTCAGAACAAATCTAAACTAAAAATTGCGGTTACAAGAACCGCTGGGTCGGGTTCGGCTGTAAAATCTACTACTGTA
>ENA-ORSI01003304-ORSI01003304.1-human-gut-metagenome-genome-assembly--contig:-NODE-3304-length-10490-cov-4.299760_pt1 | contig 10490 bp, 13 predicted proteins | sample MGYA00242187_ERZ509154 | MGnify/ENA primary metagenome ERZ509154 (study PRJEB26280, sample SAMEA2338627) | human gut metagenome | biome: human gut; feature: human-associated habitat; material: faeces...
CGTGGTTAATGATTTCATGTTGTGAATTTCCGGATTACCTGTCGAAAGTGGGTAAACCCGGCAGATATCCGGCACTGGCATCCAGATGAATGGGACTGACACCATAACGCCGGATGAGTGTGACGACCAGACGACGGAACGTTTTTGACAGCCCCAGGCGCTTAAGCCGCAGAACCGGGTATGACCACGCATCGGTACGTAACAGATAACCGGTACCGGTAAAATGAATCCATTCTGATTCACCGAAGTCACTGGTCTGGTGTGACAGCGAGTACAGCCAGGCGTTGTCCGTTTCCGTGATATGTGCGGTACTGCAGCGTATGCCGGTAAGGGCAACAAATGGTGGCGTGCAGTCTGCTGAGGTCCGGTCAGATTCATCAACAACACGAAGGGAGTAGCCGTTATCGCAGACCATGTTAATCAGTTCAGCGAGATTAACACCATTGCGTATTACCGTGAAGGAGATCGGTGAGTAACATCGATGGAGATCGGTTCGTGTCACTTTCACAGAACCGTTTTTAAATTACCTTCACTGATCTCCTTCGGTCAACGGAGATTGTATTTTCCGCATTGATTCTCCTTTAAGTTCGATCTTGATACTGCCATGAACCAGTCGATCTAGGATGGCATCCGCATGTGTGGAGTCTCCGATCATTTTGTACCAGTTTTCCACCGGCAACTGGCTCACTACGATGATTGAGCCTCGTTGGTACATCAGATCCACTATTTCCAGCAGGTCGCTACGCTGTTCTGATGAGAGAGGTTCCAGCCCCCAGTCATCCAGAAGCAGCAGATCGCTATTATTCAGCCTGGTCAAAAGTTTGCTGTATCTTCCATCAGCATGCCCCTGATAGCACTGTTCCATCAGCGCTTTAAGGCGATAATAGTAGACCTTGTATCCCTGTCGGCAGGCATTATGACCAAGTGCACATGCCAGGAACGTTTTACCGCTGCCGGTGGCCCCGGTCAGTAAAATATTTTGTTTCAGGGTTAACCAGTTTCCCTGACTGAGTGAACGGATGAGGGCCCTGTCCAGCCCTCTATTGTTACGATAATCCAGCTTTGATAACTCAGCATTAAGTCTGAACCGTGCATGTTTGATCAGACGCTCTGCCTTCCTGTTTTCACGGCAGGTTAGTTCTTCTGCTGTCAGTAATGACAGGCGTTCTTCGAAGCCCAGCTCCTGGTATGTGCCCGGTTGAGCAAGTTGCTTTTTAAGCGCATCACGGAAGCCGGTGAGTTTAAGTGCGGTCAGTTGTTCGTAAAGATGATTCATCATTGGATCCCGTATCAGTGGTAATACTCACTGCCGCGTACGTTTTCGTGTTCCATCGTGGATAACAGATCTGGTTTTGGATCCTGAACAGGTTGTTTATCCAGACCTTTTTCCAGGATCGATTTAATACCTGACAGACGCCATACCTTTGTTTTCAGAGCTCTTGCACATGCTGCATTAAGTCTGGCTTTACTGTATTTTTTATGAAGGTTCAGGAGTCCAAGGCAGAAGCGATAGCTTTGTTCCGGATGTGGACGAGAGTTCAGTATATGAAGCACATAACTATGAGTTTCACTGCCTATGTGCCCCGCCCATTCCAGAAGACGCTCTGGCGTCCAGGTGGCATGCTGTCGATGAGCTTCAGGCATGTGCTCGTTGCGGGTACTGTAGCCATAAGTACGCTTGCGCGGGTGCACAGCAACCTCCTGCCCCTGATTGAAGAGTCTTACCAGTTCTCCGGAGATCCATGCTTCCAGTTGCTGGCCTAACAGCGAACATGGAACCGAGTAGTAATGTTTGTCGATTTCCACGTGGTAATCGGCATGAACTCTGACTTTCTTCACCAGGGTGTAACTGTAACTGGCTTCAGGAAGAGGCTTCAGTGCGGGTTTATCAAGCTGGATGAAGAGTTCTGCACGTGAATAACCCAACTTCTGCATTATTTTGTTATTCAGTCTTTCCAGCAACTCCCGAATGCGCTGATTAAGCGATGCAAGGCTGTAGAAGATCTCATGCCTGATTCGGGCCATGATCCAGCGTTCAACAACCTGAACGCCAACTTCAGCTTTGGCTTTATCTTTCGGTTTACGTGGCCGCGCAGGCAAAACTGCGACATTATAATGCTCAAGCATCTGCTGGTAGGTAGGGTTAACGTCAGGATCATACTTACATGCCCTGGATGTGGCGCTTTTCAGATTGTCCGGAACAACAAGTTCAGGAACGCCACCCAACCACTGGAAGCAGCGAACATGACTCATCACCCAGTCTTCAAGCTGCTGAGACCAGGTGGCCTCTGCCCATGTGTAACTTGATGCCCCGAGAACAGCTACGATGACCTGAGCAGTTCTTATTTCTCCGGTCTCAGGGTCGGTAACGCCAACGGTAGGTCCACAGTAATCAACGAAAAGTTTTTCGCCAGCTTTATGTACCTGACGCATTGATGGTGAAGTGGTTTTGAGCCATTCACGGTACATCCGGCAGTAATGGTTATAGCTGTAAAAACCGCCTGGATTACGCTCACAGTATTCTTCCCAGAGTAGCTGCAGCGTCACGCATTTATTACGCAGTTCCCGGTGTACTGTAGCCCAGTCAGGCAGAGAGTGCTTCTTCATCTTAACCTGGGTCTGAAGGAACGCATGTTTTAGTTTTGTATCATCCCATCCTGTAGGTAAGGGCCACTGCTTTATGCCAAGTTGAGCCGCCCGATTAGCATATCTGGATACAACGGAAGGGGAGATTGCAAGACTACGACCAATTTGTCGATGGCTGAGTCCAACACCGTATTTAAGCCTAAGAATTTCTTTAAGTTTTCTCATAGAAATTGGAACTGTTGGCATAGGTATCCTTTACCGGAATGGCAAAAGATACAGATCAACACACCTGTGAAGTTCCAATAACATTGATGGAGATCACTGAATAACAAAATGAGTCAAAAGTGATCTCCATCGATGTTATTCAGCGATCTGTTCAAATGTTATTACCCGATCTCGATGGAAGTTATTGAGTGATCTCCTTTCATGAAAATACGCACCTGCGCTGAATCCCGACTGGTCGGTACGTACCAGCGCGTATTTTTCAACGAGAAAGTTCACCGCGTCACACAGTGAAATGCCTGCCTCAATATGCTGCTCAATCACACGTTCATCCACGAACGGTGTGTCATTCAGCGTAAGGCCGTAGTGCTGGTCCAGCAGTCGGGTGAGCAGTGTCTGCCAGATGGTGACGGGAGACGGGCAGCACGATACCTCCCGTACATGCGTGTCGGGTAATGTTTTCATACTGAAGATTTTCCTGATATGCAGAGATAAAAAATGGGACAGTGGCGTGGTGAAAACACCAGGCCGGAGCAGAAGGTTATTCCGGTGGTTTACTTTTTCGTTTCAGGTGTCGGATAAACAGCCAGATAAACGTAACCACAGGAGCCGAGGGTGTCGGCTTCACAGGTCAGCCCCTTCGCATACAGTGTCACGGTATGCTGATGGCGGGGATTCAGTTCACCACTGGTGAGCATTAATTCCAGTTGTTTCATCAGCAGCGGAAAGGCCTGGTCCAGAGGGTACGCATCCGCATCTCTGAACCGGCCTCTGATACCGGCACGGTCGGCAAGGTAATGCAACCGGTTACCCTCCTGCACCAGACGGGCGCCGAAACAGGGCGTCACTGTGCAGGGTAGTCCCCACCAGGGATGGTCGTCATTGTCATCGGGATGCGTTGTCCCGGAAAGTGTGTCTGACACGATAAAATCCTCACAGAAAATCGGTGAATGATAGTTTAACGATGACGGGTCAGCCGGTGCACAGACCGGCTTCGGTGAAGGTGTATTCGTTGATGAGCAGGGCCTCATCCACAGCGGCGTCTGAGCTCAGCCAGTCGTACTCGTTTTCCAGCTGGCGGTACAGCCAGAAGGCCAGGTCGCGCAGGGCTTCGCTGACAGCGGCTTCCGCATCGGCTGTCAGTGCCTGACCAGTCGGACTGTTCCGGGTGACGGTGATATCCATGCTGTACGGATGGCAGTAACGTCCCCGGTGACTGATTTCAGCCTGTAACTGCCAGAAGTTACGCTTCTGTACCGCCTGCAGGGCATCCGCGATACGATGAAGCTCACGGTCCTGAGGGGCATATTCCCTGATTTTCCGGGGTGTCGCTGGCTGCCAGTGCCAGCGCCCTTCAAAACAGGCTCCGTCCCCCTGGCTGCAGAATCCGCTGAACCAGATGCACGGCTCTTCCATAAACCTGCCGTTGCTGAGCCGGAAAACGCGCTGGTGGAGGTCAATTCCGAAAATGCCACAGACCTCCCTGAAGTCCTCATACACGTTTTCATACCAGTTGCTGTCAGCATGATGCTGACGGTACCAGTCGCGGGCTTTTTCCTGTGCGGTGGAGGATAGCTCATGCAGTGTATACACGGTGGTGGTGATAATTCTGCTCATCAGAATGCCCTTACTGACTCAGTTCAGAGTGACGCTCATCAGCCGGACATACGGGCCAAAACTGTCCTTACGGCGTTCAGCAAACACGGCCAGCACACCGGGAATATCCTGCACTTCACGACCGGTATACGTTTCAGTGCTGCCGTGCCAGCGGTATTTGCCGGTACAGAACGGAAAAAGACGGGATGCAGGATGCTGTTGGTGAATACGCATGGCTTCACCACGGGTGATGATTTTCATAATGGGATACCTCTGAAGACAGAAGATAAAAGTGAAAACAGGTGTGATGTGGTTGTGACGGGTTAAAGCAGACCATGTTCGGCAAAGGAGAAAACCTGGCTGCCACCGACTATCAGATGGTCCGGCACCCGGATATCCACCAGGCCCAGTGCCTGTACCAGACGTTCCGTGATAAGGCGGTCTGCCTTACTGGGGGTGACTTCACCGGACGGGTGATTGTGTGCCAGCACCACGGCTGCGGCATTGTGATACAGGGCGCGTTTAATCACTTCCCGGGGATGGACTTCCGTGCGGTTGATGGTGCCGGTGAAGAGGGTTTCACCGGCAATCAGCTGATTCTGGTTATTCAGATACAGCACCCGGAACTCTTCACGCTCCAGTCCCGCCATGTTCAGAATCAGCCATTCTCGTGCCGCACGGGTGGAGGTGAAGGCCACGCCGGGTTCATGAAGATGGCGGTCCAGGGTTTTCAGGGCCCGCTGAATGAGACTGCGCTCGCCGGGCGTCATTTCTCCGGGCAGAAAGGAAATCTGTTGCATTGTTCCTGCCCCCTTTCAGTCAATAATGCGCATAATGGCGCTGCATTCCGGATGCTGCAGGGCGTAATCCCGCAGACGGTAATAATGAACCGTCATGGCATAACACTCCGTACGGCAGGCGTGATGACTGTACGTCATCAGACAGGCGGCAATGCCGGCGGCTTCCGGGCTCATTTCAGCGCGGTTACCGTTCATGGCATTGAACAGTACCCATGTTTCGTCATCATCGTCATCCGGTTCAGGGGCCATAAATGCCCCGCCGTTGTTCAGGGTGTACAGATTCCAGATACCACCGCAGTAGTTTTCGCACAGACGGTCCATCCAGCCGAAGACACGGGGCTCCAGGGTCACCCACTGTGGAATGAGGCCAAAATGCTGCGGCCAGAAGCTGATGCGCTGTTCATCAGGGACTATGGTGGCAACCAGTTGTTGCAGGCCAGTCTCCGGTGCACAGGCCGAAGAGGTGGTGTTCTGAGACAATGTTTTCATGTATGAAATCCTTGTAATGTGAATAAATGAGAGGGAGTAAAGGTCGGGAGCTGGCAACATCACGTTCATCACTGACCGTGAGACCCGGTAATATCAGGGATGAATGATATTCGGCTGAAATTCCGGACAGCCGTACGCGTAACCGTTCCGGTCACAGACGGATGGCCAGATGCCATTGCCTGTACTCAGTCTGCACAGACTGATTTCTCCGGGACGGTAAAGCAGACGGGTACACCAGGCGCACAGGTCATCATCAGAAATGGAACGACACCCCGGCAGCGCCTCCGGGGCGTCGGGTGATTCTGGTGCCTGAATCACGCCTTCAGGGACATGCTGCATCAGCGCAGGCTCTCCAGCAGCGTTTCTGCCATTACCCACAATGCGCGGTTGAGCTTAATATCGGTGTCGATGCTGTGAATGGCACGGGTGTGGATACGTTTTCCTTTTGCACTGCGACCGGAAATCCCGCCTTTCAGCATATTCTCCTGGATGGTCTGATAAGTACTCCACAGGTCCTTACCGTAATCCTCCCGGCGTCGTGGCGTCAGAATGTCGGCGGTGGTGACGGGCCGATGTTCGTCACCATAACGGTAAGTCAGTGCCGCCTGTGCCAGCGCCTGGCGTGCCGGTGGCGGCAGAATCAGCGACTGCATGGCATCACGCATCTCCTCTATCCGGTCAAACACGCCCACCACCTCGTAAGCCCCTTCAATGACTCTGTCCACCACATTTCCCCGGTGCGGAACACGCACTTCCCCCAGAGACTGACCACAGACGCATCCGTTCTGGCAGACGAACCTGAAGTAACCCGGCAGCATCTGGTAGCTGGAGGTACCGTCATGGGAGTTGAGCAGAATGATTTCAGGGACATGTTCTCCGTTTATCTCTCCGGCCCGCCGCAGACGCAGCATATGTTTTGTGTATCCCCGGCGGCCCGGGTCGCGCACACGGGTCTGGCAGGCGAAGAATGGCTGAAAGCCTTCCCGCTGCAGGCTTTCCAGTACGGTGATGGTGGGAATGTACGCATATCGTTTACTGCGGGAAGTATGCCGGTCTTCACCGAAAATACCGGGAACATAGTGCATCAGTTCTTCGTGTGTCAGCGGACGGTCACGGCGTATCTGGTTCGTATAACCAAAACGACTGGCTAGTCGCATAATTTGCTCCTTATCGGTGGTTAAGATTTACTGGTGTAATAAATGAAAAAGCCACGTCTCCCGGAGAAGACGCGGCCTGATGGGTGAAATGAATGACGTTTATTGTCTGAGAAGACCGTCACTGGCGAGCCGCGTATTAAGTTGTTTGCCGGCATCGGGTTCAGAATTCCGGCAGCGCCAGCGTCGCTGACCTTCCGCGTTGCGGATAACCCAACGGAAATGCATTCCCGGGTCATCCTGGATAAACACATTGCGGTAAGCGGTTATGACAGCAACCGCCTGCCCGTATGAGAAAGATCCTTCAGCCAGGACATACTCTGTGTGTAACCCGGCATATCTGGTTTCTCCTGATAAATAGCCTCTGCCATACGTTGTGGCAGAGGCTGAAGCATGAAACTGACTTCAGGGATCAGTTAACATTTTTTCCGGAAACGGTAATCAGCAGTGGATGGTAGTCCTGGGGATCGAAAACCGATAACGGCAGACTGACACGATGGCCGTTACTTTCTTCAGTTGCTTTAATGATTTCGGTTGTGGCGACATTTTCCACGCACTCCGTTTCCAGAAATGCGTCTGTGGTTCGCGTGGCATTACTGTCACCAAAGGCTTCCGTTTCCATTTTTCTGGTCACCAGCGTCTGACCATATTTGTCTTTGAGTTGCAGAGTGATGGTGAGGGGGCCAAATCCTTCATCGTTTCCGCCATTATCCAGCCGGAACTGGTAAGCACAAATATTTCCCGGGAGCCATATCGTATCTGTATTGCGTATACTGATGTAACGTTGATCCTGTGCCCGGAGTGGGGCAGACCACGTTAACCCCAGAATGAAGGCGGTAATCATGCAGGTTTTGAACAGGTGAATCATGGTATTTACCTCTCTGAGTCATGACGATGACACTGACAAATCAGGTGATAAAACGTAAAAGGCGCAGAATAGCCGTTATGCCGGTAACTCCGGGGGTAATGTTTCTTCCAGTCGGTTAACCATATTGCCGAGATGGGATGCATCATATTCCATGACGGGGCGTTGCCTGATGATACTGACCACCAGTGGTTTGATTAACATGTTGGTCGCGGCCCGTTGTTGTATACCGGCGGCGAAAATGATCTCCAGAGCATTCTGATCGATAACACGGGCCAGATTCGCGTTCAGATTTTCAATCTCATGTCCGGTCAGCAGGAAACTGCCGGCAAGCCATGTCACCTGCTCCTGAATCATTGCCAGAATTTTGACGCGATCTTCTTCAACCAGCGCTCCGGCAATTTTTCCTGATACAGCGGAGGCAATCATTCCCCCCAGAACACCACCAACCACACGCCCTGTCAGTGCACCAAATGGTCCCAGTGGACTGAACAATATCCCGCCCGCCACTGACCCGACAGCTCCACCTGCCACACCGGAAGATGCCACGGCAAGATTCCTGATGAACTGCGCACCGGAGATCCGTCCCCGCAACATTTTGATCATGTCAGGGCCGGTTGTGACAGCTACCAGTGCCAGAGATGTCACCAGCGTACCCTTCATCACTTTGTTCAGGGCACTGATATTTCCTGCACCGGTCCCCTTCTGAAGCGCCTGCCGGACAGTCGGGCTGGCCGTCGAAAAATCAATATGCTTCAGCATACCCTGAACAACACTGAGCCGGTGAAGTTGCTGGGTTGTGACGTAGACAGCCAGTGTGCGGGTGAAGGTTTTTCCTGCCTGGACAGCAGCTGTCTGCAGGGCAGCATCGCGATCGCCGGTGCTGAGCCAGAAGACCGATGCCGTCAGGGCAAAACTGATCCCTCCGGCCGCCAGACTGACAACCGAACCCTCGGCAATATCATAAGTGACCGATTCGATGGTCCCGAACCGGGTGATATTACGGGCCTGGGTATAAGTCAGATGTCCCCGACGAATCAGCCGGGACGCTTCTGCGGGATCGGTTACACCGGGTACTTTACCTTCGCGGATCTTATTCTTCATGGTTTCCACAGCGCCGGCATACTGATCACGGGGGACTTCCAGTTGCATGGGACCATGATTTCCCATGTAACGATACTGTCCGTTTTGTCCGTCGAATGCCGCACCGACGCTACGGACTGCAGTTGAACAATATTTCGTCTGGATTTCTGTTCCGCTGACCAGTCTGTCTGCTCCATTTCTGGCATTATTATCACCGAGGATCCGTGCGTTTTTCAGACGGACTCTGTCGACAATATGGTTTCCCCGTTCAGCGGCAAACCCATGTCCCTGCCCTCCGGAAGCAAACATTTTCTCATTTGTACTCCAGGTTTCCGGCAGTTTCATGAGAATCAGACCATTCGCCGTTGCATCGGAAATAAAACCGGTGTGAGAACGTTCATAAATGTCCTGACACAGTGTTTCTGTTTCGCGACAAAGAGAGGAGCAGTACCATTCCGGATCCGGCTTATGATTTTCCGGGGCATGATGTACTTCTGTCAGCCCGCAGGAGGCACAGATACGAAGCTCATCCACGTGGTGGAATGATACAAAACGGCGGCCTTCTGAAAAGGGGTACCAGTCACCGCCGTCCAGGCAACGATCGAGAAAATCGTCATTCGCTTCCGGTGATAAATTCAGGCGGTTCCGGAAGAGGGTTTTCAGTTCATCAGGGGTAAATGACAGGCTCTCTCTCAGCTTTTCGTTGAAACCCGCCATGTTTCTTTCATACCAGGCATTGTCCAGTAGCCAGTTTCCGTCTGCCAGTTCAAATTCCCTCAGTTCTCCCCGGGAAATCCGTTGTGAAATGAGTGTCAGCCAGATGCGCTCCGTCAGCGTTTCAGGAAGGCTGTAATCGTTTTGCAAACTGCTCAGCCACGATTTACTGTTGAGCACCGGTTGTTCTTCCAGTGTCTGGCTGATGGCACTGGTCAGTCTTTTCAGCGCCTGGATCTGGCTGGCCGCCCATAGCAGCGTCACTAATGCAGCCAGCCAGTACAACAACCCGCCCCACCACATCAGTGAGGGTGAAATATCGAACTGCAATGCGATCAATGGTGCGTATGCAGAACACGCCATAAGGAAAAAAGCAGTATAAAAACAGCAGTAATACCCGTTAATTTCCTTGCTGATATCTTCAGGTGTGAGCCCGTTCTGCTGAATGGTTCTTATCTGCACGGGAAGAGCCAGCAGACCAGCGGCGAGAGCGGTGGTCAGAATAAATTTTACAGAGTCAAAAGTATGAGCCTCCAGTGCGATATGTTTACCATCAAGTCCCCACATGAAGCTGATGATCATTCCGGCAATCGTCAGAAATACGCCTGCCAGCCAGCGAATATGGAATAACCGGGTTATGCGTTCAGTGATATAGCCAGCCAGTAAAGCCGGACCGAACAGACACAGCAATATGAACCCTGCCAGCGCAGACGCTGTGCTGGTTAATGCTCTGAACAAAAGGCGAAGAATGGCAAATCCTGCGATCAGCAGAATCAGCGCGCCGACTATCTGTAACATAGTCACTCCGTGATGAATATCATGTTATTGTGAATGCCAGTGAATGTGGCACTGAAACGTTTTCCCCCGTCCGGGTCCCGGTCATGATGACCGGGACCACAGAGAGGCAATGCAGAATTATCAGAAGGTCACATTCAGTGTGGCCTGACTGTTATAACCTTCAGCGCTGCTGCCGCTGACGCT
>ENA-ORSI01003309-ORSI01003309.1-human-gut-metagenome-genome-assembly--contig:-NODE-3309-length-10468-cov-7.992221_pt1 | contig 10468 bp, 10 predicted proteins | sample MGYA00242187_ERZ509154 | MGnify/ENA primary metagenome ERZ509154 (study PRJEB26280, sample SAMEA2338627) | human gut metagenome | biome: human gut; feature: human-associated habitat; material: faeces...
CTCGGCGGCTATGCCGCCGTAGCATCCATCTTGATTTTGAAAGCACCCTCTTACGTCGTCAGGGTGGGCAGAGTCGCCCGCCCCTACAGATCATATCCCCCCAAGCATTTCTTGACATATATACTTAAAGCAAGTATACTATGTGCGTGCTATTACAAAATAAGATGATTTTTGAGGTGCGGCATGCGCAATAAAAACAACAAGCATCTGGGCTTGGAGATCGACCCGGTTCTCCACTACAAGCTGAAATATATTGCGCAGTACGAGGGACGCTCCGCCAACGGGCAGATCCTCTATCTACTGCGCCAGTGCATCCGGGAGTTTGAGACAAAGGAAGGCCCAATCCCCGCCCCATCTGAAGATAAAAAAGACTGACTGCAAACCGCAGTCAGTCTTTTTTATTATTTATTCTCCCACAAACAGCTCAAACGCCAGCTCCGCCTGTGCGTGCAGCAGTGCCAGCCCGCCGATCACCGGCAGTCCTCTGTCCTGCGCCGCCGCCAGCAGCGCCGTTTCGCGGGGCTGATACACCAAATCATAGACCCAGCCGTGACAGTTCTCCAGAAAGCGGAAGTCCGCAAACTCCTCCTGTCCCGTCATGCCCAGCGGCGTGGCGTTCACCAGCAGGTCGCAGTCCGCCGCCAGCAGCGGCAGCCCCCGCCATAGCTGGGTCTCCATGTTCCAGCCTGCCGTTTTCTCCGGGTGGCGGCAGCAGATCGTCAGCGCCGCGCCGGAGCGCCGCAGCGCCCGGCTCACCGCCGAGGCCGCACCGCCGCTGCCCAGCACCAGCACCCGTTTTCCGGATGCTGTAAAGGGAAGTGACCTGACAAAGCCCTCGCCGTCGGTGTTGTAGCCTACGGCGCGGCCCTGCCGCACCACCACGGTGTTCACCGCACCCATGGCGGCTGCGTCGCCCTCCACCGCGTCCAGCAGCGGCAGAATGGCCTGCTTGTGGGGCATGGTCACGTTGAAGCCGTCCCACGCACCCTGCCGGGCTTCCGCCACGAAGGCTTCCAGCTCCCCCTCCCGCACGGTCACGGTGGTATAGATGCCCTCCAATCCCCGCTGCCGCAGCAGCGCCGTGTGGATGGCCGGGGAACGGCTGTGAGCCACGGGATCGCCGATCACACAAAGTCTGTACATGTGATCTCCTTTACACATTCTGCCGCTCCATGGCTTCCAGCGTGTCGATGGCCCGCAGGTAGCCGGGGAAGCCCTGCCCGGCGATGACCGTGACGCAGGCGGGTGCTGTGACCGACGTGTGCCGCCACGGCTCACGGGCGGAGATATCGCTGATGTGCACCTCCACCGCCGGAACGCGGATGGAGCGCAGCGCGTCGTGGATGGCGTAGCTGTAGTGGGCATAAGCGCCGGGGTTGATGACGATGCCGTCGGTGCCGTCGGCATCCGCCAGCTGAATGGCGTCGATCAGCGCACCCTCGTGGTTGGACTGCACGAACCGGGCCTGATGACCCCGCTCTTTGGCGTAGTCCGCGATCATGCCGCACAGGTCGGCGTAGGTGCTGTGGCCGTAAATGTCCGGCTCACGCTGCCCCAGCAGGTTCAGGTTGGGGCCGTTGAGGATCAAAAGCTTCATGCGTTCCTCCAGATCTCGGCGGCCTGCGCCGCCAGCTGCTCTGCCGTGCCGCTGCCGATGGCGGCGTCGGCACAGTCCAGATACCAGTCCCGGCGCCGCCGGGCCAGCTGCTCCAATGTGTATTGCTTCAATAAGGGCCGCTCACGGTTGCTCACGCACCCGGCGATCTGGCGGATATCCCGATCCAGAAGCACCACCACGCCGCTCTCCCTGAGCAGCCGCCGGTTTTCCGCAGATTCCACCACACCGCCGCCGGTGGCGATGACCCGCGTATCCTCCCTGAGCAGCGCCGCGAGGATGCGACTCTCTACGGCGCGGAAGCCGCTTTCGCCCTGCTGGGCAAAAATAGCGGGGATGCGCAGTCCCGTCTCCACCTCGATCAGCGTGTCGCAGTCGGAAAAGGGCAGCCCCAGCCGTTCCGCCGCCAGACGGCCCACGGTGGTCTTGCCGCTGCCGGGCAGACCGATCAGGATCAGGTGCTTCATTCCTGTTCCACCTGGCGGGTCTGGGCCATGATGGTCTGGAACACCGCCTCCACGGCGGTGCGGTACTCCGGGGCCATGTCGCCCCGGCTCCGCAGCACCTCCGCTTCCCGCGCTTCGTCCCGGATGGTCGTTCCTGCGGCGGCCTTTAATGCGCCGATCTTGCTGCCGATTTGCAGCCGCTTTGCCAGCAGATCAACGATCTCGCCGTCGATCTTGTCGATTGCGCCGCGATAGCCCGCCAGATCCTCCGTCGGCTCCTCCTGCCACAGCTGGCAGATGGCCAGCGCGGCGGCAGCCTCCACAATGGGAGCGGCCCGCAGCGCGATGCAGCTGTCGTGCCGTCCTGCGGCGGTCAGGGTGACGTTTTCCATCCGCTCCATGTCCACCGTGTCCTGCGGTTTGCGGATGGTGGGCGTGGGCTTGAAGGTCACGGTGAACTCCACCGGCATGCCGTTGGTGATGCCGCCGTTGATGCCGCCGTTGTGGTTGCTGGCCGTCCATACCGTCTTGCCATTGGTGCGTAGGGGATCGTTGGCCTGACTGCCCCGCAGGGCGGCGAGATCCTCGCCCGCGCCGAACCCAATGGCCTTCACAGCGGGGATGGCGAACACGTGGCGGGCGATCTCACCCTCCACCGTGTCGGGCCAGTCCGGGCCGCCCAGTCCCGCCGTAAGCCCGGTGACGGTGCAGACCACCTGTCCGCCCACGCTGTCGCCCTGTTCCTTCGCCTCGGCGGCACGGCGGCGCAGGTTTTCCTCGTCCACCACGCGGGCCGTCACGGTGACGCCCTGGCTGGCCAGCACCGTTTTGGCGATGCTGCCTGCCGCCACCAGCGGCGCGGTGAGCCGTCCGGAGAAGTGCCCGCCGCCCCGGTAGTCCTGAAAGCCCTTGGCCTTGATCCGGGCGGTGTAGTCCGCGTGGCCGGGCCGGGCCACCGACCGCAGCGCCTCGTAGTCCTGCGGCCGGGCGTCCCGGTTGGGCAGCGCCATCACCAGCGGCATGCCGGTGGTGCGGCCCTGAAACACGCCGGAGAGAAACTGTACCTCGTCCGGCTCCTGCCGTGCCGTGGCCAGTGCGCCGCTGGGGCGGCGGCGCAGCAGGTCGCGCTCCATTTGCAGCTCGTCTATGGGGACGCCGGCCGGGACATGCCGCAGCAGCACCCCCACCACAGGGCCGTGTGACTCCCCGAACAACGTATAGTCCAACATGGGCTTATCCTCAACTTTCCATCAATTCTTCCGTTTTTCCGCCCAGCATGGCGTAGTCGCGCCAGAAATCCTCATAGGATTTTGCCACGCAGTCTCCGCCCCGCAGCACCACCGGCTCCCTGCAGAACAGGGCGGCGCAGCCGCACAGCATGGCGATGCGGTGATCGTCAAAGGCATCCAGCGTCACGCCGCCGTGCAGGGGCCTGCCGCCAACGACGGTCAGGCCGTCCGGCAGCTCCTCCACCGCTACACCCAACGCCGCCAGCACGGCGGCCACCGTGTGGAGCCGGTCGCTCTCCTTGCGGCGCAGAAACGCGCCGCCGGTGAACCGGGTGGTCTGGGGCCGCATGGCCGCCAGCAGCGCCAGCGCAGGCAGCAGATCCGGCGTTTGGGACACGTCCACCGTTTCCGGCAGCTCCTGTAAATAGCCGGTAATGGCCCGGTCGGGCTGGCTGCTGTGCAGCGGCAGATTCGTCACGGTCACGCCGCCGCCCTGCAGCGCGTTCGCTGCCAGCCACCAGCCGCCCGCCGACCAGTCGCCCTCCACTGGGGCTTGGTCGGGCTGAAAGACCTGTGGCGCGGGAATGCGCCAGCCCGTTTCCGTGGGCTGCACGGTCACGCCGTGCCGCCGCAGGGCGTCCAGCGTCATGTCCACATAGGCGCGGGATACCAGCGGCGTGGTCAGCACAAGCTCTGACGGCTCCGCCAGCAGCGGCAGTGCCATCAGCAGGCCGCTGACGGTCTGGGAAGTCTCGTCTCCCCGCAGGGCATAGCGCCCCGGCGTCAGCGGCTCGGTGATGCGGTAGCCTGCGTTCTCCCGCGCTACGGGATAGGGCGCGGACAGGGGCCGCTCCAATAGCCGGGGTGTTCCGGTAAGATGCAGTCCGGTGCGTCCCAGCGCCATCGCCAGCGGCAGCAGAAACCGCAACGTCGCGCCGGACGCGCCGCAGTCGATGGCGTCGCCGCCCTGCCGCAAGACCCGCAGCCCGGACAGTGTGGCGCTCACATCCGCTCCGGACAGCTCCTGCGGCAGCGGCTGTCCCGCCAGAAAGCGGCAGATCAACTCCCGGTGCCATGCGCTTTTGCTGGGCGGCGCGGCCACCGTGCCCGTCAGGCGGGCGGGATACAGCCGCCGGGTCATGCCAGACCCTCCTGCAGCGCCGCCAGCGGCACGTCCTCCACGTAGGCGTCGCCGATCGCCCGCAGCAAAACAGCGTGAAGGGTATCTCCTTCACATTTCTTGTCCCGCGCCAGATAGCGGGACACCGTTTCTGTATTAAACGGCATCGTACAGGGCAACTCCCAGCGCTCCAGCAACGCCAGCAGCCGGTCGTAGGCCGCCTGTACCCCGTCGCCCCGGCGGAGCTGCCACCGCAGCATGGCCGCCATCCCGGCGGCCACCGCCTCGCCGTGGGTGCAGGCGGCGTAGCCGCCTGCTGCCTCGTAGGCGTGACCGAAGGTGTGGCCGAAGTTCAGCAGCCGCCGCGCCCCGGTGTCCCGCTCGTCGGCGGCCACCAGCGCCGCCTTGATTGTCAGGCACCGGGCGATGATGGCCGTCCAGTCCGGCGTGTCGGTTTCAAGCGCGTCCAGCAGCCCGGCGTCCTGAATAAACCCGTATTTGATGACCTCCGCCATGCTGCACCGCAGCTCACGCCGGGGCAGCGTAGTCAGACAGTCCGGATCGGCGATTACCAGCCGGGGCTGATAGAACGCGCCCAGCAGGTTCTTGCCCTCCGGCAGATCCACCGCCGTTTTACCGCCCACGGCGCTGTCCACCTGAGAGAGCAGCGTGGTGGGCAGCTGCGCCAGCGCCATGCCCCGCTGATAGCAGGCGGCGACAAAGCCCGCCATGTCGCCGGTGACGCCGCCGCCCAGCGCCAGCAGTCCGTCGCTTCGGGTAAAGCCCTCCTGCGCCAGCTGGCGGCACAGGGAGAGCCACGTCTCCGGGGTCTTGTGCGCCTCTCCCGCCGGGAAGGTCAGCAGCTGGCCGGAAAGTCCCGCGCTCCGCAGGCTGTCCAGCACCGCGCCGCCGTACAGCGCCGCCACCGTTTCATCCGTCGTGACGGCCCAGCGGTCAATGCCCAGCGGCGCCAGCAGTGCTCCGGTCTGCCGCAGCGCGCCGGGCTGGATATGAACGGGATAGCCGCCTTGCGGCAGCGGGACGGTCACGGTCATGAGAAGTTTCCTCCGAATGGTCATTTTTCCCATTTTACCCTACATTGCCCCCGTTGTAAAGTGGCGGAACAGCACGGTTTGCCCTTCCTGACGGAAAGCTGTCTGCGGCGGGATGGAGAAATGGATGCAAAATTTGGAAAAAAAGACGGATACTATGCACCCGGCATATTGTTTTTTTGGTGAGAATCGTGTATAAATAATATAATATCCACACGCGCCGCATTGGCGCAGTTCCATAACTTGGACGAAAGGGAGAGAGCATACCATGAAAAAATGGATCAGTTTATTGATGGCCCTGCTGATGGCGCTGAGCCTGCTGCCCGCCACGGCCGTGGCGGCTGAACCGTCCGAGCCGGTTCAGCAGGAGGTACTCCAGTCGGAGGAACCGGTTCAGGAGGAGGTTTCTCAAAAAGAGGAGGAGCAGCTGCCGGAGTTGATGCTGGCGGAGCCGGAGACGGAGGAGAATGCTCCCACTGTGCTCAGCGCGTCTGACGATCTGGATACCCGGCTGAGCAATGCGGGCTTTACCGCTCCGCAGATGGGCTCCATGAACGGCGATCACAAGGATTTCTATTTGTGCACACCTTGGCAGGACAACGACTGTGTTTCCTTCGACTATGATAACAGCGGCAGTGTGGGCAAGCTGACCGTAACACTGAAGCCGGCCACGCTGGAACAGTGGAAAGCGCTCTATAAGGCAGAACAGAGCGATGGTTTCGGTTTCAATGACAGCTTGGATGTCAATATTCGTTCTGACGCACCGTCCGGTACGGTACGGGGCGCGGGTGCGCTGATCTGGGAAGCGGGCTGCACGAACGTGGTGCAGGACTTCCTGGACGGCAATCTCGGCAGCTATATGGAGCTCTATGGAGTTTCGAGCGGGTATGACAGCTTCGGCAGATACTTCCCGCTGATATCGGTGGAAAAGCGGAACGGTAAGGTGATCTTGTCCGCTGAGAGCGGCGAAACCTACTACCGCTATCTGATGGTATGGGATAACGACAATGATGACAGCAGCCGGCTGGCTCAGCATAACCTGTTTGTCACCGTTAAGGTGGAAAGCAATATTCACTACGAGTGGGACGTGAATACCACCATGGAAGACGCGCTGCGGAACGCCGGATACAGAGTGCCTACGCAAAAGCTCTTTGACGTGGAGATGCCCGACGGTCTTGTGGAGGGTGTGGACTATACATACAGCTACGATGCTTCCACCGGCCACGTGAGTATCAGGTTGCTGAAGAGCGACGGATGGATGAAAGCGTTTGAAACGTGCTATGACAACAACGGTTATTTCGGCATAACGACCTGCTTCAACAAGCCGTCAGCAAGCGCCGTTAAGGTCAAGTTCTACGTGACGGATGACGATGACAGTGTTGTCCAGATGTATGCCAACAATGATTTGTCAGAATTCTCCTGGTACAGCGGCACGAATCTGCGGCCCGGCAGCACGCGGACGATCATCAATACCTACGCGGACAGCAGCGGCGATATGCAGCTGTCTGCGAAAGCGGGAACCTATTGGGTACGCTGTATCGCCGTGTGGGGCGACAAGAACGGGAATATCCTGCGTAACCTCAACAGTCAGCATAAGTACATGTACACCGTCAGTATTGAGGTTCCCGAGGATTTCAGCTATGGATGGAATACCCGCCCCATTGAAGAACGGCTGGCAGAGGCAGGCTTTGTCGTGCCTCAGCAGGATAAGCTGGACAAGCACATTCCCGGCGCCCTCAATCTGAAAATGCCCACAGGACTGAAGGAGAACACCGATTATACCTGCAAATACGATGAAAAGACCGGCGAAGTGAACATCACCATCAAGAAGGGTAATAAGGCGGATTGGAAAGCGGCCTATCTGGATTCCGTTCTAAGCGGGGGCATGGATCGCATCATCATGAATGTCCTGTTCGGTTCCGAGTGTGGCGCGGTGCAGGGCGTCAGTTGGGTCGGTGATGAGGCCAATCTGGGGATGCTGTTGTGGGATGGTATCTGGGACGATGACGAGTATGCGTTTACTTCCCGCGGCGATTTCAGCATGTGCGGCAACGGGTGCGCAATAGCCGACGTGAAGGGTAACGGTAACGGCACCGTCACCATCAGCGGAAAGAAGGGCACGACAGAGTTCTATCAGGCGGCCATGTGGAAGGACAACGCGGGGAATGTGCTGTCCAAATATCTGGTCAAGGTCAAGATCACCGTTGCCGCCGCTTTCAGTCACACCGCTGTGGTGACACCTGTGATGGATGGCCTGAACGCGGCAGATACAACACGCTTTACACTGGCCCTTGAGGAACCCGATGCGCTGTTGACTGCTATCCCCGCAAAGGGAAAGATCACGCTGGTTCCCAAGGACGGCGCTGCTCTGGTCAACGAATGGGGTTATGTCGGCGGCTTCTGGGTGCAGGCTCCGGCGGGCTATACGCTGCAGTCCTGCTATCTGGACTATGGCCCGGGGCAGAACGCCGATTTACATGATTTTGAAATCAACAGCAACAGCTACTGGATCCCCGTGGACTTCTATAACCCGACCGTTGATTCCGACACCTTGGTCAAACTTGCCTGGAAAAATAACAATGCCAATGCGGCGGATCGGATCGAATCGTTTGACGTGTGCATCGACAGTAACTGGGGCAAGCTGTCCAGCTCCGGCGGTTCACCCAACGCGCTGGACGTGGCGGCCATCTATGAATGCCTGACGCAGGATAAAACGCCTGCCTGCGGCGATAAAGCGGCCTGCGACGTGAATCTGGACGGCAATGTGGATATCTACGACCTGCAATACCTCTACGAGTGCGTGGCGCAGAATCAATAACGGCGATTTGCCCTACGGCGGCGGTTCACACCTGCCGAATGTACTTTCCATACACCTTGGCGCCGCTGCCGCAGGGCTTTTGCAAATAAAAAACACTGGGGAAAGCTTTCGGCTTTCTCCAGTGTTTTTTCATATCGTTCAGCACAGCGTGTCGGCGTCCTCGGCGTACAGCTTGTCGTTGATCTCCCCCAGCGTCATGTTGTGGCTCAGCCCGAAGATCACGATGGCGTCCCGCCGGTCGCGGGAGTACAGCGGCGCAAGCCGGGCGTGGCGCAGCAGTTCCTGTGCCTCATCCACCGAAGCGCCAAGGCCGAAGCACAGGCACAGCAGCCGGTTGCGGGAGGGTGTGCGCCGTCCGGAAAATACCTGGTGGAGATACACCTCGCTCATGCCGGACTGCCGGGCCAGGAGTGCCTTGGAGACAGATTTGCGCTCATACAGCTCCTCCAGAGCCTCTGTAATGCTCCGCTCAAAAAAATAGCCCTCATTGTCGTGAATATAGCTGTCGATACTGTCGGTGCTCATCAGCTCCTCCTCCAGATCGCCCGTGCCCTTCTCCCACATGCGGGGTCCCTCCTTTGACTTTCGCCGAAAGATGTTTTATACTTACTATAAATTTACAACGCTTTGCGAGGCGATACAATATGCTGGCTGCATAGGGTCGGGCAAAAATTCCGGCCAGAGCCCGCAGTCTCGCCGGGAATGTCTGGAGCGGCGGCCGGATGCTTCCAGGATGCCTTTCCGGAATGCGCTGCGGCACAAGGGAAACCGGCCGCTTTCCGGGATTTTCCGGCCAGCTGGAAAATCCGGAAAGCCCTTGCGCGGGGACGCGGAGCTGTGCTAGGATCAGGACCGTGCTTTTGAGGCCGGATTTTCCGGGCATGATACGGATTTTGGTTAAAAATTGAAATATTTTCAGGATTTACATTTGGAGACGACCTCCCTGTCCGAAAACGGAAAGCCCCCTGCTTCAAACGCCATCACCACAAACCACTCAGGAGGAATCAACACACATGAAAAAAGAACTTGTCACAGGACTGCTGACCCTGAGCCTGCTGGCCTCCATGCTGCCGGCCAACGCGGCTGCGGCCCAGAGAACGGCCGCGCCGGAGGCGGGGCTGGTCCAGACGGTGACCGGCGGTGAGACGGAGCAGGACGGCCCCCAGGCCGACAGCGGGGAGGAGTCCGGCGGGGCGGAGCAGACCGGCTCCGCCGCGGAGATCGGCGGGACCCCCTATGACACCCTGGAGGCGGCCATTGCCGCGGCGAAGGAGAACGATGTCATCCAGCTGCGGCGGGATGTGGAGCTGGATGCCTCCGGCCTGGCCAACGGCCAGGGCGCCCTGACCATTTCCAAGAACCTGACTCTGGACGGCGGCGGTCACCGGCTCTTTGCCAAGGAGGGCACCTTCACCGTCACCGGCGATAACGGCGGCGGTCCCAGCCTGGTGAACGTTCAGGACGGCGCCGCAGTGACTTTGCGGAACATCACCCTGGACGGCGGCGGTGCCGCCAAGCACGGCCTGAATGTCTACCACGCCGGCGTACTGTCCCTGGAGAACGTGGAGATCTCCAACTGCCGCTGGTATGCCATGGTGGTCAACAACACGGAGCTGTCCGTGGACGGTCTGACCACCTCCGGGAACCAGTGGGGCGTCAACATCGACCAGGGCAGCCGCGTCACCCTGGCCAACGCGGAGATCGCCGAGGGGGACTCCGTGGTATTTGAGGGCCAGGATGACTCCGGCAGCCTGACGGTGGAGAGCGGCAGCCTCCAGAACATCAAGACCCAGGGGGCTTCCACCGGCGGCACCATCACCATTGCCGGCGGCACCATTGCCAGCGTGTCCAACGAGGCGGGGGCGGAGGTCACCATCTCCGGCGGCACGGTGAAGGCGCCGGGATTGGTATAGGTGCAGGAGTAGGGCCGCACCCCCAGGAGATAGTAGTTGAGGGCCATCACCGGGTTTTTCAGCAGCCGGGGAATCAGCTGCAAAAACAGGTTGGAGGTATAGCGGACGTTCCGGGTAAAAACCGCCCGCATTTCCTGAGGATTAACGTGCAGGCGCATATAGTGGTGCACCTGGCGCAGGACCTCCTCAAAGCTGTATGGCCCCAGAGCCGGGTCCACAGAGGGCTGCACGGTGAGGATAAAGTTGCGCAGCGTCTGAGAGGGAAACCAGGGACG
>ENA-ORSI01003315-ORSI01003315.1-human-gut-metagenome-genome-assembly--contig:-NODE-3315-length-10451-cov-3.780396_pt1 | contig 10451 bp, 8 predicted proteins | sample MGYA00242187_ERZ509154 | MGnify/ENA primary metagenome ERZ509154 (study PRJEB26280, sample SAMEA2338627) | human gut metagenome | biome: human gut; feature: human-associated habitat; material: faeces...
TTGTGCACCGAATACCACATGGTCCGCCACATGGATATGTCCGGATAACCCGGCTTGGCCTCCGAACATGCAATGGCTGCCGATCTTTACGGAACCCGCAATGCCCACCCGGGCTGCCATGACCGTGTTTTCGCCGACTTCCACGTTGTGGGCAATCTGTACCAGATTATCTATTTTGGCGCCGCTATGTATAACCGTTGCTCCCATGGTAGCCCGGTCAACACAGGTATTGGCACCTATGTCTACTTTATCTTCCAGAATAACGATTCCGATTTGTGGAATCTTATCATACCCGTTAGGAGTGGGAGCGAATCCGAATCCGTCGGCTCCGATTACCGCGCCGGAATGTAATATACACTCATTGCCGATACGGCAGTCATGATAAACGTTTACATTTGAGTAAAGCAGGCAACCTTTGCCTATCTTTACACCGTCTCCAACAAAAGTATGCGGGTAAATTTGAGTATTATCTCCGATGACGGCGTTCTCGCCGATATAAGCGAAAGCACCGATATATACGTTTTCGCCGATCTTGGCACTGGGTGCGACAAAAGCCAATGAATCTATCCCTTCTTTCTTGGGTTTGCTCATTTCATAAAGGTTGAGCAATTTTGCCAGGCTTTCGTAAGCATTGTCTACTTTGATAAGGGTGGCTTTGATCTCATGCTCGGGAGTGAAGTCCTTATTAACCAGTACAATGCTGGACTGTGTCTCGTAGATATAAGGTGTATATTTAGGGTTCGACAGGAAAGAAATAGCTCCGGGCATTCCCTCTTCAATCTTAGCGAATGTGTGTACCGTAGCGTTTTCGTCTCCAATGATTTCCCCTTGGATAAATGCTGCAATTTGCTTAGCCGAGAACTCCATGTCTTTTCTTTAAAATTTAATTAGTTCACAAATAACGGACTTTTTTTTCAGATTTCCGTGTTATTGCATGAATATTTTATACTTATCTGTGCAATCTCTGGTAGCAGAGATAGTATTTCTTTACCTTTTTGGACAATAATGAGATGTTCAGCATGTCCGATGCTTCGGCAATATTTTTGATAGTGCCTTCCTTGTAGATAATGTCAATACTGTCATCTGCCGGGTCGTACATATTCTTTTCGATGCTGGGGGTAGAGACAAAATAGTTCGCTTCGGAAAGGGTTATGCCTAGTTGCTGGCTGATGTGCAAAGTTAATTCTTTTTTTCTGTCCTCACTAATCGGTTCCGACGAAATTTCCACTTTAAAGATATTTCGGTTGATCATTCCCAGGCTTAAGGTGGAAAGAACTTTGTCAGGATGAGTGCTCCATACTTTTAAAGCAGTCCAGATATCATTATCATCCAGTTGGATGAAATTTTCCAGACAATCGGGATTATGATAGAACTCCTGGTGATTGATATCATTGTAGAGGAAGAAACGCAATGCGGGCGATGCAAATAATTCTACACCTTTTGAGGCAAGTTCCTTAGCACGTAGCAGGGTGCTGATGAGCATTCTTTCATAAGCAACCGAGGTCTTGTGCAGATATACTTGCCAGTACATCAGGCGGCGTGCAGTCAGGAAATTCTCAATAGAATAGATGCCTTTCGATTCGATAACGAGGCGGTCGTCCGCCACGTCGAGCATTTTGATGATTCTTGCCGAACCGATATTCCCTTCCGTTACACCGGTGTAGAAACTGTCGCGTCGAAGATAATCGAGCCTGTCCATATCCAGTTGCCCGCTTACAAGCTGATGCAGGAAACGTTTCGGATATTCGTCCTTGAAGATTTGAATGGCAAGGCTGAGTTGCCCGTTCATCTCCTTGTTCATCCGTTCCATGAGTATAAGGGAGATTTCTTCGTGAGAAACTCCTTTGACAATGGTGTTTTCGAGCACATGAGAGAAAGGACCGTGACCGATGTCGTGCAGCAGGATAGCCGCTTGTACAGCTTCAGCCTCGCTGTCAAAGATAAAATTACCTTTGGAGGCCAGTTGGGTGATAGCTTCGCTCATCAGGTAGAAAGCACCTAATGAGTGTTGGAAGCGGGTATGTTGTGCGCCGGGATATACTACCGAGGAGAGCCCTACTTGCTTGATGCGGGTAAGACGCTGCAAAAGGGGATGCCGTACAATATCATACAGCAGCCCCTTTGGAATATTGATAAACCCGAATACAGGGTCGTTGATTATCTTTCTTTCGTAAGGCATTCGTTTCTTTTAGAGATTCTTTATTCTTTTAGAGAATGGCTTTTAGCTGCTCTGCCATTTGTGCCTGTACTTCTTGTGCGGCAGTGCGGGCAGCTTCGGCAAATTTCTCTGTCTTGTCCACGTAGATAATTCCACGGGACGAGTTAACAATTAACCCACAGGTACTGTTCATTCCATACTTGCAAACTTCTTCGAGCGAGCCGCCTTGTGCTCCGACACCCGGAACGAGAAGGAAGTGATTAGGAACAATTTTACGGATGTCTTCAAACGCACGTCCCTGAGTAGCGCCTACCACATACATCATGCGGTCATCGCCTGCCCATTCCTGTGATTTGCGCAACACTTTCTCAAACAAGCGTTCACCGTTCACGTCTTCCGTCAACTGGAAGTCATGAGAACCTTTGTTGGAAGTCAGTGCCAACAGGATCACCCATTTGCCTTCGTAGGTCAGGAACGGAGTTACGCTGTCCTCGCCCATATAAGGAGCTACGGTTACAGAATCTATGTCCAGTTCTTCGAAGAAAGTACGGGCATACATGGCGGAAGTGTTTCCTATATCGCCACGCTTTGCATCGGCAATGATGAACTGGTCGGGATAATTATCTTTGATATATTTTACTGTCTTTTCAAAGGCAATCCAACCTTTCACGCCCATGCTTTCATAGAAAGCGAGGTTTGGCTTGTAAGCAATACACAAGTCGGCTGTTGCGTCGATGATAGCTTTGTTGAAAGCGAAGATCGGGTCTTCTTCCTTCAGCAGATGTTCGGGTATTTTCTTGATGTCGGTATCAAGTCCTACGCAAAGGAATGATTTCTTGCGTTTTATGTTTTCAAATAATTGTTGCTTATCCATTTCTATATAAATGTTTTAAAGTTCGCTTTCTTTCAGACGTTCCGCATTTTCCGCCACAATCAGGTGGTCGATGCAATCTTGGATATCTCCGTCCATGAAGGCGGTCAGATTATAGATCGTATAATTGATACGGTGGTCGGTAATACGTCCTTGTGGATAGTTGTATGTACGGATTTTAGCAGAACGGTCTCCGGTAGATACCATTGTTTTACGTTTGGAAGCAATGTCATCGATATATTTCTGATGTTCCTTGTCGTAGATAAAGGTACGGAGGCGGGCCAGTGCGCGTTCCTTATTTTTCGGTTGGTCGCGCGTTTCGGTACATTCAATAAGGATTTCTTCCGCTACGCCTGTATTCGGATTCTTCCAGATATAACGCAGGCGTACACCGGATTCCACCTTGTTGACATTCTGTCCGCCGGCGCCACCGCTTCGGAAAGTATCCCATTTGATTTCTCCTTCGTTGATGACAACGTCAAATTCTTCCGCTTCGGGGAGTACGGCTACCGAGGCAGCGGATGTATGTACACGTCCCTGCGTCTCTGTGGCGGGAACACGCTGTACGCGGTGCACTCCCGATTCGTATTTCAATGTCCCGTAAACGTTATCACCCGTCACGCTGCAAATGATTTCCTTGAAACCGCCGGCTGCCCCTTCGTTGGCGCTGGATACTTCCATTTTCCAGCCTTTGGTTTCGCAATACTTGGCATACATACGGAAAAGGTCGCCGGCAAAGATAGCGGCTTCGTCGCCTCCTGTACCGCCACGGATTTCGAGAATCGCATTCTTGCTATCCTGCGGGTCGGCGGGAACAAGCATCAGTTTGATTTCCTCTTCCAATACGGGAAGACGTTCCTGACTACTGTCCATTTCTTCTTTTGCCATTTCGCGCATATCGGCATCCGATTCATTGGCTAGAATGTTTCTGGCCTCTTCAATATTACCCAGCAGCTGCATATATTCCTTGCGGGCTTTCATCAAATCATCCAGTTCCTTATATTCTTTCGTCAGTTTGACGTAACGTTTTTGGTCGGCAATCACTGCCGGGTCGGTGATAAGGGTAGATATTTCTTCAAAACGGGCTACAAGTCCGTCTAATTTCTCTAATATGGTACTGTTATCTGCCATTCTTTAGTATCTGAATTCTCCGAATTCGCTCTTAATGATTAATTCTGTCTGTTCACACGCTTCGATACGTCCTACAATCTGTGCGGGGATACCGAAAGATTCGGAAATAGCAATCACCTCTTCGGCATGTTCCGGTGACAGGTAAACTTCGAGACGGTGCCCCATATTGAATACTTTGTACATTTCTGCCCAGTCCGTGCCGCTCTGTTCCTGTATAGTCTTGAACAACGGAGGAACGGGGAACAGATTATCCTTCACAACACGTACATTTTCTACGAAATGCAGCACTTTGGTTTGCGCACCGCCGGAGCAGTGAACCATGCCATGAATTTCGGAGCGGAGTGCATCCAACAGTTTCTTTACCACCGGAGCATACGTACGGGTAGGAGAGAGCACTAGCTTGCCCGCATCAATCGGAGAACCTTCCACGCTGTCAGTCAGTTTCAGTCCGCCGGAATAAACCAGTTCTTCGGGTACTGCCGCATCGTAACTTTCCGGATATTTCTCTGCGAGATATTTGCCGAATACGTCATGGCGGGCACTTGTAAGACCGTTGCTTCCCATACCACCGTTGTATTCTTTTTCATAAGTAGCCTGTCCGTAAGAGGCCAATCCTACAATAACGTCACCCGGGCGAATGTTGGCATTATTGATAACGTCCGAGCGTTTCATGCGGCAAGTCACGGTAGAGTCAACGATAATTGTGCGTACCAGATCACCGACATCAGCAGTTTCGCCACCGGTAGCATATACGCCTACACCCATTTCGCGAAGTTCGGCCAGCAGTTCGTCCGTTCCGTTGATGATTGCAGAGATCACTTCTCCCGGAATCAAGAGTTTGTTACGTCCGATAGTGGAAGAAACGAGGATGTTGTCTACGGCACCTACACAGAGCAAGTCGTCGATATTCATAATCAAGGCATCCTGTGCAATTCCTTTCCAAACAGACAAGTCACCAGTTTCTTTCCAGTATAAATAGTTGTGATATTTTCTTCAATTATTTTATACTCATAATTAAAGCATCCATTTAATAAATTATCTTGCATTGTTTCATATTTTTCAAAAGAGATAATTTCTTCATTTTTTTCTTGAGTATTATTGATATTATTATTTTCTTGTTTTCCATTTATAGCAAAAATCACAATTAAAATTATAATGAATATCATCCATGCTATAAATTTAATCGTAGATTTTCCTTGAGTTGTTGACCAAAAACTATTATCCTTCATTATTTACCTCCATATTTAAATACTTTTCTTTATCTATTCCATTTAAAAAACTATTAATTTCCATAACTTTTTTTCCACTTGGTTTTATCTTTTTGAGATATATTATTCCATCTTTACATGTTATACCTAAATTTTTCTTATCTATTTCTTTTATAATGCCGGTATTATCAACTTTCTTTTGAACAAATTCAGCTTCTAGGACTTTTATTTCTTGATTATTTATTATTATGTTTGCCAAAGGCCATGGATTAAGTCCTTTGATTTTGCCAATTATTTTTTTACCTTCTTCATTAAAATCTAGTCTTTCATCTTCTCTTTTAATCATCGGTGCCATAGTGTAGTTATTACCTTGTTTAATTCGATCATTCGTCTTATCAAAAATTGTTGGTAATACTTCAAGTAATAAATCGCAACCTAACTTTGATAACTTGTCATGAAGTGTTCCAACATTATCACTATCTAAAATAGGTATTTCTTTTATTTTAATAATATCTCCGGTATCCATTCCCTCATCCATATACATGATTGTTACACCAGTTACATCATCATTATTAAATAGACACCATTGTATTGGAGCAGATCCACGATATTTTGGTAGAATTGAGGCATGAACATTTATACATCCATACTTAGGCATATCTAATACTTCTTTAGGAATTATTTGCCCATAGGCACAAGTAACAATTAAGTCTATATCTAAGTTTTTTAATTTTTCAAAATCTTTTCTAATTCTCATCGGTTGAAATACAGGAATATTTTCTTCAAGTGCTAATTTTTTAACTGGATTAAAACTAACAGTTTTATCTTTACCTACAATTTTGTCTGGTTGAGTAACTACCAATAAAACATTCGTATTTTCAATTAACATTTTTAAGACAGGTACTGAAAAATCAGGGGTCCCCATAAAAACTATATTTTTGTTTTTCATATTTATCATCTCAGTAACATTATATAATAAATTAGAAAAGAAGACAAGTTTTTACTTATCTTCTTCACAATTTACGCAAATGTTTTCGCCGTTTTTATCTACTATTAATTCACCACATTTTGGGCAAACATCCCCGTTTGGTTTATACCATAGTGCATATTTACATTTTGGATAGTTATTGCATCCATAGAAAATCTTACCTTTTTTTGTCTTTCTTTCTACGATCATACCATTACCACACTTCGGACATTTGCAAATTTCCACAACTTCTTTTTTATCTTTTTTAATATATTTACAAGTCGGATAATTACTACATGCTACAAATTCACCAAATTTACCTTTACGAATTACTAGCTGGTTTCCACATTCTGGACAAACTTCTCCGGTTTCTTCTGGTCCTTTCTTTTCCATTTCGTGAAACGCTTTTTCTACGAGTGGTTCAAATTCATCATAAAATTCATGTAACACTTTTTTATAATCCATTTTATCTTCAGCAATTTCATCTAAATCATGTTCCATGTTAGCAGTATACTCAACATTTACAATACCACTGAAAAACTCTTGTAATTTGTCAGTCGTTTCAATACCAATTTCTGTTGGTTCAAACTTTTTATCTTTTAATACTACATAACCACGGTCTTTAATTGTACCAACAATGGTTGCATATGTTGATGGGCGTCCTATTCCTAGGCTTTCCATTTCTTTAATTAAACTACTTTCCGTATATCTTGGAGCAGGTTTAGTAAAGTGTTGGGTCTTTGTAATATCATCCGCAGTTATACAACCAGATTTATAATTTTTTAAATCTGGAAGTATTACATCCTCACTATCTTCATATTCACTATAGACTTTTAAATAACCATCAAATGTTAAAACACTACCTGTTGCTTTAAATGTATAGCCGTTATTTTCTAAAATGACTGTTGTTGCAAGAGTTTTAGCATCAGCCATTAAAGATGCAAGTGCTCTAGCATATATTAATTTATATAATTTATATTCATCATTTGATAAATATGCTTTTACACTTTCTGGGGTCCTATTTATACTTGTTGGTCTAATCCCTTCATGAGCATCTTGAATATTTTCGCTTTTCTTTCCTTTTTTTACATATCCAATATAATTTTCTCCGAATTTGCCTTTAATATAGCCAAAAGTTTCTTTAACAAATGAATCACTTACTCGGATACTATCGGTACGCATATAAGTAATTAACCCAACTGTTTCATTACTTAAAGTTTTACCTTCATATAAATCTTGAGCTAATTTCATTGTTTTTGATGGAGCAAACCCTAATTTATTTGAGGCGGCTTGCTGTAAAGTACTTGTTTTAAATACTTCACGTGCACTCTTGTTTTTTTCTTTTTCCGTGACACTCTCTATTTTAAACGACTTGGAAAGTTTAGATAATATTTCATCTGCTTCAACCTCGTTTGGTATTTCTACTTCTTTACCATGATACTTATCTAATGTTGCTTTAAAATCTTTAAAGTCAGCTTCAATAGTCCAATATTCGCGAGGTACAAAGGCTTGGATTTCTCTTTCTCGATCTACGATTAGTTTTAGGGCAACACTTTGAACTCGTCCTGCTGATTTACCTCCGGTTTTTCTTTGCATTAATTTACTTAGTCTAAAGCCTATAATTCTATCTAGGAATCTTCTTGTTTCACCAGATCTTACTAAATTCATATCAATTTTACCAGGATTATTAATGGCATTTATAACAACATCTTTTGTTATTTCGTTAAATACAACCCTTTTATATTTTTCATCTGGTATTTTTATTTCATCATAAATATGCCAAGAAATTGTTTCTCCTTCACGGTCGGGGTCGGTTGCAAGATAAATTATATTAGCATCCTTCACATCTTTTTTTAAAGCCGTAACCTCTTTATTCTTTCCTTTAATTATTTGATAATTTGGTTTGAAATCATGTTCAACATCTATTCCTAAACCAAATTTACCTGTTGTAGCTAAATCTCTGATATGTCCTTTACTAGAAACTACTTTATAGTCACTACCTAGATATTTTTCAATGGTTTTACACTTAGCTGGAGATTCCACTATAACTAAATTTTTCATATTATTCCTCCTTTTGTTCATTTGCATTCTTGTAAGAGTTTATTTTATTTTCTAAATAATTATAATAATTATTTCTTATTATTGTTTCACTCATTTGCATTCTGATAGTAACAATATTATTTATTCTAATTAACTCATCAGTAGAATATTCTTTATCAGTATAATATTTTACTGTGCCACTACCTGCATTATAAAAAACTTCATTATTTTTCCAAGAACCATCCGCAAATGTTACAACGTTTAAATATTCATCACTAAAGACATCAGTTCCCATGTAGTACCTAGGATCATAATCTAAATTAAATAGATTAGCAATCGTTGGAGTTAAATTTATATAAGAACTGTATTTTTCCACAACTTCACTTTTAATTTGTGTATTATAGATAACCATCGGTGTTCTTTCAACTTCATAATCACTTAAATCATATGTTAGAACCTCAGATATATCTTTATTTTTTAAACCATATGGATAATGATCTCCATATAGAACTATTACTGTATCATCTAATGTTCCAGATGCCTTTAGTCTATCAAGTAAAATACCTAAACTATTGTCAAAAGTTTTTAATTTGGACATATATCTTCGTAATTCCATTGAATAATCACTATCTTCAGTTATACTTAAGTACTTATCTCCTTCCACACTTGATTGATTATATGGTTGATGTGGAGATACTGTGGTAAGCCATAACATATATGGACTACTCGTATCAGTTAAAGTAATATCCATTGCAGCATTCATGAAATCTTCATCACTTGCCCAATTTTTATATTCGTTATAATATGGAATATTTAAATCGTTTACATTATAATATGCATCACTACCTAAGTTTTTATGAATAATACGTCTTACATAATATTGTTCAGTATAATCATGCATACTACTTGTTTTATAGCCAGCATTTTTAAACAAATTAAATATTGAAGTAAAATATTTATTATTACTATAAATGTTGGCTGTACAATTATTTTGAATTGTATATAGACTTGTCATACCACTAAATTCATTATTGCCCGTTGCACAACTATTTCTAGGACTATAATTATTTTTAAAACTGATTCCTTCACTATATAATTTATAAAAGTTTGGATATAAATCCTTATTTATAATTATTTCACCGACACTTTCCATCATTATTACTATGATATTTTTACCTTCAAGTATTCCAGTGTGATCATTATAGCTAGTTATCGTTCTATTTTTTATAAATTCATTAATATTATTTTTAGTTACATCAGTTTCATTTTTAATGATATTATCTAATATAGTATCATCAATTTTTCTTCTTTTATCTTCATCTGTTGTAGTATTATTACCTTCACTTATAGCAAATGTATCTTTTGTTGGTGCTTCTACCATCGTTGATTTAATATCAAGAAATCCAAAACCTAATACCCCAAACTGGTTTATAGTAATGCTAGGGACACTAGGATAAGCAAATAGATCTTTGTTGCTTACTGTTTGAAGTTTATTTTGCATGAAACTAGCATCTAATGTTTCATAATATAACAAACCACATAAAACTAGCAACAAAGTGCTTGTTATTGTTCTAATACCAGGTTCGAATACAATGTTAGTTTTTAAAGGGAACTTTTTATCTATTTTCTTTTCAGTAAATTTATCTAAGAAAATATAATAAAGAATTAATAAAATAAATGCTATAAAAGCTAAATAATATGTTGGTTTAAAAGATGATAGAAAGTCTATAATATAATCTTTTACTGCTCCGAGTTGACTTTTTGTATTAACCGATGCATATACACCAATAAAATTATTAAAGCCAATTTGAAAATATGTATAAGCACTTATAGCAAAGGAAAAGACAATTATTAATACTTTACTTACATTCTTGTTAAACCAAGAGAGAATATAGCTTAATAAAATACTTACAAAATTTATACCTATAAATATTCTTAGTAAGGCAATATTTTTTAAAGTTATTCCACTTATTAATCGAAATGATATTTCAAGTAGCATAAAAAATATTAATAAAATTATTAAAATTATTTCTGGGATAGGTTTGATATTTATGGTTTATTGCATAGTTATTCCTG
>ENA-ORSI01003317-ORSI01003317.1-human-gut-metagenome-genome-assembly--contig:-NODE-3317-length-10445-cov-9.099904_pt1 | contig 10445 bp, 10 predicted proteins | sample MGYA00242187_ERZ509154 | MGnify/ENA primary metagenome ERZ509154 (study PRJEB26280, sample SAMEA2338627) | human gut metagenome | biome: human gut; feature: human-associated habitat; material: faeces...
CCAAACTGCCAAATGTTTTCTGAAAAAAGTTTTAATTTTAGACTGATTTTAACAGACGTTTACATATTGAGTGCCGATTTTACACTATTCACATTATTATATTTTACTAAAGAAATAGGCAGACTTGTGACACAGGAACGGGATATAAAACAGGCAGGGATGGATGAAAATCATACGCAAATGGCAAAAACCAAAGACCGATGGCAGAATTTAAAGGAATTTATTCTCTAAAGAAAGAAAACTGCAAACTGGATCATAGAATTTCATTCCAAATAAATTTCCATGGAGTCATAAAACCTAAAAGCAATTAAATATAAAAAAATAGAGATTCAAAAATATTATTCTATGTCAGTAATAGTTTTTTTTAGTAAAACTTATATTGTGGTGTCGAACAATGTTGGGGTTACTCGGACTTACAAAAAATAAAAGAGCAGATATACATGTATATATCTGCTTTAAAGCGGAAGATGAGGGATTCAAACCCCCGATACCCGTAAATGGGTATACCGGATTTCGAGTCCAGCGCATTCGGTCACTCTGCCAATCTTCCATTAACGAAAACTCAAATCAAAAGCAGAAAACTAACTGCAAGATTTAAAGTTTTCTTTTCTAATTCACCGCAAAGGTAATATTATTTTTTTATATAACAAAGAAAAAAACAAATATGTTAAAAACTTGTATAACTTTTATGCCGATCAAAAGTCATTAAACATAAATGTTCTCGTGGTGTGCTTTAATATGAAAACCAGGTTATTCAAAAGAAAGTTTTGCTAGTCTAGCTTTCAATATTTCAGCTTCAGACAAACGTATACTTAACTTAATCTCACAAGTAGTATCGTATGTTTGAGATAATATTCTAGGCTTCATATCTTTAACAACTCTCATAACATTATTCATCATAACATATGGAAAGTTATATGTAATAATTTCCTCAACTTGCCTAGTTTCAACAACAGAATTCTCTATTGCTGCAGCCGCAGCTGTTTTATATGCAACAATCAGTCCGCCAGTACCAAGATTAACGCCACCATAATAGCGAACAACGACAATAAGTATATCTGTCAATCCACTACTGTTAATTTGCCCAAGGATTGGCTTACCTGCTGTGCTGCTTGGCTCTCCGTCATCATTTGCTCTAAAAATCTTTCGCTCAGCCCCCAACATATAGGCATAACAGACATGACGAGCATCAAAATACTTCTTCCTATAAAAAGCCAACAGCTCCCTTATATCATCTTCAGACTCCACATGATGTGAAAAAGCGAGGAACTTACTCCTCTTTTCAGAATAAGTTCCCTCGCCAACATTCGTTATTGTCTTAAATTCATCAATACCCATTAAGCTGGTGTATTTATATTAGAAAATTTAAGTTTGTTCTCTTTAAACAAGTTTATGAATAATAAGTCCTGAGCGCAATTTCGGTTCAAACCAAGTAGCCTTAGGAGGCATTATCTTACCGCTGTCTGCAATATCCATAATCTGTTGCATAGTAACAGGATAAAGAGCCAATGCCATACGCATTTCACCACTATCAACTCGGCGCTTTAACTCTTCAAGACCTCTAAGTCCACCCACAAAGTCTATACGTTTATCTGAACGGAGATCTTTTATTCCCAATATTTCATCCAATATCAAGCGACTAGAAATATCTACATCTAGAACACCGATAGGATCTTTGTCATCAAATGTACCTTGCTTAGCAGTAAGACTATACCACTTATTATCTAAATAAAGAGAGAAATTATGCAAATGATTAGGTTTATAAATATCTGCACCTTTCTCTACTACGTCGAAGTTCTTGCTCAATGCTTTCAAGAATTCCTCTGAGCTCAGACCATTAAGGTCTTTCACAACTCTGTTGTAATCAAGAATTGTAAGCTGAGAAGCCTGGAAACAAACAGCCATGAAGTAGTTATATTCTTCAGTACCCTTATGATTAGGATTCTGCTTAGCCTTTTCTGCTCCAACCAAAGCAGCAGCAGCAGAACGGTGATGACCATCTGCAATATACAATGCAGGCATTTTAGCAAATTCCTCAGTAACAACTTCAATATCCTTGCTGTCAGAGATAATCCAGAATTGATGACGGAATCCGTCAATAGGTGCAATAAAGTCATACTCAGGTTCTGTCTGAGCATACTTCATAATTACATCATTTAATACGGTATTGTCAGGATAAGCAAAGAATACAGGTTCAATATTTGCATTATTAACTCTAACATGCTTCATTCTGTCTTCTTCCTTGTCACGACGAGTGAGTTCGTGTTTCTTAATCACACCATTAAGATAATCATCAACAAAAGCACAAACAACGAGTCCGTATTGTGTCTTTCCGTTCATTGTCTGAGCATAGATATAATAATTATCCTTATCATCCTGAACCAGCCATCCCTTATCCTGGAATTTCTTAAAGTTCTCTGCGGCCTTCTCGTATACACGCGGATCATATTCGCTTGTACCCGGTTCAAAATCAATTTCAGGTTTAATTATATGATAAAGGCTCTTTTCGTTATCGCCAGCCTCTACGCGTGCCTCTTCTGAGTCAAGCACATCATATGGACGAGACTCAACCTCCTCTACATACTGTTTCGGCGGACGTATACCTTTGAATGGTTTAATTTTAGCCATAATATTATTCCTTCTATATTACAGTTAAGATATCAATAATTATTTATTTACCTGGAACTTTGTGCAACCATCCTTGAAATAAGCATTAATCTGTTTTGCAGCAGCAATACCAGCATTAATGTTAGCCTCAGTAGTCTGTGCACCCATCTTCTTAGGAGTGCTGAAGTAGCGTCCTTCAAATTTAGCAAACTCTTCATCTGCATCAGGCTTAATATCTGTAATATATTTCAAATCTGTACGCTCTTCCATAAGCTTTATCAACTCAGGCTCATTGATGACTTCATTACGGGCTGTATTTACTACCATACCACCCTTCTTCATCATATTTACCAAATTATAGTTGATGCTCTGCTTTGTTTCTGGAGTTGCAGGAATATGCAAAGAAACGACATCACAGTTCTTGAATAATTCTTCCTGAGAATCAACAGCCTTAACGCCAGCCTCCTCAATAACCTCTTTCGGGCAGAATGCATCGTAAGCATAAACGTCCATTCCAAAGCCTTTAGCAACTCGAGCCACATTACGGCCTACATTACCAAATGCCAAAATTCCGAGTTTCTTGCCCATAAGCTCTGTACCGGCCTTGCCATTATAGAAATTTCTAACAGCATAAACCATTAAGCCAAATACAAGTTCTGCAACGGCATTTGAATTCTGTCCAGGAGTATTCTCTACAATTACACCTTTTTCCTTAGCATAAGCTGTATCAATGCTGTCGTATCCAGCACCGGCGCGTACTACTATTTTAAGATTTTTAGCTGCATCCAACACAGCCGGAGTAACCTTATCAGAACGTACAATCATAGCATCAGCATCCTTAACGGCATCAAGAAGCTGAGCTACATCTGTATATTTTTCAAGCAACACGAGTTCGTTGCCTGCACCTTCTATTTCTTTCTTTATTCCTTCAACAGCAACAGCTGCAAAGGGTTTCTCAGTTGCTACTAATACTTTCATTTCGTTGTTAATTAAATTGTTGTTTGTAAAATTTAAGGTTAAGACCAAAATACTTTAATGAACAAGAGAAGCACACCATGCCAGAGATTATATGATAATCAACCCTCGCCGACGATATGCTTCTCTTGCATATTCAGCATGTCGCATTTATTCAAGCGACACACCATTTCATTTTGTCTGCTACAGCATTAATGCTGAGCTTCAAAGTCTTTCATACATTTAACAAGTGCCTGTACGCCCTCTATTGACTGAGCATTGTAGCAGCTTGCACGGAATCCGCCGACAGAGCGATGGCCCTTGATACCAACCATACCCTGTGAAGTAGCATACTCTAAGAACGGCTTCTCAAGTTCAGCATACTCCTCGTTCATAACGAAGCAGATGTTCATCAATGAACGGTCTTCTGCATTAACTGTACCGCGGAACAGTTTATTTCTATCGATTTCAGAATAAACGATATCAGCACGCTCATGAGCCAATTTATCCATAGCTTCTACGCCACCCATCTTCTTAATCCAACGGAGGTTTTCAAGAGCTGTATAAATAGGAACAACAGGAGGAGTATTGAACATAGAGCCCTTTTCAACATGAGTCTGGTAGTTCAACATTGTAGGTATCTCTCTCGGAGCCTTACCGAGTTCATCATCCTTAACGATAACGATAGTAACACCTGCCATTGACAAGTTCTTCTGTGCACCGGCATATATACACTTATATTTAGCAACATCTACAGGACGGCTGAAAATGTCTGAAGACATATCACCAATCATAGGAACGTTTACATCAAGTTCCTTGCGGATTTCAGTTCCGTAAATAGTGTTGTTTGTTGTTATATGCAGATAGTCAACATCATCGGGGCAAGTCCAACCCTTAGGGATGAAAGTAAAGTTTGCATCAGCTGAAGAAGCCACTTCAACAACTTCGCCAAACAATTTGGCTTCCTTCATGGCTTTCTTTGCCCATACACCAGTATTTAAATAAGCAGCTTTCTTTATAAGGAAGTTATAAGGTACCATGCAGAATTCCAAAGAAGCTCCGCCGCCTAAGAAAAGAACAGAGTAACCTTCAGGAACATTAAGCAGCTCTTTAATAAGTGCCACTGCTTCGTCTATAACAGGCTGGAAATCTTTTGCTCTATGGCTAATTTCTGCCAAAGAAAGGCCGCTGCCATTGAAATCTAAAATCTGTTTCGCAGTATTCTCAATCACTTCGCGTGGAAGAATTGACGGACCTGCATTAAAGTTATACTTCTTCATTTGATAGTTTTGGTTTAAAATTAACAATTATACATTTTTTGCTTCATAGCACTTGCGAAGTTACGACTTTTATTTGAACTGGCAAATTTTTTTCAAGAAAATATATAATCTATTTTCTGTTTATCGCATTATTTTATCAACTCCACTATAGTTTTAATACCTTTTAGCTTTTCGCCGGAAGTTTTCGTCAATACGCTTTTCAATTTTTCACGACTCACAGCTGCATAAGAACAGCGTTCTTTAACATCAATGCGTCCTATGTCATCACCCTTTAGTCCTCCAATTTTACATAAGAATCCCAACACATCACCTTTTGATATTTTATCCTTTTTGCCCTTTCCGATATATAACGTCACCATTTTGGGCTGCGGAGGTGTTTCTATATCATTCGGCAATAAGTATTCATCAGGCATGTCTTTTATATATTCAGGAATTGTTTCTTCCGGTCCCAACAAGAGAAATGCCCTGCCACATGCCTCCCAACGGCCCGTGCGCCCTACCCTATGTATATACTCATCTTCACCCTGAGGCAAATGATAATGTATAATATTATCCACATCCGGTATGTCCAAGCCACGGGCAGCCAGGTCTGTACCAACGAGCACACTTGACGAGCCATTGCTAAACTTGTAAATGGCATCCTCGCGTGCCTTTTGGTCAAGTCCGCCATGAAACGCGCTTACAACAAAGCCTTTACTCCGTAAATAATCAGCTACACGTTCAACAGCATCACGATAATTCAGAAATACAATGCTGCTTGACACGCCAAAACTGCATAGTAAGGCGTTAAGAGCATCCAGTTTGTCCTTCTCCTTGCTTTTGACCACAAAAAGATTAATACGTTCAGGTATCTGCTCATCTGTAAGAAAATCAAGACGCACGACTCTGCCCATATTAACAAAGCCGGGTATTTCGTTTGCATCAGTGGCAGACAGCAGCACTCTTCTTTCCACATATGGCAACTTATCTATCAATGCGCTCATTTCCTCATGGAATCCCATCTTCAGACATTTGTCAAATTCATCTATCACCAGATATTTTATACCATCGGCATCAATATTGCCTTTATCAAGGTGGTCATTAAGCCTGCCGGGAGTAGCAAATACAATTTGTGGTCTAACCTTACGCAAATTCTTATGTTCGTCCATAGCTGCACGCCCACCATACAAAGGCATTGAGCGCAAACCACATGCCATACGTGAAAACACATCATGCGACTGCAACGCCAATTCACGTCCGGGAACTACAACCACAGCCTGCACCCTGTCAGATTCAGGATTAAGCATGCCGGCCAATGGCAACAGATATGCCAACGTTTTACCGCTGCCCGTAGCAGACAATATAACCAAATCAGAATCTGTATTCACCAGCACGTCACCTGCCCGATATTGCATCTTGTTTAGAGATTCAATTTTTAACCTCTGTAATATATCTTGAATTTTCATAATGTCAGTCTTTATTCAAAAATCATAATATTTATCACTAAAATTTAACACCTGACGCATGATTGCCGGCAACGCCGCTATCATAACGTCAGATCATTTATATCGGCAAAGATAATGAAAAATATTGATTATATATAAATATGTGGCAAATTTTATTATTAGATTAAGAACAAAATTTAGTCGGCCAACCATCTTAGCTAACATTACCAGCAATCCGTAGCACCCCACCAATCACCAATTATAACATATTCCGGCGACATACTTAATTTTAATTTCAAGCAGTCATCCACACAACATGACGGGCTAGGATTAAACTCTATTTCCAGAACACGCACCGTCTGCGCCCTGATAATTTCACTAATATTATATTAATTTACTGAATATAAAAAACATATTATCAAGCCATTAAAGTCAGTCGTTAATTTATATATTTACACATAACACCGAGAATAAAAACATGCAATAGTACAATTTAAAATCGCGCTCTAAGAATGCTCTAACTAAAACTATGATAATTAATCCGGTAACATTGTCAATCGTATATATTACGATAAAATTGGAATAAGAACCATTCTCATCTGCATTATTTACAGCAAATGATTGATTAATATTTTAACAAGTCGTTTATATAATTATACGATGATTGCCGTAACACTAAGCAGTAATTAGGATCTTACTGAAGTAGTATAATTATATAAAAGAATTCTTTTTGATACTAAAACACGTCTTAAGCCATTCAATATGTCATTACACTTATGTCACGATTTTATGACGAAATAGAAAATTAAGCGCTCTAAAATGTATTGATTCGGTAAAGTTTATTTACATAATCACATAAAAGGCATGCTTTTATAAGACAACTCAGCCACTTTCGAGGCATAAATCACCTGTATTCTGGTCCCCAAAAACCGATTTATATTATTAAAAAAGGAACGTTTTGGCATAAAAACACGCCAATTTAATTGCGCACATCGGCACAACTCCGCATAATACATTGAAACTCACTTGTTTACCCTTGCACACAAAAACTATCTGTTTTCACGGCCAGCAAATTTTAATTTTTAAATATCGCCGTCTGAGAGCTCCATCTAAAACCAAATAGAAAGCAATCATGTGATAGTATTGACATTATGTCAATTTACGCCATCAACATAAATAACAAGTTCTTAAATAGATGAAAAGAAACAGAACACTGCATTTACCTATTCTAAATTTACGACACATTTACGAAAGCTAACAATCTCACATTGCTAAAAAAATGTTTAAATTAAAAGCAAAAACATGGTATGACAATAAACAAATTAAATGAATTTCCGTATATTTGCATAATATAGGATGCGGCTCGGCAATGCAAATTCAAAAAAAAGTGTTTTTTGTTTTGCATTGCACTCGCCTTTCGCTATATTTGCACTGCGCAGGACTCGTCAGTTCACTGCACAAGACGCAAAAACGCAATATATAAAAGAGCTGATGCCAAATGTTTAAACCAACTTTACAAGCTATGCTTTCGGTAAGGCTTAATGCTGGTAAATTTAAACTAAGATAAAAGACTACAAGGCATATGACTTTAACTTCTTTAATAACAAAAGCACTCCCCTTCTTGTTGCTCTGCACAACATTCTTTTCATGTCGTGACGGAGGTAGAACTGAAAGTTTATTGCGCACGGCAGACAGCCTTATGGAAGAACATCCCGACAGCGCACTGACCATATTGAGGCGCGACTCGCTTGAGATATGCCGTTCGGGCAAAGACTATCGCTTATGGTATGCGCTGTCGCGCACCGAAGCCGACGACAAATGCTATATCCTACATGTGTCAGACTCAACCATACGCGCTGCCGCAAACTATTATAATAACCATGGCAGTGACTTTCAGCGCGTCCGTGCTAATTATCTTCTCGGCCGCGTCTATTGCGACATGCACCTTTATGGTCATGCCCTGACATCGTTCAACAAAGCCATTACAGTGGAGTCTGAAAACGATTCTGCCATAAACCGCTACAAAGCCCGTTCTGCCACATGGGCAGGATATGTTTATGAAGTGAAGGGCTTGCATAAAGATGCGTTGCGATATAATAAGTTGGCATACGGATATGCCAAGAAGGCCGGTGCACAAGTTACAGAAGTTTATTCATTGAGAGATATTGGACGGTCGTATCGTAATTTAAACAGAAATGACATTGCTATACCTTATTATCAACAGGCAGCAAAAAAAAGCGAAGGCCATTAATGACAGTTATCTCTATAATATGGTAAGAGGTGAGTTGGCAGCTATATATATGAAAGAAGGTCTATTGGATAAAGCAAAATATATATTTAATATACCATTGAATGGCTATACAGAAAATAACAAATCAGCGAATTATTATATAAGAGCTGTATACTATGAAAATACAGAACATCTTGATTCTGCAATTTATTATAATAAAAAAGGGATGCAATATGGTTCTTTAAAACAAAACTTACAGGCTTCTTTGGATTTAGCCAATTTATATATTAAAGCCGGTGATCAAGCTGATGCAATAAGATATTATAGTCTCTATTCAAATTATGTTGATTCGTTAATGAAAAATCAGGTTGTAGAATATGGAGACTTTATGTCCGGCATGGAACGTATGCTTGATGTTGAACGCAGAAATGCAGATTTGACATCTTCGCGTTTACATCTTGTCATATCATTGTTTGTTCTGATATTATGTATAATCATTTTTTGTCTTGTCTTAGCAAAAATATACCAGAAACGTAAGAAAAAGTATTTAGAGCAGCAAGAGCGAGTAAGACGATATCGCCGTGAACGTAGTTTGAAAGAACAGCAACGTTCACAACAAAACAAAGAACGTATAGAACTTCTTGAAAATGAGCTGTCAGATTCAAATAAGATGTTGTCAGAACTCCATGAAAAGCTTATCCGCAATGAAACGGAGATGCTGAAATATAAAGAAACTCTATATGCCTTTGAGCAAAAACACCAAGAGCTGTTAGTAGCCGACTTGGTTGATACGGATGTATATAAACTATACCACAATCCAATGACCTCTCCAACTTCAGCAGACTATCATAAACTTGCCGAAGTATTAAATAGAACTTACAATAATTTCACATTTCGTCTGAAAAATTTTTATCCTGATATTAATAATACTGAAATGTGGTTTTGTTGCATGGTTAAGATTGGGCTTTCTGCAAAAGAAATATGCAATATATCTCCTTATTCAGCCAGTTCTTTAAGTATGGCAAAATCGCGCCTTTATAAAAAGATGTTTAATAAAAAGGGTTCATCAAAGGATTTTGATATGTTTATCCGTGATTTCTAAGCATTATGTAATATATTGATTTCCAGAATGTTATAATGCTACATGCTTATTTTGTGAAATTTAGTGAAACAAAATATGTGCCTAAAGTTTTTTACTTTTTGTACTTTTGGGAAAAAATAAAGCTATGAAAAGATTTATATTAACATTATTCACATGTGTAATAGTCATATTCGTTATAAATGCAAATACAGTGTTTAACACTCGTCTCTTTAAAATGATAGTTTGTGAAATATATGATAAAACAGACTGTGATAAAGGACGTTCAGCTACTTATATTCCACAACTATATCAGTCAGATGAATATATTTCAGTTCAATCTGAATTTAATGATTATGACAATGTTCATATTATAATTACAAATGCACAAAGTGTTATTGTAAAAGATGAATTTATTAATGTAATTACTGGAGATGAAAATCTTTATTATATAGGGGATTTGAATAGTGGAGATTATAATATCATGTTAGAAACAGATGATTTAATACTTGTTGGAAATTTTATAATATAGTAGAATTGTATATGAATAAGAGTCAGTTTATAGAAGCAATATCATTGCGTATCGGAGAAAAGCATTCTACAACTTTAAGTTATGTAAATGCTGCTTTGTCTATAATTAGCGAAACTGTAAAAAATGGCGATGTCGTTGTATTAGATGATTTCGGAAAATTTTATTTAAAGAAAATTTCCAAGAAGACAGTTAAAAAAGCTGATTCAGACGAACAAGTAATAGTGCCAGAACATACGAAAGTATCGTTTACACCATATCGAAATATAATGATTTTTTCTGATAAATCACTACTGTCCAAAGAAATTTTCCCATAGAGTCAACTGACCATCATCGGAGTTTT
>ENA-ORSI01003322-ORSI01003322.1-human-gut-metagenome-genome-assembly--contig:-NODE-3322-length-10431-cov-7.251638_pt1 | contig 10431 bp, 11 predicted proteins | sample MGYA00242187_ERZ509154 | MGnify/ENA primary metagenome ERZ509154 (study PRJEB26280, sample SAMEA2338627) | human gut metagenome | biome: human gut; feature: human-associated habitat; material: faeces...
AGCCAGTACCTCCTGTACGCCGTCGCCCATTTCGATGATGGAAACATCGAAGGTGCCGCCGCCCAGGTCGTAGACCATGATCTTCTGCTCGTTTTCCTTATCGATGCCGTAGGCGAGAGCAGCCGCGGTGGGCTCATTGATGATACGCTTGACCTCCAGACCGGCAATCTTGCCGGCGTCCTTGGTGGCCTGGCGCTGGGCATCGGTGAAGTAGGCAGGAACGGTAATGACTGCTTCGGTGACCTTTTCGCCCAGGTAGCCCTCGGCATCGGTCTTCAGCTTCTGCAGGATCATCGCGGAAATTTCCTGAGGGGTGTACTGCTTGCCATCGATGTTCACCTTGTAATCGGTGCCCATGTGACGCTTGATGGAAGAGATGGTCTTTTCGGGGTTGGTGATAGCCTGGCGCTTAGCCACCTGGCCTACCAGACGCTCATTGTCTTTGAATGCTACAACAGAAGGGGTCGTGCGGGCGCCCTCGCTATTGGGGATGACGACGGCTTCGCCGCCTTCCATAACTGCTACGCAGGAATTGGTGGTGCCAAGGTCGATGCCGATGATCTTACTCATAATCTATTCCTCCTAAAAACTACTGTGAATTGGTTGATTTATGTGAATTTGAATTGCTGACTTAATTTAATTGGCCTGCTGCACCATGGCGTGCCGCAGGATGCGGTCTCCGCGGCGGTAGCCGCTCTGGAAGACCTGCGCCACCACATTTTTGCCGAGGGATTCATCCTCGATGTGCATGACGGCATTGTGCAGGTTGGGGTCGAAGGGCTCTCCGGCTTTTCCGAAGGTCTCCACGCCCATCTTCTTGAGATATTCCTCGAAGCCCGTCTGGATCATCTTGATGCCGGTGAGATAATTTTCATCGGCACAGGGGGTATCCAGCGCCCGCTGGAGGTTATCCAGCAGCGGCAGCAGCTCCTTTAGGGTATTCGCTACTGCATCGGGATAGACATTTTCGCGTTCCTTTTGGGTGCGGCGGCGGTAGTTATCGTACTCGGCCATCAGGCGCAGGTATCGATCCTCCAGCTCCTTTTTTTCGGCCTCGCACTTTTCCAGCGCTTCCGCTTCCCGGCTCTTTTTCTTTTTGCCCTTTTTCTGCTCCGGGGCGGCCTCCTCGGCGGGCTCGGCGGCTTCAACAGCTTCGGCCGTTTCCTCCGTCATCAGCTCTTCCTCGGGGGTGGTGTTTTTGTTTTCCTGATCCACAGGGTCTCTCTCCTTTCGCGGTTTACAGACCGTTATTCAGTGTATCGCTCAGCATCCGGCTCAGCATATTGGCGAAATATTCCACATGGGGGATGAGCCGGGCGTAATCCATGCGGACGGGACCAACCAGCCCCAGGGCGCCGATGGAATCCTCACCGATGCGGTAACGGGCAACGATCATGGAGGAATTCTCCATTTCTGGGCGGGCATTTTCCCGCCCCACGCTGACAAACAGGTCATTTTCCCGGCTGCCGATGATCCGCAGCATTTCCTCGCGGGAATCGAGGAGGCGGTACAGCCGGTCGGCCACATTTCTCAGCTCTGGGTGTTCCAGCAGATTCCCCGTGCCGCTGCGGTACAGGGCACCTTCGCAGGCTTCCCGGCACAGCTCGTAAATGGCGGCCAGCAGCGGCGCAAAGATATCGGTGTGCTCACCCAAGGTAAAGGCCATCGAATTGATGTACTGGGCGGTGATCTCATTGAGGCTGCGCCCGGCCAGGCGGCCATTGGCGAAGCTCTGGAAGAAGTCCACCACATTGGGGGTCAGATTGAAATTGACCCGGCAGACCTTGTTTTTCACCATGCCATTGCTGCACAGCAGCAGGATAACGACGGTATGCGCCGTGGCCGGAATGATCTCAATGCGCTTGACAAAGAGGCTCTGGCGGGAGATGGTGGTGGAAATGGCGAAGCAGCCGGTTTCCTTGGCCAGCATCCGGGTGGCGCCTTCCAGCACGCGGTCGGGGTCGGGGTCGCAGTAATTGAACAGGGCGTCAATCTCGCCGCGGGCGGCGTCCTCCAGCGGCTGCGGCTTCATCAGGTGATCGAGGTAGTAGCGCAAACCGCGGTGAGTGGGGATGCGTCCGGCGGAGGTATGGGGCTGCTCGATGTAGCCCTGCTCGCTGAGGTAGGCCAGGTCATTGCGGACGGTAGCGGAGGAGACAGTCTCCTCCAGCATGGCGGCGATCATCTTGGAGCCGATGGGCTCGCCGGTGCGGATGTAGCTTTCCACCACGCAGGTAAGGATCCTGCTTTTTCTGGGATCCAGCTCCATATTGCTCCCTCCTTTTTAGCACTCACTCACTTCGAGTGCTAACGATTATTATTGTACTCACTTTTTCGCGGTTGTCAATAGGGTTCACAAATAATTTACAACTATTTTTCGCAGTCACCGTTGCAGAGTGCTAAGCGCATGCTATAATGAGAAAAAGCTGCCCGGCGGGCTTCCCGCGCGGGTTTAGCGCACACGGGCGCGCGTACGCACACGCACGAGGGAGCCAATAAAGTATAACCGATGAGCCGGGACGAGTGGAGAAAGGCGGGGCGCAGCCCGGAGCCTGCACTTACTTGCTAAAGGAGAGAATGCAAACCATGTTCCAAAACAAATGGTTTTATCTGTTCTGCATATCCATGCTGCCTATTGTGGAGCTGCGGGGTGGCATCCCGGCCGGAGCGGCGATGGGGCTGCCCTTTTGGCCGGTGTACCTGACCTGCGTACTGGGCAACCTGTTGCCGGTACCGTTCCTTATCTTATTTGCAAAAAAGATACTGGAGTTTCTCTCTACTTTGCCCCGTATCGGCGGGTTCTTCCAGAAAATCATCCGCCGGGCGGACCAAAAAGCGGCCGAAATCGGTCATTACGAAAAATGGGGGCTGTTCCTCTTTGTAGCCATTCCGCTGCCGGGCACCGGCGCCTGGACCGGTTCACTGGTGGCGGCGGTGCTGCGGATGCGTATCTGGCAGGCATTCCTGGTCATCACGGTCGGGGTACTGGTCAGCGGATTCATCACCGGCGGGATCGCCTACGGGCTGTTCACCGCGCTGGCATAATACAATAATATATATAAACGGAGAAGACCCCCTGCTTTCGCAGAGGGCCTTTTCCGTTTAGAGAGAAAATGAAAGAAGAATAAAGAGGAAGGCTGATTTATTCCGCCATGCCTTCACGGATGATCGCTTCCGCCTGGGCTGCTTCCGCTTTGGAAAGCTGTGGGGTGCCCAGCAGGGGATACTCGATCCCCAGGCTATCGTACTTTACCTTACCCATGGAATGGTAAGGCAGCACCTCCAGCTTTTCCATATTGGTCAGCGTCTTCAGGTAGCGCCCAAGGGCCAGCAGCTCCTCCCGCTGGAAGGTGATACCCGGCACAACGACATGACGGATCCATACCGGCTTGCCGATTTTTTTAAGGTATTCCGCGAAGGCAAAGACCCGCGCGTTGCTGTGGCCAGTCAGCTTTTTGTGCTCTTCATCAAACATATGCTTGATATCGAGGAGCACCAGGTCGGTAACGGCCATCAGCTTTTCGACTTTTTCGGTATGGTCGGGATCGAACAGGATGCCGCAGGTATCCAGCGCCGTGTGGATCCCGTTCTGCTTGGCTTTGGTAAAAAGCTCGGTGAGAAAATCAATTTGGAGCATCGGTTCGCCGCCGGTGGCGGTGATGCCGCCGGAGGTATAAAACTCCCGGTTGCGGGTGATCTTCTCAATGATCTCATCGGCGGTCATCTGGGTGCCGCCCGCCATTTCCCAGGTATCGGGATTGTGGCAGTAGAGGCACCGCATGGGACAGCCCTGGAAAAACACAACATAGCGGATTCCGGGGCCATCCACCGTGCCAAAGCTCTCAAGGGAATGGATGCGTCCAGTCAGTTCCGACATGGTAATCACATTCTTTCGTGGAAGGTGCGGGAGATGACCTCATCCTGCTGGGCACGGGTCAGCTTGATAAAGTTGACGGCGTAGCCGGAAACACGGATGGTCAGCTGCGGATACAGCTCGGGATGAGCCTGCGCATCCAGCAGAGTCTCGCGGTTGAGCACATTGACATTGAGGTGGTGCGCATGCTTGCCAAAGTAGCCATCCATGAGGCCGACGAGGTTGGTCACGCGCTGGTCATCGTTCTTGCCCAGGGCATCGGGAACGATGGAGAAGGTATTGGAGATACCGTCCTGGGAATCCATGAAGGGGATCTTGGCAACAGAAGCCAGGGAAGCAACAGCACCGTGGCTATCGCGGCCGTGCATGGGGTTGGCACCGGGCGCGAAGGGCTCGCCGCCCTTACGGCCATCCGGGGTGGAACCGGTATTCTTACCATAGCTGACATTGGAGGTGATGGTAAGGATAGAGGTGGTATGGATACCGTTACGGTAGGTGGGATACTCACGGATGTAGTTGATGAAGCGGTGCAGGATATCCTTGGCGATCTCGTCTACACGGTCATCATCGTTGCCGTACTTGGGATAGTCGCCCTCGACCTCGTAGTCAACGGCCAGGCCCTGCTCGTTGCGGATGACCTTGACCTTGGCATACTTGATGGCGGAGAGGGAATCGGCCACTACAGAGAAGCCGGCGATGCCGGTAGCGAACCAGCGGGTAACTTCCTTATCGTGCAGCGCCATTTCCAGGGACTCATAGCAGTACTTATCGTGCATGTAGTGGATGATGTTAAGGGCATTGACATAAACGCCGGCCAGCCACTTCATCATATCCATATACTTCTCCATGACCTCATCATAGTCGAGGTACTCGGAGGTGATGGGACGGTACTTGGGGCCGACCTGATGGCCGTTCATCTCATCCACGCCGCCGTTGATGGCGTACAGCAGGCACTTGGCCAGGTTGGCGCGGGCGCCGAAGAACTGCATCTCCTTGCCGATACGCATGGAGGATACGCAGCAGGCAATGCCGTAGTCATCGCCGTGAACGGGACGCATGACATCATCGTTCTCGTACTGGATGGCAGAGTGCTTAATGGAGATCTCGGCACAATACTTCTTCCAGTTGGCGGGCAGGTTGTGGCTCCACAGAACGGTGAGGTTGGGCTCGGGGGAAGCACCCAGGTTATCCAAGGTGTGCAGATAGCGGTAGCTCATCTTGGTGACCATGTGACGGCCATCGGTGCTCATACCGCCCAGGCTTTCGGTGACCCAGGTGGGATCGCCGGCGAAGATGTTGTTGTAATCGGGGGTACGGGCAAACTTGACCAGACGCAGCTTCATAACAAAGTGGTCTACGAACTCCTGGATCTGCTCTTCGGTGAAGACGCCGTTGCGCAGGTCGCGCTCGGCATAGATATCCAGGAAGGTGGAGGTACGGCCCAGGCTCATGGCGGCGCCGTTCTGCTGCTTGACAGCGGCAAGATAGGCAAAGTAAACAGCCTGGATGGCCTCCTGTACATTGGAAGCGGGCTTGGAAATATCGCAGCCGTAGATGCCGGCCATGGCCTTGAGCTCCTTCAGGGCGCGGATCTGCTCGGAGAGCTCCTCACGGTCACGGATGACATCGGCCAGCATAACGCTGGGGGTGGTGGCTTTCTGGAACTCCTTGTCCTCGATGAGGCGGTCTACGCCGTACAGTGCCACGCGGCGATAGTCGCCGATGATGCGGCCGCGGCCGTAGGCATCGGGCAGGCCGGTGATGACATGGCTGTTGCGGCAGGCGCGCATCTCGGGAGTGTAGGCATCAAACACGCCGGCATTGTGGGTCTTGCGGTGGGTGGTGAAGAACTCCTCCACCTCAGGATCCAGGTGATAGCCGTTATCCTCGCAGGCCTGCTTGGCCATGCGGATGCCGCCGTAGGGCATGAGGGCGCGCTTAAAGGGCTTATCGGTCTGGAAGCCGACGATGGTCTCCTTCTCCTTATCCAGGTAACCGGGGCCATGGCTGAGGATGGTGGAAACGACCTTGGTATCCATGTCCAGTACGCCGCCGGCCTCGCGTTCCTTCTTGGAGAGCTCCAGCACTTCGTTCCACAGGGCGGTGGTATCGGCGGTAGGGCCCTTCAGGAAGCTGTCATCACCATCGTAGGGGGTGTAGTTGTTCATGATAAAGTCACGAACATCGATCTCGGTTTCCCAACGGCCGCCTTTGAATTCTTTCCATTCGTTACGCATAATTTCGTTACCTCCCAGTTCATTTTCTCTTATTGGTTCGGGCTTTTGCTGTGCTTTATGCCGTCTTGGACACATTTTTCACAAGACTTGTGGACTGTGCACAGGCCAAGCCTTTTTTGTCATGCTTATTGTATTCTACTTCTCACAAGTTGTCAAGAGTTTAACAAGAGTTTATTCCGGAAATGTATTGCACTTATTCCTGAATGTTTATACTATACCATTTTAGTACAGTTTATGCAAGCAGCAAATCGCCAAAATTGCAAAGAAAAGCGGCATGCTTTTTACACATACCGCCAAAGAGCCTACTATTTTGCCGCCGGATTCATCACAAAAGAACTATCTTGCGGCATTATTTCCCTGTAAGACCGGTGGGGATCACCGGGGTACGGGGGCGCTTCTGCTCCCGCACCAGCTGCCAAATGAGCTCCGGACTGATCGCTGGATTGATGGTGGTGCGGGCCTGCAAAGCCGCCAGCGCCGCACCCATGGCAAAGTCCATGGTATCCCCCAGCCAGTAGCGCTGCGCCGCGCTGTACAGCAGCCCCGCCATGAAGCTATCGCCCGCGCCGGTGGCGTTTTCCACCTGCTGCAGGGGACGGGTACGGCTCCACAGCCGCTGGCCCATGTTATCGGCATAGTAGCAGCCCCGGGAACCGGCGCTGATGATAACCCGGCGCACCCCCTGCGCCAAAATGCCCTCCGCTGCCCGGAAGTAGTCCGCCTCGCAGCGGATAGAACGGCCGGAAAGAATCTCGGCCTCCAAACGGTTGGGCTTCAGGGTATCGATGCCCCGCAGCACCGGACGCATCCGGCGGGCGTAGGCGGTAGAAACGGGATCGGCGAAGATGGGGACACTGCCCCCGAAGGTGCGGATAATATAGCGCAGCGTTTCCTGCGGCAGGCCACGATAGCAGCCGCCGCTGAGAGCTTGTCCCGCATGGGTTCCAGCCGGGCAGGGGTCAGCTCCTGCAGAATGCGCATATCGCTGAGGGCGACGGCCATTTCGCCATCGCTGCGGTGGATGGAAACATAGGACGAGCTGTTTTTCCCGGGCAGGGTGATAAAGCTATCGGTGGCGATGCCGCATTCCCGGCACCAGGAGCGGATCTTTTCGCCGTACATGTCCTCCCCCACCGTGGTGATAAGGCGGGTAGGCAGCCCCAATCGGGCCGTATTCTCACAGACATTGCGGGTGACGCCCCCCACGGAAACCGAAAGGGTGCCGGGGTTGCTGTCCTCCATCACCAGTCTGGCGGCGCTTTCGCCCATGATATCTACATTGGCCGCGCCGATACCGACGATCTCTTTTGGCAAGGCGGTATCCTCCTTTGGATTTACTGCCCTATATTATACACCAAAAGGAGGGTTTTTCAAGGGGTGGAAATCCTGGCGGGTACGCGCGTGCCGGATGGGAAAGTCCGGTACAGAGGGAGGGCGGCGCAGCCGCGCGCCCTCTGCTCAATCCCAGAAATGGCAGAGCAGCTCCTCGGCGGTTTTTTGGCTGGTGCGGGTATAGCGCGGGATGCGGATGAGACAGGCGGGATCCCGGGTAAGGCAGCAGGGCTTGCCCTCCACACCGAGGGAAGCGGCAAAGCCAAGCTGCTCCAGCAGTTCCTGGCTGTGGCGGCTGTAGGAGCCAAACGGATAGGTAAAGGTATCGGGCCTCCAGCCGGTCATCTCCTCGATGCGGTCCTGGGCTTTTTGCAGATCGGCGCCCACGGCGGCAAAATACTGTTCAGTGGTTTCATCCTTGCGCTGGGCGGCGCCGCGGCGGGGATTCCCGGTCTTGTGCAGATTATAGGTGTGGTTCTGGATCTCAATGAGGCCGCTTTCCATCATTTCGTTGATCATATCCCAAGTAATGTGGGAGTAATTTTCCTTATTTTCATCCAGCTCACTGTATTTATCGGTCTCCCCCACGATGATGGAGATAACGGCTTTCATCTGATATTTTTGCAGCAGCGGGTAGGCATTCAGGTAATTATTATAGTAGCCGTCATCAAAGGTGATCATCACTGGCTTTTCCGGCAAAGGCGCGCCCTGCTGCACATAGGCGATGAGATCACTCATCACCACGGTGGTGCAGCCCTGCCGCTGTAAATAAAGGAGGTCCTCCTCCAAGGCCTGCGGCGTAATGACATAATCCCCTGCCTTTTTAGGATTGGAATGGACGCCGTGGTACATCAGCACCGGAAGGCGCATCTCCTGCGAGACCGACAGTCTGCGCATTGCCGGAATGATGCGTCCGCTGCCCCACCACACCGCACTTATCAGCAGTACTGCCGCCAGCACCATCACCAAAAGCCGCTTCCACCATGTCATGGGCCATGCCTCCTTTTGCCGCTTCTTCTGCTATTTGTATGCGCCGGGGCTTGACGGTATCACCGCCCGGCGGGTATACTGGAAAAAATAAAGGAGTGTGATTTTATATGGTACGGCATATCGTAATGTACCGCCTAAAGGACGAAAACAAAGAGGAAAACGCCCGGCAGATGAAGGAAAAGCTGGAGGGACTCAATGGAAAAATAGAGGGGCTGCATGGGCTGCGCATCGACCGGGACTGCAACAGCCACCAGTACGATGTGTGCCTGACCGCGGATTTTGACGACCTGGCGGCGCTGAAGAGCTATAAAAATCATCCGCTGCATGTAGCGGCTTCCGACTTTGTGCATGAGGTAATGACCGAGCGTTCGGCCTTCGATTTTGAGGTGTAATGCCCCTTTGCAACCGTCGGTTGCGGAAAATCCAACGAAAAGCGGTGGCCTGCCACCGCATTTTCCTCTATGATAGGATTACAAGATAAGCCACTATCCCGAAAGGAGAAAAATATGACACTGGGAGAGCGTATTGCATACTACCGTAAAAAAGCGGGTTATTCGCAGGAGGGGCTGGCGGAGCGGCTGGGGGTCAGCCGGCAGGCCATCAGCAAATGGGAGACCGGCGAAGCCACCCCCGATGCCGAACGCATCATCGTGTTGGCGGCGGCACTGGGTATTTCCACCGATACCCTGCTGCTGAGCAAAGAAGAGCCGGAACGCCCTTACACGGAAGCGGAAACGGTACGGCAGCCCGCCCCCACCCCGGAATGGCTGGATCATCTGCCCCGGCATATCGGGCGGCTGTTCCGGGAGAAAGGCTATATTGCCGGGTATATTGTGGCGGCGCAGGGGCTGGGGATCCTGCTGGTGGGGCTGCTGGCGCGCTTCGGCTTTGGCAGTATTCTTTCCATGCAGAACAGCACGTGGGGCATGATGGGATCTGTGGGCAGCATGGGCAGCATGTCCGCCGCGTTCCGGTTTCCGATCATCTTTGCCAATATCCTCTGTGTCCTCGGCGGCATCGTTATCATCGGTGGAGTGACGCTGGCGATCATCTGGAAAAAGCGGGGACAACAATAAAGGAGTGGCAGCATGCACTATGTAATGGCTAAGGGGATCCTTTCCGCCGGGGGAAATATAAACCTGTACCGGGGCTGCACCCATGGGTGTATCTACTGTGATTCCCGCAGCCGGTGCTATCACATCGACCATGCATTTGAGGATGTGGAGGTAAAGCAGAACGCCGTGGAACTGCTGGAGGACGCCCTGCGGCGCCGCCGGGCCCCCTGCATGGTGGGGACCGGCTCCATGACCGACCCCTACCTGCCGCTGGAGGCGGAGCTAAGGCTGACCCGCCGGGCGATGGAGGTGGTGGAGCGCTATGGCTGCGGCTTTACCGTTATCACCAAAAGTGACCTGATCCTACGGGATCTTGACCTGCTGAGCCGCATCCAACAGAACGCCAAATGCGTGGTACAGATGACCCTGACCACAGCTGATGAGACGCTGTGCCGCAAGCTGGAACCGAATGTGTGCACTACCGCCCGCCGCTGTGAGGTACTGCGGGAGCTGCAAAAGGCCGGCATTCCCACGGTGGTGTGGCTTTCCCCCATTTTGCCTTTTATCAACGATACCGGGGAGAATATCTCCACCCTGTTGGACCGCTGTGAAGAAGCCGGTGTACGGGGGATCCTCTGCTTTGGCATGGGGCTGACGCTGCGGGAGGGCAACCGGGAATACTTTTACACCCGACTGGATGAGCTGTTCCCTGGCCTGAGCGAGTGTTACCGCCGCACCTACGGCGACCGTTATGAGGTGACCAGTCCCCACAACGACCGGCTGATGCGGCTATTCCATGCACAGTGCGAGGCCGCCGGGATCCTGCACAATAACAACGCCATCCTTCAATATCTGCATGAGTACGAAACGCCGCTGCAGCAGCTTAGCCTATGGTGAGCCGCTGCGGCGGTTTTTTTCGAATTGGTGGGTTTCGCAACCCGCC
>ENA-ORSI01003327-ORSI01003327.1-human-gut-metagenome-genome-assembly--contig:-NODE-3327-length-10418-cov-2.259674_pt1 | contig 10418 bp, 5 predicted proteins | sample MGYA00242187_ERZ509154 | MGnify/ENA primary metagenome ERZ509154 (study PRJEB26280, sample SAMEA2338627) | human gut metagenome | biome: human gut; feature: human-associated habitat; material: faeces...
GCGGCGCTGGGTCGCGTCGCCGATTTTCCAGCGGCGAACGTCCCAGAACCGGTGATCCTCGAAAGCGAACTCCACGCGCCACTCGTTGCGGAGCGCTGCAATAAAATCAGTCTTGCCGGTGACGGTAATATCGGGCATTCCGACATTGGCACGCACCTGATTGATCGCCCACCGGGCTGAATACGGATAGGTTTCATCCGTGTAGTCCGGGTCACCGAATGCCTCGATCATCGACTCGGCATAAGTCAGCAGCGTCTCGGCATAACGGTAAACGATCCAATGGTGCTTGTTGGAAACCGGCGTGTTGGGATTGAGATTCGTGGATTCCTGAATATATTTGCGCAGAAAATACCCCGTGGGCGAACCGCCCTCGGCAATCGACGCATAATCACTGCCGCCGACATAAGTTTCGATCATCGAGCCCTTAAACTGACTGCCGTTTGCGAGAATGGTCCGGGCGAAACGAAGATCCCGATTTGCATACGGAGTTTGAGCATTGAACTGCGGGTCGTCGCACTGCCAGCCGTTCACGCCCAAAGTCACCGGATAGCCGTTCTTCGTCTGGAAGGCATCGACCAATTCCTGCGTCGGGAAAGTCCCCGTGGCGGCAGTCGTTCGGCGGCCTTCGGTAAAGCGGATCGGGAAGTTGCGAAGTTCGAACGTGTTGTCATCGCTGTTCATACGCAGCAGGACGACCTCCGGCGAAGTGATGTTATTGCTTTTATCCGCCGGATCGAGAGAATAGAGACCCGTCTCGATCAGATCCAGCGCTGCCTTCGCCGAACGTTTCCAACGCTCGACATCCATCGAAGGATTGTGCAGCTCGCTCGCCGCATAGAGCAGTGCCTTGGATTTGAGTGCGAGTGCGAAGCCCCGGGTGATACGTCCCGTCTCGTTACCTGGCTCGCCGACATACGTATTGGGCAGGTTGCCGTCGGCGGCACATGCATCGCATTCGGCGACAATGAACCCGATCACTTCGTCGAACGACATCTTGCCGATCGTATTGGCCTCCTCGATGGTCAGCACCCGGGTCGGCATGGCAATATCGCCATAACGCCGGGCCAGTTCGAAGAAATAGAACGCCCGCAGCATCCGAGCCTCGTAGGGGAAATAGCGGAGCTGCCGTTCCCAATTCGGATAACTCGGTCCGTACTCGAACCGGGAAAAGTCCACATCGGCGATCGAAGCGATGAATTCGTTCGCCGCACGGATGCCGTTATAGAGCGACCAGGCCGTATCGTGCGTTCTGAGCGCCGACCAGTTGCCGTTGTTGAAATCCTGCACGCCGCCCCCGGTATTGCCGAATTCGGCATCGTCCGAGGCGCAGTCGCGCATCGCCTCTTCGACCGCCCCGAAATCCTGGGGAATGTACGAATAGACGTTGGTGAGCATTTGCTTGGTATTGTCGAAATACTTATAGATATTGTCGTGCGTATTGAGTCCGTTCGTTTCGTCGAAGTCGAGGTAATTGCACGAAACGAAAACGGCAGCACTCAACAAGGTCGTTATGATTCGATATGTTTTCATCCTGTATACCGGTTAAAAATTGAACTTCACGCCTGCCCAGTACGACCGCACCGAAGGATACGCAGCCCCCAACTGTTCGGGATCAACGGTTTTCAGATTGTCCAGACTGAAGAGGTTCGTACCTTGCAGATAAATCTTCATATCCGCGAAGCGAAGAATCCGTTTGGGCAGCGTATAGGCAACGGTCAGGTTACGCAGTTTGATGAAGGAACCGTCCCGATACCAATACGAATTGTTCCGGTAGTTGTTCGCATTCGACAGGGTTGTCAGTCGCGGCATGGTCGCCTCCGAAGCGCGTTCGGCTGACCACGGGATCTCGTGATCGAGCAGCGTTTGCGAAATGTTGCCGTTGCCGATCAGCGGTTTGTAGAGCGGGCAGTTGAGCAGATTGACCGTGCGCCCCGTCATGCCCTGAAAATCGGCAGACAGTTCGATCCCTTTGTAACCGGCATGGAACCCGAAGCCGAAATAGAAACGGGGAACACTCGATCCGTGCATCCGGACCATATCCAGATCGTCGATCCGGTTGTCGCCGTTCTGGTCACGGTATTTGAAATCGCCGGGACGCACCGTCGAGAAGGTCTGTACGGGACTTTCGTTGATCTCCATCTGGCTTTGGAAAATGCCGACGACCTCCAGTCCGTAACTTTGTCCCACCCGGTTGCCCCGGTGGTAGAGATAATCATAGGGCTGATACTCCTGACCGTCGGCGATCACCTCGCTGTCCAGATAGGAGGCGTTGGCGTAAACTCCGTAGGAGAAATCCTTGCGGCGGTCGTTCCAGGCAATCGAGGCGTCGAATCCCCGGTACTCATGCTCGCCGGCCGGTTGCAGCCCCACGCCGATGCCGATGATACCCGACACGGTGGCCCCGGAAGAGATCAGGATATGGCTGCGCCGCTCGAAAAATCCCTCGACGGAAGCCGTGAAACGATTACCGAACGAACGCAGATCGAGCCCCACGGTTACCCGGCGGGACTCCTCGGGGACAAGCCCTTCGGCCGCGAGATTCCCTTCTGCCAAACCGGAATAGGCCGCGACGTTGTTGGAAAAATAGTAACCGTGCGCATTCGTATTCCCGAACGACTGACGCCACAGTTCGTGCGACAGATTCCCGTCCCACCCCGAAATGCCGTAAGAAGCGGATAATTTGAGCAGATCGAGCTGCTTTGCGTTTCGCAGGAAGGGTTCTTCGGAAAGGACCCAGGCGGCGTTTACCGCCGGATAAAAGTGGAACGCATCGCCCTCGGGCAGATAGGCCGAACCCGAATAATTGCCGACGACATTCACCGTATAGCGATTGTCGAACGTGTAGCCGACTGTAGCGAGAACCGATTGCCGACGAACCGAGTTATTCCGACCGTTGGCCGTGTAGGCCTGCTGATCGTAAATCACGGCCGCCTGCACATGATGTTGGCTCCAACAACGGTCATAACCGATTTTAGCCTGCAAATCGGACCGCATGTATAACGAGTAGAAATTCTGACTGTGGCCGACAACTTCCGAATCCTTGCCGTAAACGGCCGGATGGGTGATCAGCGTTCCGTCCATAGAAACGGAGGCCTGCGCATCCTTATAACGATAAGTCTTTGTCGCCTGATCGAACATGGAGCCGACATTGTCGAAAGCCACCGACACCTCTGCCGAGAGGCCGGGGGTCAGCGCATCAAGATTCTGCCGTAACGACAAATCCCCCAAAAGCATTCCGATGGTCTGCCGATAATTGCCGCTGTCCATCAACAAAGCTACCGGATTATTGGCCCCGTAAATACTCGTACCGCCGTAAAGGCCGTCGTCATCGTATCGTATGGGAAAAGCAGCCGAAGGCGTGTTATAAAGGATGTTGTAAATATCTCCGTAATTGGCACGGTTTGTCTCAGCGATCTTGCCCATCACGTTCAGCCGCATCCGCGTCGAACGGGTTATGTCCACATCGATGTTGGCCCGAATGTTCAAGCGAACATCCGTCGGATCGGTTTTGTACCGGGATTCGTTTTCATTGCTGCGAAAAAAACCCCGGTCGTGCATATAATCCACGGCCGTATAATAACGAAACTTGCGCGACCCTCCATCGAATGTAAGATTGAGGCGATGATTCGACGCTGTGGTGTTGTAGACTTCATTCCACCAATCAACATTCGGATAATACGACGGATATTTTCCGCTGCGGAACGCATTCAGTTCGTGGGCATTGTAACGAAGCGAAAGGCCGTCATTCGTAAGCGCCTCGTTGAGCGAACGGGCATAGGTAAAGGCATCGGCAAATTCCGGTGCGCGAAATTGCGTGCTGACGCCGTACTGATAGCCGACACCCACTTTCAGCTTGCCGGGCGTTCCCCGCCGCGTGGAGACCATCACGACCCCATTCGCACCGCGCACACCGTAGAGTGCAACCGCTGCGGCGTTCTTCAGCACGACGACCGATTCGATCTCCTGTACCGTAAGATTCTTAAGATCCCGCGGGAAACCATCGACAAGTACCAGCGGAGCCTGTCCGTGAATCGACAGCGAAGTGATGTTATCGGCCGTCGTGCCGACTCCCTGATAAACATTCAGTCCGGCGATTCGTCCGTAAAGGGCTTTGGCCGCATCAATCTGCGGCGCATTGTCCAGCACTTCGCGGCCCACTCCCGCCTGTGTCCAGGCGCTCCGATCCCGGTCGACACCGATCCCGTAGCCGAGACTTATGGTATCGGGAGCACCTACGACCGGAAAACCTTCGTTCTGCCGGGCGGAGGCAGATAACAGACACCCCGCAAACAGCAATATTATAATGGTATTTTTCATATTCTGTAATTATTTAGAGACCCCACATGCTACCAGCCCGGATTCTGGGTCATGCCATATCCCTTGTTTATCTCCGTAAGAGGGACAGGTGCCAGATACCATTTGGTATCCCAGGTGTTTCTCCATGTCCGGTCATCCAACACAAAGGGTTTGAAAGAGAAAGCCGTAGGGTTTTGAGAATTGTTTCCGGTCGATGTCAGCCCATAGAGCTGTTTACGGAAATCCGCTTCGCGGCCCCAGCGGATGAGATCGAACCAGCGAACCTCCTCGAACCCGAATTCGAGCGCCCGTTCGCGCAGCACAGCCTCCCGGAACTCGTCCTTCCCCATTTTCTCGTGGAGCGCAGACAATCCGACACGTTCTCGAACTTCATTGACACAATCATAGGCCGTTGTATTGGGCATGCCGACATACTCGTTGATCGCTTCGGCATAGCTCAGCAATACTTCCGACAGACGCAAATAAGGCCAATGTGCCGGTTGACCGTTGCGGTCATTGAAATCTCTCAAAATGAATTTCATCTGAAAGAATCCGCTGCTGGGGCTGACATAATTCAAATGGTTGGTATACAAAGGTGCCAATGTCCCGTCGTAATAGGTGTCACCCGGCACGACGCAGGTTTCATAAAGGCGCGGGTCTCTCGTAGGCGTGCCGTCCAATGCGAAAAACGGTTGTTTCGAAGGACGCTCCCAGTCGAAATCTTCCGGGAACTCCGCACCGTCGGCCCAAGGGAACATATTGACGTAATTGAGCGTCGGGCCGGAGCGTACGCGCTCTTTATAAAAATCCGCATGAATCGAATTGTCATATCCCCGACGGGTCGAAATAAGAATTTCCGGACTGCTGCGTTCGAAATATCCGGATCGGTATGCTTGTCGACGATCTTCAGGCTTCTCCGTTACGGGTCGGACCAATTCATATTGCCTGTTTTTATCCAACTCGTCGAAAAAAGCCTTGCCCGCTTCAACTGCCTTGCCCCAACGTTCCCGATCGTAATTCCCGTAACAAGAATATGCATCGGCTTTGGCATGGTACGGCGTCGCCGAATTGAAAGTCGGGGACGCGGCGAACAACAATACCCTTAACTTGAGAGCCATAGCCCCAGCCTTCGTCATACGGCCTGCATCCGTATCAGATGCTTTCCACTCCAAAGCTGGAGCCGCCTCATCGAGCAGCTGCACGATATAATCAACCGTTTCCGCGAAAGTATTGCGCGGATAATGCATCTCTTCATTGGCCGCAACCGAATGTTTTAACAATGGCACGCCGCCCATATAACGCAACATTTCGGCATAAGCAAGCGCAATGATCATCTTCGCCTCGGCCACGCGTTCCCTGCGGGCCGAGGAGGTAATATCCGGAATCCGGTCCGCATTCTCGATATAGATCCATGCATAACGGATCGCATTGTATTCCGGTTCCGAACCGAAGCGATAGGCTTCGCGTCCTTGAAGATCGCTCGTGCCGATATTGGAACTCAACGCACCGTTATAATAAAGGTTGACCGGACCATCACTCATATTGTTGCGAAAACTGTAATGAAGATCCGTAATAGCTTCAAGAATATTCACCCCTAATTTGTCATAAGGACGATCTCCTGTCGGCAAACCATAAGGCAAATAAGTATACGCTTTGGTCAGGACTCGGTCTGCATTGACCGCCGAACTGAACATTTCGTCGAGTGTAGCTCCCGAACTTTCGGGATGGTCGCCGAGAAAATCATCTCCGAAACGGATATCCGAACACGACGCTAACAACAGGCAGACTATCGCTGCCCATATGTGGATTTGTTTCATAATCAGAAAGATTTAAAAGGTGACATTCAGACCGACACTATACACTTTGACCAGCGGATAAGCTCCATTATTGTTAGTCAGGGATTCCGGATCGATGAAATCAAGTGGAGTGAATGTCAACAGGTTGTATCCAGTCAACGAAATGCCCAGTTTTTTGATTCCTACCGAAGCGAGGCGTTTGCTGTTCGAGAACGTATAACCGACCGACAATGTTTTCAGACGCAGATAGCGGGCATTGCGTAGCCAAAGCGTAGAAGCGGAAGAATTCCAAACCTCCGATTTTTCAGCAGCACGCGGTAACGTTCCGGTCTGATGCCGGGGTGTCCAGCAATCATCATAAAAATATTGGAGTAACCCGCGGCCACCCGCATTCGTATAGGGAATACGGTACTCGATCTCCATCATCTTGTTGACGTGCGTCGCTCCCGTCCACTGCATTGAGAAGTTAAGCCCTTTCCAATTGAATCCGGCATTCAGACCGAAAACGTATTCGGGTCGGGTCGAGTAGCCGGTCACCATCGTATCGTCACTGTCCACAATCCCGTCGCCATTCAGATCGGCATACATGGCATCGCCGGGTGCAACAGCGACATAAGGCTGTGGCAAGGAAGAATCAAGAACCATGTTTCCTTTGGAATCAACCGTAAAGTCGCTATTCTGATACAGCCTTTCGAATTTGTAAAGTCCCGTATAGCGTCCGGTCGGACCGCCGGTTTGATGCTGATAAGCGAACTGGCTCTTCACCTCGTCCATGTACAGAATCTTGTTCCGGGCGAACGACACGTTGGCATTGACGTAATAGTTGAATCCGCGCCGTGTCGTTTCCTTCCACCCCAAGGCGATTTCGTAACCGTGATTGTCCACTTCGCCGATATTCAGCGCGGGCAGACCCGCCGCAATAATGCCAGGGGTCGAGTTAGGCGACAGGAGAATGCCCGTACGGTGTTCAAAGAAATAATCGAAATTCAGGGAAAGCCGATCCGAGAAGAAGTTTGCGTCGATACCGTAGTTCTGCTTGTCGGCCGTTTCCCATGTTACATCGGTATTGCCCAACGTACCTTCCCCGTAAGCTTCCAAACTGTTCGGGTTGTTAATTCCAAAGCTGTAAGAGCCGTTTTGTGACCAAACGCTCGGCATATACATAAAACGCGCCCCACTCAGATCGTTACCTACACGTCCCCAGGAAGCTCTGAGCTTTAAGTAATCCACTACTTTCTGGTTTTCCATAAATTTCTCGGCAGTGGCTATCCAGCCAGCTGAGAAAGAAGGGAAGATACCGAAACGTGTGCTACCCGGAGCAAAGTTTTCCGAGCCGTTATACCCTACGTTTACATCGAGCAGGTATTTGCTTTGATAGGCATACGTGGCACGTCCCACCAGTCCTACATAGTTGCGCGGCAGATAAGTGTAGCTGTCCGGATAGTAATTGCGTGATTGGTTGTACAGGATGAGTCCGGACACTTTATGATCGCCGAACATACGATCATAGTTGATACGTCCCTCGAGGTACCAGTTTTGTGCTCGTCCGCTACTTTCCGAATAGGTCAGCGGAGTATCGCTGCCGGAAGGTACGAAAATATGTGTCTTGTCGTAATCGGGATCGGTCTGGGGCATATTCCCGTTCGAGTCGAAATATGATTGGTAGTATACTGTTTGTGATTCTATGGCTCCTCCGGCACGTTCCTTATATAACTTGAATTGATTGTCGTAGGCTCCTTTGACGGAAACGCTCAGTCCCGGAGTGACGAAATCTAATTTCTGTGTGATGTCCAAGTCCATATTCAACGTCGTGTCATACGTTTGGTTGTATCCTTTTCCGTAGAATACGAACATACCATCGCGCATTACTTCTCCTAAGGGTACCAGGTCATCGGGAACCAATGTACGTACTCCATTGATAAACCCCGGTCCGGCAAAAGGATGTGACCATATTTGCGCTATCACCCAAGCATTCGGGTCGTTACCTGTACCCGACTGAACGTCGCGTGGTTCTTGTATCTTGCCTAGCACACCGCCTACACCCAATTTCATGGTAGTGGTCTTGGTCAGGTTCGCGTCGATATTGGCACGATAGTTATAGCGGTTGTAGCGGTAGTTGTTGTCATACAACTGTCCGGGAAGTTCTTTCAGTAGTCCGTTCTGATACGTATAACCTACCGATACGAAATACTGTACATTGTCGTTACCACCGGAAATGTTGACGTTGTTCTGGCTTTGGAGGTAGAGATTATGGAAGATATACTTCTTCCAATCCATGTTAGGGTACATGATAGGGTCGGAGCCTGTACGATAAGCCTCTATCTGTTCCGGAGTAAAGTAAAGTTTGGGATTGGTGACATGATCCATTTCCTGCTTCATGTTCCAGAACCGTGCAAATTCGTAACTGCCTGTCTGCTCTACCAGTGAAATGGGTTGCTGCAATCCTAGCTTGGTACTGGCGGATATTTGTGTCTTTCCCGATTTACCTCTACGGGTAGTAATCAGTATGACACCATTCGCGCCTCTTACTCCGAACACTGCGGTAGAAGAGGCATCTTTCAACACGGAGATAGTTTCTACCTCATTCGGGTCAATCTGTGAAAAGGCACGTTCGACACCATCTACCAGAATTAAGGGCTTGGACTGTGAATCATTCAATGAACCGACACCACGTACGTAAATGGCGGCGGCATCCTTACCCGGTTGTCCGGTAGTCTGTACTGAAGATACCCCCGGCAATGCACCGGCAAGGATGTTCGTGATACTTGTTGCCGGTGATTTTATCAACTCCTTGTTGTCAATAGAGGAGACGGCACTCGTAAGCATTCTCCTGTCCTGATTACCGTAGGCGATAGCTACCACTTCTACTTCACCAAGGTTCTGCGAGTCTTCTTTCAAGGTGACTGTGATAAATTTCCTGTCTCCCACTACTATTTCTTGGGTTACATACCCGATAAAGGAGATACTCAACACCGACTTTCTGTTTGGAACGACGATTGTAAAGTTGCCGTCGAAATCTGTAATAGCTCCTATGCTTGTACCTTTTACAGTTACATTAGCACCGGGAACACCTTCTTTGAGTGTTTCATCCGTTACTTTACCTTTGATAGTAATACCTTCAGGGGGTAAGGCATACATCATTGGTATGAACAAAAGAAACATAATAAGAAAACGGAATCTTAAATTACGCGCGTTTCTCATACTGTTTAATTTAATTAGGTTAATAATGAAAGATTAATAATATGTTAAGTTAATAATCTGCTTCATTTGAAGTAAGGTCAACAATTAATGGATTTGTTGGCTTTTAACAATACTGCAAAGTTAGATGAGGTGTGGAAAACAGATGTGCAATATTCTCCAAATAAGGTGCACAAAATGCTATAAAACGCTTTGTGATAGTACAGGAAGCCACTTTTGAAGTTGTGGGTAAATATGTTTACATTCACTAGGAAAACCTATCGGATAAAATAAAATGTTGGTTAGTATAGATTAATGTCTGTATATTCTACGTACATTTGTCTCGTTAGTATTTTAGTTTTCGTTTAACAATTGTTGAACGAAAACTGACTAGCCAATGAAGTAAATAGTATATGAGGATGAAAAGAATAATCTTCCCCAATGAAAAACAAATGAGTAATGAGTGTTAATTATGACCTTTACGAAACACCTAATCCTGACAAGGAAGGGGAAGTGTTGCCTTTACATGCACGTGTGGTATTGAAGGGTAGTTATACTGCCGAAGAAATTGCAGATCAAGTTGTAGCATTTCAGCGTATGCCTCATGCGCAAGTGGTGGGTATCATAGAAGCTATCTCGAAAGAATTACGGCATTTGCTTTTGAAAGGATTTTCCGTTGAATTGGGTGATATTGGCTATTTTACTCTTTCTTTGAGTGTGGACAAAGAAGTGACTAAGCCAAAAGACTTACGTTCACCATCAGTATCTCTTAAAGACATTAATTTGAGAATAAACCGTCAGTTTAAGAAGGATATTGAGAGTGAATTGGTATTGCAACGTTATCATTCTCCCTTTCGTGTGAAGAATCCGTGTATTAACCGACAGGATTATGCTTCACTTGTCGGAAAGACAAAAACACAGGCATTGAAAGATATAAATACTTTTATTGGGCAAGGCATTTTGAGAAAGTATGGGACAGGACGTTCGGTAGTATATATAAAGGCTGAATAAAATAATTAAAGTATTTTTGCGATAGATTAGAAAGATAAAATCTGATTGATAAAACTAGTTCCGGCTTAATCTGACTACATTGGCGTGTGTAATAGATTAAGCCGGAACTGATTTATTTTGCTATGATTTATCTTTTTG
>ENA-ORSI01003329-ORSI01003329.1-human-gut-metagenome-genome-assembly--contig:-NODE-3329-length-10415-cov-3.108880_pt1 | contig 10415 bp, 6 predicted proteins | sample MGYA00242187_ERZ509154 | MGnify/ENA primary metagenome ERZ509154 (study PRJEB26280, sample SAMEA2338627) | human gut metagenome | biome: human gut; feature: human-associated habitat; material: faeces...
ATTGTCACGGGCGGCTACTGCGGCGGGCAGTGGCGCATTCCGGGCGTTGGTGCGCTGTATGTGCCGGAACTGGGCTGGTTTCCGGAGGACAGTCAGGTGCAGGGACTAAGCTTCTTTGGCGGAATTTGGCAGTATGTTAGCCCCGGACTGGGCAAAGGGCTGATTTACCCGTGGTGGATGAGCTTCCGCCTGTTCAACTCGCCCGCGGTGACGACCATCACACTGTCGAAAAACATTTCGTAAAAATCGCCCAGCCTGTAAAGCAATATGCTGTCCTTGTATTCGTCTTTTGTTTGCAGATATTGCTGCATCATAGGTGAGTAAATCATTTTTCCTCCGTAATCAAATCCCCCCATAGAGTGGCAGACCTCGACGTCTTAATTTTTACATTGACGAATTGCCCGACGATGTCTGTCGGGCTTTTGAAGTTCACCAGTCTGCCTCCGTCGGTACGTCCGCAATATGTGTTTTCGAATTTTTCGTTTTTGTCCTCGACGAGAATTTCAAAAACCTTCCCCTCGTGCTCTTTGCTTATTTCCTTTGTAATGCGGTTTTGAAGAGCAATGAGCTTTTTTATTCTTTCAGTCTTGACTTCACGAGGCACCTGATTTTCCATAGAATAACCCGGAGTTCCCTTTCGTCTGCTGTAAACAAAGCAGAATGCGCTTGAAAAGCGCACCTCCTCCATCAAAGAGAGCGTATCGTTGAAATCCTCCTCCGTTTCTCCCGCAAAACCGACCATAACGTCAGTTGTCAGTCCGACGTCGGGAAGGTGCGTTCGGATTGTACGCACAAGCTCCAGATATTGCTCTCTTGTGTAGCGTCTGTTCATTCTTTTCAACACCGAATTGCTGCCGCTTTGCACGGGCAAATGAATGTTATGACACAGCGAAGGATATTTTTCGATAACCTCCGCCACGCTTTGATTTAAATCCTTGGGATGCGAGGTCATAAAACGAATCCTGTGCTTGCCGCCTATTTTTCCTAGCTCTCCGAGAAGAGACGCAAAATTCGAACCGTCTTTAAGGTCGTTTCCGTAGCTGTCCACATTTTGCCCCAACAAAGTGATTTCCTTATATCCCTCGTCAAGCAATGCATTAACCTCGGAAATTATATCTTTTGCGGGGCGGCTGCGTTCCCGCCCTCTCACATACGGAACTATGCAATAAGTGCAGAAATTGTTGCAGCCGTAAATTATGTTTACCCATGCGTTGGTGCCGCTTGTCCTGAAAACAGGGCGGTTGTCGTTGTCTCCGAGAAAATCACGGTTGAAAAATCTGTTTTTGGAAGTATTGTCCGCTTTGGCGACAACTTCCTTTAACAAATGCAGATTGGCTGTTCCGAGAACCGCGTCCACGAACGGAAATTTATCTAATATGAGCTGCGCCGCTCCCTCCTGCTGCGACATGCAACCGCACACCGCAACCTTTAATTCGGGACGCGCTTTTTTGATTTTTTTAATCTGACCTATGTGCCCCATGATTTTGGCTTCGGCGGTTTCGCGTATACAGCAGGTGTTGAATACGATTATATCGGCGTCGGTTTCCCGCGCAGTCGCTTCAAAACCCTCGTCCATCAATATGCCGGCGATTTTTTCCGATTCGTGCACGTTCATCTGACAACCGTAGGTGTGTATCAGATATTTTTTCAAGTAAAATTCCTCGTTGAAATATTATACATTTTTGTCTGTGAAATTTCAAGCTAAATAATAAAATTCCCTCAATTACAAATAATAAAAGCGTGAAAAGGCAAAAGACTGCCGCATGGCGAATCGTTATTGTCATATTTGCAGGTTTGATTGCTCTGTGCGTACTTGCATCGGGCATTTTTATGATTGCATGCGTTACCGACAAGGATTTTGTCAAATTTGACGCAGCAAAAATGAATGAAAACAGAAAAAAAGCGGTTTTCAAAGATTCACAGGGACAAAGTATGGAATTGGACGCAGGCAAACAGGGAAAGTACGTGTCGGTGTCCGAGCTTAACGATTATACGCTGAACGCTTTCGTCTCCACGGAAGACAAGCGTTTTTACAGACATCACGGTCTCGACCTCAAAAGGATAGGCTCCGCGCTTATAAAAAATATTTTTTCGGGAAGCTACAAGGAAGGCGCCTCCACCATCACGCAGCAGCTTGTCAAAAATACCTTTCTGACAAATAAAAAAACTTTGAAGCGAAAGGTCAACGAAATGTTTCTTACGCTTAAAGTGGAGCAGGAATACAGCAAAAAAGAAATTCTTGAAATGTATCTGAATACGATATATTTCGGCGCCAACGCATACGGAATCGAAACCGCAAGCAAAACTTATTTCGGCAAGTCTGCGTCCAAGCTTACTCTTGCCGAAAGCGCGGGGCTTGCGGGTATGCTGAAAGCGCCGAACAATTATTCCCCCGTCTACAATCCGGACAAATATATTTCCCGCAGAAATTTAGTGCTGAATCTCATGAGAGAAAACGGTTTTATTGACGACAATCTATGCGAGGCGGCAAAGGAAGAAAAGATTGATTTGAGCGCTGTCGACACAAGAGCGGCTACGGAAAAAAGCTATCTGGACGCGGCGCTAATCGAAGCGTGCCTGATTCTTAATTCAAAACAAGAACAAATGTTAAACAAGCCTTATATAGTCAAAACCTTTTACGACGGCGGCTTGCAGGCTGCGCTTAAATCAAGCATGAATACGGAGGTAAAAACTTTAAGCGGCGACTCCGCATCGCGTTGCGCTTACGTTGTAAATAATATTACAGGTGGAGTATCTTCATATATAGGATATTCCAAATATAATATTTACAACATAAAACGTCAAGTAGGCTCTGCAATCAAACCGTTGGCTGTTTACTGTCCCGCATTGGACCTAAAAGCAATCACTCCCGCCACTCCCGTTCTTGACGAAAAAACCGATTTTGACGGTTATTCCCCCAACAACTTCAATGATAAATATTACGGTTGGACAACGATGAGGCGAGCCGTTGCGGACAGCATGAATACTGCCGCAGTGAAAGTGCTCAACTCCATCGGGGTAAGCGCCTCTATCGGCTATCTAAACAAAAACGGAATAAAAACCTCCGAGCAAGACAGAAATTTATCTATTGCGCTTGGCAGCTTTTACAACGGCGTAAGCTTGCAGGAGCTTCTTGCGGGCTATTTGACATTGGCCAATTCGGGGGTTTATAAAAGCGTAGGCTTTGTTGACGAGATTTCTCTTAACGGAAAGGTGCTGTACAAAAAAAATACCGAGAACGGAGCACGCGTCTTTCGCGCGGAAAGCGCTTATCTTATGACGGATATGCTTAAAACCGTTGCCGATTCTGGCACCGCAAAGGTTTTATCCGATATAGGCTTCGACGTTGCGGGCAAAACGGGCACTGCGGGAGTAAAAAGCGGAAATACCGACGCTTTGTTTTGCGGCTACGATACCCGGAATACTTATTTATTTTGGCTCGGCGCAGAAAGCTCGGACCCTCTCGGTTCCGAAATTACGGGAAACGCCTCCGCCCGTATGGCAAAAAGCTTTTTGGAGAGCGCGTATACGACGCTCCCCTCAAATTTTGCACGCCCTGCCGACATCGTAGAAAAGAAGCTTGATAAAAAAACATTTTCGGAAAAACACGCGCTTGCAGTAGCCGGAGTCGATTGCAAGCAAAACGAAGCGTTTACCGAATTGTTTGAAATAGACAATTGCCCCGCTGTCGTTGCGGAAACACCCGAAAACGACTTGCCTCCCGAAATAAAAATTGTCTGCGAAAACGGCATTCCCGTCATTTTTGCGGACAACCTGAAAGACAATCAAAGGTTGTTCAGGGAGTTTGAGGGAAAGGAAACAAAACTAAAAACAGAAGAAATCGACGGAGTGGTTTTTGCTACGGACAAAAAGGCTGCGGAAAACGGAATTTATGCTTATTATGTCAAGCAGGACGGCAAAATAGTAAGCAACGTAGAATTTTATTATAAAAAAGTCCGTATAAAGGAAAAGGAAAATCGCAAGTGGTTTGAAAATTGGTTTTGGTAAAAAATCCGACGAAGTTTTCGTCGGATTTTTTATTGATTAATTCTTAAATATTTTTATTTCCGAGGTACTTAATGCTCTGTCCGTCAAGGCCTCTATGTCTAGCAGCTTTTCAGCCGCCTCAACTTTTTCAAGTTTGGGTTTCGTTGCGGGATTCTTTGGCAAAAAAACAGTACAGCAGTCTTCATAAGGCAATATGGATGTTTCGTAAGTGCCTATTTTGCGCGCCGTTTCTATTATTTCATCCTTGTCGAAGCCTATAAGCGGTCTGAAAACCGGCTTGTCGGCAACGGCATTGGTAACGTTTATGCTTTCAAGCGTCTGACTTGCCACCTGCCCCAAGCTTTCTCCCGTAATAATGGCTCCGCACCCTTCCCGTTTAGCTATTTTGCACGCTATTCGCATCATAAACCTTCGCAGCAGCGTAATCATAAGCTCCTCGGGGCATTTTTCATGTATCTGGGTCTGAATTTCGGTTACGGATATTGTTTCGACAGAAAACTCGCCCGTGTAATCGGCGATTTTTTCAGCCAATTCCATAACCTTTTCCTTTGCGCGCAGTCCCGTGTAAGGATAGCTGTGAAAATGCAGTCCCCTTACGGACATCCCTCTTTTCGCCATCATGTAGCCTGCGACAGGACTGTCTATTCCTCCGGAAAGCAAAAGCAGTCCTTTGCCGCTCGTCCCTACGGGCATTCCGTTTACGCCTCTGATATTTTCGGCATATACCAAGGTTTTTCCGTTTTCTCTTATATCGATATTGACGCACCAATCGGGCTTGTGTAAATCGACTTTGAGGGCGGGATTGAATTGGAGCAGTCGACCTCCCATTTCCGCAGACATTTCCATGGATTTTAGGCGAAAGGCTTTATCCGCCCTGTTGGTGTTGATTCTGAATCTTCCCCTTGTTTGAGCCAAAGCTTTTACGCATTCAAAAATTTTGTCTGTATCCGAATCGGTTTCCATGGCGGGACTTATAGAGTGAATGCCGAATACCTTTTTCAATCTGTCGATAATAGCACATTCGTCGCATTCGTCAAAATCAACAATAAGATATCTGCCCTGTTGCCTCAAAAGCTCGCATTTTAAATCCGAAAGGCTTTTTTTAATATTAGTCAGCAGAGCATTTTCAAAAAATCCCCTGTTGTTGCCTTTCAGATGAATTTCTGAATAACGAATTATTATTACTTTTTTCACTTTGCGCCTCTCAAAAAAAGAATGTTTCTGACTATCGCCTTGCCCAGCTTTTCCGATTCTTCCGGTGTGTTGTATTTTCCGAAAGATATTCTGATACCGCCCTCCGCAAAGCTTTTGTTCACTCCCAAAGCGTCGGCAATTCTCGAAGTTTTGTTTTTGGAGCTGCATGCCGAACCGTTGCCGACAATAAATCCCTCGTTTTCCAAAAGGCGCATAAGCACCTCCGACTTAATGCCTTTAAAAAACAAAAAAAGCAAAGAATCTATTCCATGCTTTGAAAGATTCAGGTAATCTTCGATTGAATTGTCTACTATTTTAAGAATAGTATTTTTTGAATTTTTAAAATCCGCACAACTATTTATACTGGTGTGAAGAATTTTATCGGCAATTTCGCCCAAACAGACAATATTTGCTACGTTCTCAGTGCCGGACCTTAAATTTCTTTCCTGACCGCCGCCCCAAAAAACAGGAGCGATTTTAACTCCTTTTTTTACATACAGCGCCCCTATTCCTTTGGGCGCGTGGACTTTGTGTCCGCTTATCGTATACAAGTCGACGACAGTCGAATGCAGCTTCACGGGGAGCTTTCCGTATGCCTGAACGCCGTCGGACATAAACAAGGAATTTTTGTTTATTTTTTTTGTCAAGCTTGCCAATTTTTGAATGTCGTTTATCGCGCCGGTTTCGTTGTTTACGTGCATAAGACTCACCAACAGGGTGTTTTCGTCAATCAGGCTTGCAAGACTTTGCACGTCCGCCGCGCCCTCTTCGTCTAGCTTGACGTATCGTATTTCAAACCCCTTGTTTTTTAAATTTTTAATGGTATTGTAAACTGCTGGATGCTCGACCTTGGAAGTGATTATGTTTCCTTTTTTACCTCCCGTAACGCCCGAAACGGCAAGATTGTCCGCCTCCGTGCCGCCCGATGTAAAATAAATTTCGTCGGCGTCCGCTTCCAATGAGGAGGCTACCTTTTTACGCGCGTCCTCTATTGATTTGTAAACGCTCGTAGAGTGGTCGGAGAGAGCAGACGGATTAAAATACTCTTCGCAGGAATATTTTCTCCATGTTTCCGTAAGCGACGGCTCCATTTGCGTTGTAGCCGCATTGTCAAAATAATATATCATACCCTATTTCAACGTCACAATCGTGACGCCGCTTTCTCCTTCTCCGTATTTTCCGAGTCTGAAACTGTCTATTGCAGGATGCGTGGCGAAATATTTGTGCAGACCTTTTCTGAGCGCCCCCGTGCCGCTGCCGTGAACGACACGTACCTCCGAAAGACCGGACAGAACCGCGTCGTCGAGAAATTTGTCCACATTGGCAATGGCCTCGTCTACCGTTTGTCCAAGCAAAATAATTTCTCTTGCCGGCGCTGCCGCTCTGATATGCGTCTTTACTCCCTGCGAAACCTTCGGTTTCGGTTTGTCCGACAAATCGACGCATTCATACAAATCGTCGGCGTCGGTAAATACAGTCATCTTGTTGATTTTGATTTCGATTTTGCCGTTTTTACCGAATCCCGAAACAATGCCGCTTGTATTCATCTTTTTGACGAAAACACATTCCCCGATTTTTAATTTTTCGGGTTTGATTCTCGCGCCCGTTATTATGTCAGGCTCTTCCGCCGTTACGTCGTACTTTTTGTCGTCAAGCTTTTTGATTACGGAACGCGCTTCAAAAAGGCTTTTTTCCTCCAACGCCGCGGCGCGCACCATTTTTTTGAGCTTGTCGAGCAGTTCCTCCGCCTCGGCTTTGGCATTGCTCACAATTCTTTTTGCTTCGATTTGCGAACCTGAAAGCAGGCGTTCTCTTTCCTCCTTTAAAATTCTCGTTTGGTCGGCAGCCTTGGCATACTCTTCCTGTATGCTCGCTTTGAGAGAGTTTATTTCGTCGAGCTGCGCTTTGTATTCCCTACGCAACGTGTCCGCGTTTCTCAAAACATTTTCAAATGTCACTTTTTCCGAAGAAAGCTTGCCGCGTGCGTTGTCTACGATTTTTTGGCACAGCCCGAGCCGTCCCGCAATGTCCAATGCGTTTGAACTGCCGGGAATCCCCAAAACAAGTCTGTAAGTTGGAGACAGCGTACTCGTATCAAACTCCATCGAAGCGCTTGCAACCTTAGGGGTTGTCAGCGAAAACTCTTTAAGTCTCCCGTAGTGAGTGGTAAGAACGGATTTTGCGCCGCTGTCGAGAATATATTCCGCTATCGCAAGAGCCAATGCCGCGCCTTCGGCGGGGTCGGTTCCCGCGCCGACTTCGTCCAAAAGCACAAGAGAATTGCGGTTGAGGGATTGAGCTATGTGGGATATGTTTTTTATGTGGCTTGAAAAAGTGCTCAGGCTCTGTTCTATGCTTTGCTCATCGCCGATATCGCAAAAAATGTTTTCAAATACCGAAACGATTGTTTCGTGAGCGGCAGGCAGAAAAATTCCGCTCATCGCCATCAAACAAAACAAGCCTGTCGTTTTCAGGGAAACGGTTTTTCCGCCCGTGTTTGGTCCCGTAATCACTATCATGTCGAAATCTCCGCCAAGACGGAGGTCGATAGGCACAACGGATTTTTTGTCTATGAGAGGGTGCCTCCCTCTTTTTATGTCGAGAATCCCCCTGTCGTTGAGCTTGGGGCGAGTTGCGTTCAACTCGATGCAATACCTCGCTTTCGCAAAAACACCGTCCAAATATGCGATAATTTCGGAGTTTGCAACCAAAAATTGGGCAAAGACGCTGATTTTATCGGTAAACTCGGACAGAATTCTTTCAATCTCCTCCCTTTCTTTCAAAAGCAACTCTCTGAGCTGATTATTGAGATTTACAATTGCGATAGGCTCGATATACAATGTCGAGCCTGTTGACGACTGGTCGTGAACTATGCCCTGCACATTGCTCTTGTATTCCTGCTTGACGGGAATTACGTACCTGTCGTTTCTCAGCGTGACTATGTCGTCTTGCAGATATTTGGATATTGTCGACGACCTGGAAAAAGAAGTGAGTTTTTCTCTTATTTCCGCATTTGTTTTTTTGATTTTTTGACGAATTGAAAACAAGGCGTCGGAAGCTTTGTCGTTAAGCTCGTCTTCGTTGAGCACGCAAAAATCGATTTCCTCTTCCACCGCTCTGTTTGCATACAAACCGTTTGCCATGTCCGGCAAAATATGCGCGGCAACGGGCAGTGGCGTGTTCAAAGTCGAAATAAGCAATCTGGATGTGCGCAAGGTGCGCATGACTACAAGCAGCTCGCGCAACGAAAGCGTAGACCTGATTTTTGCTTTTGCGGCAATATCCTCCGTAGAGTCGAGGGCGAAATCCGGAGAAACTCCGAAATTCAAAAAATTTACCGCCTCCTCCGTTTCGTCGAGCAATGACTGACTTTTTTCAAGCGCGGATTCGGGACGCAAATTGCTTACTTTGTTTTTTGCCGTCGTGCTCGTTGTATATTGAGAAATTTTATTCAAAATTTCAAAATATTCGAGTTTTTTTAATGTCCTTTCTTCTATCATATTTATTTTACGCTGTTTGACAAATGTCCGGCAGTATATTGACCGTTTTTGCGATACCCGTCGTCAACGCCCTGCGCAAGCAGTGAAAAATGAGCCACCTCTCTTTCGTCTCCGTCTAATTTCAGAAAAAAATTACCGGGAAAGTCTATTTTGCGCGTGCCGTTTAAGGGAACGCAATTTTCAATCTCAAAATAGCAGCGGGCAATGCGCTTCCTTTTTAAAGGAAATTTTCTTCCCGTTTTATCTCCGTACATAAGATTTTCGTACCTGCATTTTTTGCATTCGTTTCCGAAATTTACTTTTATCGGGCAGTGAGCTACAGTCATAACCGTAATGTCGCCGCCTGCAAAAATATACGCATCGCTCAGATTGTCGCGTATATCCTTCAAGCTGAGTTCCTGCGAAGCAAGGTATGCTCTTACCTTCAAATTTTTGCCCAACACACAAGCGGATTCTCTGTTGAAAATGTTCAGCCCCAATCCGAGCACTACGTCAAGCGAATAGATTTTTGCCAATCTCAATGCGTACAAATTGTTCGCCACAATACCCGTTACGCTGCATTTTTCGATTATATCCGCTATTATCCGCAGGTCATGCTGCGTTGCGAAATTGGGCAAATCCAAATAAAAATCGCTGCACGCAGTTTTGAAACCGCTTATCGACTCCACAGAATAATCGTCTGGTTTGAAAACCACGAAATCCGTGTATTGCTTTATTCTGAGATATTCGTCGGCATTCTTTACCTGACAAATAATTTTGCCCGAATGATTCAAAAAAGGCATTTCATAGCTTTTTTCGGTACGGTCGTTATGTGCAGGCAGATTTCGGGTTTGATAATAATTCCGCAGCAACTCGGCGCGCAACGCGCTTGTTGCTTCGCGCCTTAGCTCGTTTATCGAAGATTTTGGGAGAAAAATATTGTCGGAATTTATTACTACATCTGAAATAGTAAACTCAGTTTCTCCAGTTTTACGCAATAATTCTTCTATTTGAGCATTGCTTAACGGCTGATTTAAGGCAGACTGTGCTTTGATTTTTCCCTTGACAATTGCGCTTGCGTCGCGTGCAGTCAGTTTTAAAACAGGTTCTTCACCGACTTTTGCGGAAAACTCCGCTTGTACCTGTATTCTTTTTTCCGTATGCGCTATGCGAAAATTCATCGCCGCACTGCTTGTCAGGTATACGCGGTCGCCTTCCTGCGGCTTGCCCGAATATTTTATTTTTGTAATCAAATTCGACGAGTTGCCGACAGCCACGCAATTGCCCGTTTCTTTAAAATCGCGCAAAATTTTGAAGCTGTCACCTTCGTGCAGGAAAAGATTACCGGCAATTACAAAACTTCCGTCCACCTTTTTTATAATTCCCGCTTCTATTCCTTTATGCCCCTGAAAAAGCGGATAAATGATATTGTCGGCATTGTTAAGATATCCCGACGTGTAGTCGCCTCTGTTAAAAGCCGTTTTGAGGCGCTTTATATCGTCCGCCTGACATTCGTAATCGCTGTCGAGAATTTTCCTGTAAACGGAGCAGGCCTCGCCTACGTACTGTTCTCTTCGGTTCCGCCCCTCTATTTTAAATATGCTTACGCCTGCGTCCGCGAGACGCTTTGCGGTGTAAACTCCGCATAAATCCTTGGCGGAAAGCAGGTAACCGCTCTTTTTAATTTCCCCGTCTTGACAGAAAGAACGGTAAAGCTGCCGGCACGGCTGCGCG
>ENA-ORSI01003330-ORSI01003330.1-human-gut-metagenome-genome-assembly--contig:-NODE-3330-length-10414-cov-2.621682_pt1 | contig 10414 bp, 7 predicted proteins | sample MGYA00242187_ERZ509154 | MGnify/ENA primary metagenome ERZ509154 (study PRJEB26280, sample SAMEA2338627) | human gut metagenome | biome: human gut; feature: human-associated habitat; material: faeces...
AAAGTCTAATGACCGATTTGGGTAAAAAAAAGACCACAAGACCGGGTGCGAGCCACGGCGTGTGGCACATCCTTCTTGTGGTCCTTTTCCGGTAAGAAGAGAAGGCGTCTCGAAACGAGGTGCGTTTCGGCATCCCTCGTCGCGATGCCCTCTCTTCTGTCAAATCAACTCTTACTCTGCTTATATTTCAGTTGTACTGAAATCTTTTTTAAGGTCACTCCCATGCAGCTCCTGTCCGCCAGCGCGGGTCACCGATTTGTTTGGTGTAGATGGGGTGATTGCGTACACGGTCCGTGTTGTTGTAATAGAAACCGTCGATGTTGTAGCGGTTCATGTCTTTGTAACCGTTTGGAGCAAGCGGCGCGGGGTTCTGGAAGAGTTCTTCCGGAGTGAGCTGGTAGCCCACGGCATCGTCCTCGTTGCCGTTGCGATTGTCGCCAAACTTGATGCGCGTCTCACCGATGCCGCCCGCGTTGAGCGAACCGCTCTGGTATCCCGCACCGTCATTGCCGCTAAACGGATAGTTCGTCCAGAGTCCGTCGGTCAGGTTAGGCGTATTGCCTTGGTTGTTGAGCCAGTCGGGCACGGTGGTGGCGTAGTTGTCGCTGAAGTCATAGGTGACAGCCTGGTTGCTGATACGCATGCCACGCATGTAGAGGTAACGGTTGTCAGAAGCCCCGGCCTTCACCATCACGAAGAGGTTCTTGCGGCACGTGATGGTACTACCAGTCGGGATGTAGCGGGTCTCAAAGATAAGACCGTGTCCGGAGCTGGTAGAATGCGGGCTGAAGTTGACGAACGTGTTGTTCTCGATGGTGATGTTCCAAGTCGTTCCGGTTGGCCATGCCAGGTTACCGTTCTCTGTCACGAGAGCGTGACGCGGAGAGCCGATGATGGAATTGTTGCGGAACACGAGGTTCTGGTAGAAGTTTGAGTTGCGGTTGTTGCCCGGTCCTGCGAACCATGAGTAGCCCCGTCCGTTGGTGTCATAAGAGCCGCAATCGTGGAACACGCAGTTCTCCACGGTCAGGTTCTCGATGATTTGGCGGTTCGGGCCTTGGAAGCGGATGAAGCCGCGCACGCATCCCTTGAACGTACAGTTGGTGATGCTCAGTTCAGTGAGTGAGAAGGAAAGTCCTTGTGAACTCATGTTCATGAAGTAGTTAGCACTGATGGCGTATGATGAGTTGCCGCCCACTCCGTTCACATCCCAGTAATTGTAGAACATCTGTGGTTCGAAATTGATTTCATTGAACTTGATGGCCTGGATGGTGAGCATCATGCCGTTCTCGGCACTGCTCTGCGCGTTTCGTGCCAGGTTGAAGTTCGATTCGCTCGGGTCTGTCATGGTCGCCGACGACGCTCCCACACCGAGGAAGATGCGGGCACGTCCCTTCGTGGCGAGGTCTTCCGGATTAGTCTCAAGCGTGAAGCCCTTGGTCAATTCGACATTCGTGCTGATATAATAGTCTTTTCCACCTTCCAGGTAGAACACTTGTCCTTCGGCCATGGTGTTGTCACCCATGTAGTTGGACAGCACGGTATCAATACGTGTCGCCTGCAAGTCGGGCACGAAGCGCTGGGCCAGGATGGTGTCGTTCGGGTCGACAGTGGCCGGGATGAGAATCGGTTCGCCCGGTTCGCCCATCATACGCATCATTACCTTGTTATACTGGCGGTCGAAATAACGTTCCACGCTGTTGTTTTGTCCGTAGATGACATACGAACCGTTGGAAGTTAGCCCTTCAAAGTCTACATACCCGTTCGACCGGTCAGCCGGCGTAATCTCATGCACGATGGTTTCCAGCTGCGGGTTGTCAGCCGTGGGGACGATTTGGATTTCATCGAACACCCATTCTCCGTTTTGCACTTCAGCGCCGGCGTCGATGAAGTCGCGATAGGTCGTTTCATATCCGTCCTCAGCCGTAGGGTTGAAGTAGACGCGGACCGTGCTTTCGGTCACGTCGGCAGGCCAGAACACATCGGGCACGGCATAACGCTCGCCGGTGGTGATGGTCATGTAGTCTTTCTGGCGCGAACCGTCGCCGTAGCCATACCATTTGGAGTTATAGGCTTCTCCTCGCGGCGAAAGGGCTTGGATGGCTTATTGGTAACCGGTGGAGTACTGCAAGTCTTCGTGGAGGAACGAAAGCTGGTCGGGCGGGAGGATGGTGTCGAGCACACAGTCGAGGTCCCAATCCGTACCTTGAATCTTGGCCTTCAGCCGGTAGCCGCTCGCACCGTTGACACCATACCAATAGAGTTGCACGTCATTGACGTAGTTGCTGGCACTGTTGGGTGCTTCCGAGGCGATGGCACACTGGTAGCGGTCAGATGTTCCGGCATTGGTGTTGTCGTCCTTGCGGAACATCGGCATGAAGAGGCGTTCGCTGTTAAACTCCCCGTCGCTCACGACAGCGTCGTCCTGGCAGGACGGGAACAGCATCGTGACACATGCCCAAAGGAGAAAGAAATAGATGCTATGTTTTTTCATGTTGTTACGTGTTAATAATTAGTATCCATAGTAATTTACATACGTGCCGTTGCTGCGCGAGATGGCATCGCTCGGGATGGGAAGGATGTAGCGCACGGGCGGCAGGCTGTTGAGGTCAGTCTCCAGCGAATACCAAGGCATGTCGCTCGGGAAGAGTGAACCTTGCTGGTCGATGTAGATGTATCCGCGGAGCGAGCAACGGCAGTCGGCACGGGCGATGCCGGTGTCCTCGTCAATCCATCTGAACCATTCGGCTTGGTTCCAGGCATCGCTGCCGGTGATAGACGGCAAACGGTCGCTATGGTCCACCTGGTAATCCACGGGTATCGGACTCCATTGGCAATCTACGCCGTATTCCGGGTCTGTGAAGAATTCAATCACATCAAGCACCGTATTGGGGAAACTGCCATCGCCGGGGTTGGATACGACATGGTAGTAGATGTTGCGCGGATAAGTGTCGTATTCGTCGTAAAGGTCATACGAGTAGTCGTCGCTACCCACACCGTAATAACGCCAGAAGGTGGTATAGACCACTTGGTTGTAAAGATTCCAGCGTACGAGGTCTTTCCAGCGGATGTTTTCACCACCGAACTCCCAAGCGCGTTCGTCGACGATAAGGTCGAAGAAGTCATCCTTGGTGCCTGCCGCATCGACATACGTGTCGACCATCTCGCCTTGGTTGGCCGCATTGCGGAAAGCACGGCGACGCACCTCTTTCAAGGCTTCACGGGCCTCGGCCGTCGGGCCATTGTTGAGCTCGTTTTCAGCTTCGGCAAACATCAGCAACACATCGGCATAGCGCATGTAGGGGAAGTTGATGCCCGTGTTTCCGGCGCTTTGATAGCCCATCCGGTGATCATTGTCCCAGAATTTAGACCATTTGTTGCAATAGTTGTTGCGGTCGTTCTCCAGCGTAGGAGTACCATCCGATTCATAGCCCCAAAAGCCGACCATGTCGCGGCGTGCATCTTCCGGGTCGAAGGTGAAGCGGTAGAATGCATTCAGGCGCACGCTGGCACTGGCGCTACCCCACTGGTTGATGCCCTCGGTACCTCCGGCGTTTGATTCATTGCCACGCGGGCCGTGGATGTAGCCGATGTTGCCCGACACCAGCTGGGTGAAGGGGATTTCGAAGATGGGGTCGTCGTTGTTCACCACGCGATAGTTGCATTCGTTGATGAACACCTGCATATAGTCATTGTTCAAGTTGTGAGTATTTGACGAGATGACGGAGTCGCAGTATGCACGGGCTATGGTGTAATAGTCCCGGTAGTCGTCAGGACGCTGCATGGTGCCGATGTCGGCCGGCGTCGCACCCGGACGCAGTGAGTATCCTCCGCGGAACAGCGCGATACGTGCAATGAGCGACCAGCAGAATTCTTTCGAGCAGCGTTCTACGCCGGCATCGAGTTCGGAAGCGAAGTTCATGTAAGGCGCTATGCCTTCAAGGTCAGTAATGAGGGTGGAAAGGACCTCATCACGATTGACAATGGGCATCACCAGGCTTTCAGCATCGTATGTACGGGTCATGGAGAAAGGGATGTCTCCAAAAAGAATGACCAAATCCAGATAACTCATGGCACGCATACACTTGGCTTCGCCTATCATCTGCATCAATTCTTCGTTGCCTTGGGCATAAAATTCGCTGGCTTCAGCCGCAGCTATGAAGTTGTTTGCACGCTCAATGCCCGAGTAGGCAGCATTCCAGGTGGAAAGCAGATTGCTGGCGTCAGCCTCACAGTCGAACAATTTGTATTCGTTGTGGCTGGCACTTTGCGTCTCATTGGAACTGGTCGTAAACTCCACATCGCTGTTAAAGCAGAAGGTGGTCAGATAGGCATTGCCATAGGTATTATTGCTACAGATACCGGCATATACACCATTGAGCAAGCGGTCGGCTTCTTCGAGGTTGCCCATCACATAGTCGTCGGTGAACGCTGAAGGAGAATCGACTTCCAGGAAATCTGAACATGAAGCTGTACCCAGCAGGGCTAGGCCCAGGATGAAATTGTATCGTTTCTTCATAATATGTTTTTGTGTTTTTGATTAGAATGAAATATTAAGGCCAAACAGATAACCACGGCTACGCGGATAACGGTTGTAGTCCACACTCGGAGTCAATCCGCTCTGAATGTCGATTTCCGGGTCATAGCCGCTGTATCCCGTCAGACAGAAGAGGTTAGAGCCTGTCACATAGACACGCAAACGAGAGATGCCCCAGCGGGAAGTAAGGCTTTCGGGCAACGTGTAGCCGACAGTGATGTCTTGCAGGCGCAGGAACGAACCATCCTCAATAAAATAAGAGTGGGTATATCGTTCCGTTACTTTATTTGGATTCCAAAGTGTCTTGTTGGCATTGATACTTTCATAGACATCCATGTAATCAATATGTTGGCTATTGCCGTACAGCATTTCGTTGGCATTATACAATGTCCCGTCAGCGTTATAGATGTCACCGTAGTAGACCCAACGGTTCGCATAGTTGAAGTCGCCAAGCACATTCTTCGGATCGCTTTGGCTTGACCCATGGGCCGATGACAATTCGTATGCCGTAGCGTTGATAAGGTCAAAGTTGAGCATGTAGGTGAAGTTGGCATTGAAGTCGAAATTCTTCCACTGTCCGCTCAAGCTGAAACCACCTTGCAAGCGCGGGTTGGTGTTACCGATGATGGTACGGTCATATTCATTGATAATGCCATCCGGCTTACCGTCAGGACCGCTCAGGTCTTTGAATTTCGGCATTCCGGGCTCTACTGTGCCATAAATAGCATCGCCATCGACAGTACCTTCCTTGGGCACATAATTGAAGTTTACGCGGTCGAACTCGTCGAAGCTGTAAAGCCCGTCATACACATAACCGTAAATCAAACCCACCTCTTCGCCTTCGCGCAAACAGAAATCGTTGTCAGACGAAGACCAGCGGCTTGATGTGGCCCAAAGCTCTGTATCATCCCCATTCAGATGGTCCACGTGGGTCTTGTTGATACCCATCGTAAAGTTGGCGCTCAACACAGCATCGCGAGCTCGGAAGATGTCGCCACCCACGGTCAGCTCAAAACCTTTATTTGTAACCTGGCCCACATTCTGCATCTGGCGCGTGTAGCCGGTGGTCGAGGGGATCATGCTTTCATAGAGCAAGTCGCGCGTCGTATTCCAATAGATTTCCGGCGTAATGTTCAACCGTCCGTCGAAGAAGCTCAAGTCAAGCGCAAGGTTGCGGGTGATAGTCGTTTCCCACTTGATGTCTTTGTTGGGGAACGTCGAACCGCTGCCATTCGAGTAATAACCGCTGCCGTTGATAGTCGTTTCACCCCAGCTCGGGCCACCCGTCGAAGAAATACCATATTGATAACGCCAGAGGTCAGAGTCAATCTCGTTGTTTCCGGCCATACCAAAAGCCGCGCGTATCTTGAATTGACTGATCCAGTCAATGTCTTCCATGAACGGTTCTTCAGAAAGCACCCAAGCACCGGAGATGGAGGGGAAGTAGCCCCACTGGCTGCCGGGAGCGAACTTCGTCGAACCATCGGCACGGAACGTCACAGACACGAGATATTTATGCTCGTAATTATAGTTGGCTTGGCCGAAGAACGAAAGCATGCGGTCGGGAGTGGAAACTGCCGAAGTGGTCTGATAGGCTGTGCCCAGACCCATGTTGGCAAAGGCTGCACGAGGCTCCGTGAGCTGCGGGAAGTAGCGGGCCGATTCGAAGTTGGTAGTTGTCTGCGTATGCTGCATTTCGTGGCCGAGCAGGAACGAGAAGTTGTGAACATCTTCATCGCGCAAGCTAAACTGGTAATTCAACGTGTTCGTCCAGACGTACTTGTCCTGACGGTCGTCGGTGATTTCGGCCACAGGCATGTCGTTGTTGTCGGCAGCCTCGTCGGGCAGGTAGCCATAGAAGCGGTTGTCGTCGCGGAAGCGCCATGACTGCGCAATGTCCGAACGGAACGTCAACCCGTCGATGATGCGCCATGTGAGCGATGCCTGGTTGGTGAAGGTGTAGGCATGGCGCAAACGGAAGTTTTGGTCGATGTCGTCGCGCGGGCTGGCGAGCAACCAGTTTCGCTCGTCATCATAATTGACAGTGTTTTCATCGCGGAAAATGTATTCACGCAAACCATTGGTCGGGCGGTAACGAAGCACGCCGATAAGACCTTCCGTACCGATGCCTTCACCTCCGGCGCCCATGTCGCGACGGTAAGTGAAACGCGGGTTGAGCAACAGGCTTACGCGGTCGGACAGCTTGATGTCGATTTTCGTGTTCATATTCGTGCGGCGCACACCTGAACTTTCCACTACGCCGCGTTCGTCATGGTGGGTCAGCGAGGTGCTGAACTTGATGTTCTCGCTACCACCTTTCACCGTCACGTTATACATCTGCGTGATAGGCGTACTACCCATAATTTCATCTTGCCAATCATGCGTCACGGCATGTTGGTAGATGTCCAAATCGTTCGGGTTACCGAAGTCGTTGCGGAACTGATGAATATTTGGATTGCTTTTCACTGTGCCGTCAAGCTGGTAACGGACAAACTCGTAAGTGTCGAGCAAATCCAGCTTCCCGGCCAATCGGCGTGCCTGCCAATAGGTGTTGAATTCCACCTTCACCTTGCCGGCCTGGGCCGACTTCGTAGTGACGATGACTACGCCGTTACCTCCCTTCGCACCATAGATGGCTGTCAGGGAAGCATCTTTCAACACATCGATGGACTGGATGTCCGTCGGAGGAATATCATTAATATTATCGGTGATGAAACCATCGACCACATAGAGCGGATGGCTGTTGTCACCACTGAGCGACGTACCGCCGCCACGGATACGGATGTTGATGTCTGCTCCCGGCGCACCGTCGACGGTGGTCACCTGCACACCGGCAATCTTTCCTTGCAACGCTTCACCGGCCGAGGCCACCGGCACCTGCGCCAGCTTGGCTCCCGAAACCGAACCGACCGAACCTGTCAAGTCCTTACGCACCTGGCTGACACCATAACCGATGACGACTACTTCATTCAAGGACTGGGAGTCTTCACTCATCGTGATGGTGAGTTCCTGCCCCGGCACGACGTCGACCTCCTGGGTGACATAGCCCACATAGCTGACAACAAGCTTCTTGCCTTGGGGCAGGGTGATTGTGAATTTGCCGTCGAAGTCCGTGATGACTCCGTTTGACGGATTGTCTTTTTCCACTACCGATGCGCCAATGACTGTCTCGCCTGTCGGATCCACCACCGTGCCTTTCACCGTGACGGACTGCGCAAACATGCCTACGGGCGCAAGCAGGAGCAAGGCCAACAACAAGACTAGCCTGAAGCTCGTGTTTTTCACAGTATTCTTTTGTTTCATAATAATAATAATTAATTAAAACGTTAGATTGATTTAGCTTTTCTGTCCAAAAGTAAGTTAAAAGCAAATAGGGGGGGGTAAAATTAGGTCTAAAAAGAGGGTAGATGTTGCAGGGTGAGTGGAAATATTCCTTCTTGGGTGTTTTTTTGTTAATACTGTTCAATTAAAATTTGGTTAAGGACAGAAGTCTCTTTGTCACGTTATTTATGTGCCCGGCAAGACAACTAAGCAAAATCTCAAAAAAATGTTACTTATATCTCTCTTCCGGATTCATAAAAAGCATGCTCCATGGACACGAAGTCTGACGAATGCGTCCGTCCGGTTCACGCCCTCCTTTGCGCCCGACGAAGCCTTCCTTTCCGTGGTCGGCTACCCTCCTTTCCGTCCCCGGCTACCCTCTATGGCGTGGTCGGGCGGAAAGGAGGGTGCCGTCATGCCCTTTTTATAGGAGGCGGGCAGGGCGGGAAAAAAAGACGGTGGGCCACTGCTCACGCAGTAGCCCACCGTAGGTATTGTTTGATTAAAAAATTTGAGAGAATTGAAACTTCACAGCCTCTTCATTCCTTCTTCACTAAGCATTGATTGTTTTGTTTCGTTAAGCAAATGATTTATTCTTATTTAATAGCAAGTAAAATATCTCTTTATTTATCCTCCTTCGGAGCGGGAAGCATCGTGTGCCTGAGCTGTTCGATGAAGTCCCGGTTCATGTCTCCGGTGAAGTTGATGACCGTAAACTGGCTCGCTTCCTGCCTGAGCAAGACGAGTTCGACGATGTGGTCCTTCTGCTCGCGCACGAAGATGCGTCCCCGGTCGTTGCCTTCGTCATAGGAGGCCAGCTCCTTGAAGCGTGCCGAGTTCTTCCGTGCCAATGCTTCGGCACGCCGGAAATGGGTGTCTCCTTCTTCCCGGCTGTTGACGATTTGCATGCTTTTCAGCTTCGCGATGATGTCAGCGACTCCGGTCGTGTCGTTTTTCCCGACACTGCTTTCCAGGATTTCTTCCATCATCTTGGGGCTGACGCTGATGCGTGTCAGCGTGCTGTCGCCCGCGTTCTCGTCCATGTATTTGGACACGAAGTCCTGTGCCTGCGCGATGATGGCAACCAGCAGGAAGACCGCTCCTGAGAACCATAGCCGCAACTTCATTGGCCGGTCGTTTTAAGAGGTGCGGACACGCTGTCGCTGTCGTGCACCTGTGATTTCTGGAAACTCTCGGACACGATTTGCAACGCTTCCGACACGGTCCCGTAGGCTGACTGCGGGTCGGTGTAGGTGTCCTTGTAGGCGTCGTAGTTGTAGTCTGCTTGCCGGTTGGCCCTGAATGAACGTTGCGTCACGGTGCCCAGTGTCACGATGACGGCCACGACGGCTGCTGCCTTGAACAGGGGCATCATGCGCCGGCGCAGCGATATGCGCTGCACTTTGACCGTGTGGCGTTCCACTTGTGACAGGATGCGTTCGTCGAAATCCTTGCCCAAGGTCACTTCCTGCGCTGCGTCTTCGTAAGCGAACAAGTTCTTATAAGGAAGCAAATGAGCAGGTATCTCTTTCTGCCGGAAAAAGGCACGCAGAATCTGCTCTTCCTCCACGGAGGTGTCACAGGCCCAATAGCGTTCGAGTAGCTGTTCAATGTACTTATAATCCATAGTCGTTTATTTCTGTATATTGTTGTTTTATCTTTTGTCGGGCGCGAAACAGGTTGACTTTCACCTGTTCCTCGCTCACACGCAAGATGTCGGCAATCTCTTTGTAACTCTTCCCTTCGATGTCGCGCAACTGGATGATGGAGCGTTGCTTCTCCGGCAGCCCGTTGATGAGGCGGTGGATGAGTTCCATTTGTTCGTTGCGCACACAGAGTGCGTAGGGGTCGGATGCGTCGGGCTGGTTGGCTTCGGCCTCGGAGAGCGTTTCGTTTTGTGCTTCCTTGAGCTGGCTGCGGTCGATGGCCAGGTTGCGGCACACCGTGAGGCAGTAGGCTTCGACGGAATCCATCTCGTGCCAGTCGTCGCGCCGGTCCCACACGCGTATCATCGTGTCCTGCACGACGTCTTCAGCCTCCGCACGGTTAAGGGTGATGCGGAGTGCCAGCCTGAAGAGTTTGTCCTTCAGCGGCAGGATGTCGTGTCGGAAGTCAGTCTTTTGCATCGCGTTCTATAGAGATGACGGTCGGGCGGGCGAAAAGTTACAGGCGGGATGGATTTTTTTTGCGGGCGGGGTGAAAAAAGAGAAACCGGCGTGCGTATTCAGAGGATTTCTGAGGCGCACGCCGGCTTTTTTATTGAAGACTTAAAGGGTCAATCAACGTTCGTACTCGGGCATCGGGTTGAAGCTCGTCACCGATTCGGGCACGGGGAGGATGTAGCGCGGGTCGTTGGCCGGAAGCGTCCAAGTGCCTTCGTTTCCGGCCGAGTGGGTGATGGTCTTGGCAAACCACGATTCGCGGTTCATGCGTTTCAGGTCGATGAGGCGGTAGATGCCGACGAAGGCAAACTCGCGGCGGCGTTCGTCGATGACGAGGCGGAGCACTTCTTCGCGTGACAGGCTGGTCGGCGTCTCATAATGCACGTTGTTGCGG
>ENA-ORSI01003348-ORSI01003348.1-human-gut-metagenome-genome-assembly--contig:-NODE-3348-length-10363-cov-2.435293_pt1 | contig 10363 bp, 7 predicted proteins | sample MGYA00242187_ERZ509154 | MGnify/ENA primary metagenome ERZ509154 (study PRJEB26280, sample SAMEA2338627) | human gut metagenome | biome: human gut; feature: human-associated habitat; material: faeces...
ATTTATGGCATTTACAAATTACAGCAAGCTTGATTCACATACAGTTATATTCAACTGGGTTGGACTGAAGAATTTTGCAAAGATATTGAACTTTAGTGATGCAATAGGAAGTACATTCTGGTCAGTGCTTGGCTGGACACTTGTTTGGGCTGTGGCAGCCACATTCAGTAACTACTTCCTTGGAATGATACTCGCAATGGTGATCAACAGAAGGGGAACCAGGGCAAAAGGTATGTGGAGAGCAATCTTCATGCTCTCAGCAGCGGTTCCACAGTTCGTATCACTTCTTCTGATGAGAACGATCTTCAGTCAGAATGGTATCGTCAATACATTACTTATAAATAACGGAATAATCGACAATGCTATTCCATTCTGGAGCAATGCAACACTTGCCAGAGTCATGGTAATTGTCATCAATATCTGGATAGGAATTCCATTCACCGTCATGCAGGTCACAGGAATCCTCCAGAGCATACCGGAGGAGATATACGAGGCTGCGAGAGTTGATGGCGCGGGTCCGGTAAAGATCTTCTTCAAGATCACTCTTCCATATATGTTGTTTGTCACAGCACCATATCTGATAACAACATTTGCGGGAAATATCAACAACTTCAACGTTATCTACCTTCTGTCAAATGGAGCGCCTACTCCGGTTGGAAAAACTGCCGGAAAGACAGATCTTCTTGTCACATGGCTCTATAAGCTGACGGTTGATAATCAGTACTACAACTTAGGTGCTGTTATAGGTATCATGACATTCATAGTTCTCGCTGTTGTGTCACTGGTAACTTACCACAACACCGCATCATATAAAGATGAGGAGGGATTTCAGTAATGGCTAAATCAAATAATAATGAGATTAAAGCAAGAAGCAAATGGACACTGGGAGACATCGTGGTTCATATCATACTGGTAATCCTTTCGGTTATCTGGGTACTGCCGATCGCATGGATAATCATGATAAGCTTCAGAGGAGAGAAAGGACAGTATGTTTCAACTCTGCTGCCAAAGTCTCTGACTCTGGCAAACTATACAAAGCTTTTTACAGACACAGGTATTCTGAATTTCATGCAGATGTTCAAGAATACTTTGATAATAGCAATTTTCTCATGTATAATATCAACAGCGTTCGTGCTTGCAGTTTCATACTGTATGTCAAGAATGCGTTTCAGACTGAGAAAGCCATTTATGAATGTGGCACTTATCCTTGGAATGTTCCCGGGATTCATGGCTATGATAGCTGTGTATTACATCCTTAAGGTTCTGGGACTTTCAGAAGGCTCACTCATCAGGGTTGCTCTGGTACTCGTATATTCAGGCGGTTCAGGACTTGGATTCTATATCGCCAAAGGATTCTTTGATACTATACCAAAGTCGCTGGAAGAAGCAGCATACCTTGATGGTGCTACAAGATGGCAGTCATTTACAAGGATCATCATACCACTCAGCCGACCGATCATAGTTTATACGGTTCTGAATTCGTTCCTTGCACCATGGATTGATTTTGTGTTTGCCAAGGTTATATGCAGAGCCAACAAGGACTATTACACAGTATCCATCGGACTTTGGAACATGCTCGAGAAAGAGTATGTGTACAACTGGTTCAACTCATTTGCGGCTGGCGCAGTGCTGATATCCGTACCGATTATCATTCTCTTTATGATAATGCAGAAGTGCTACAAGGATAGCATGTCTGGAGGCGTAAAGGGTTAAGGATAATATATGAAATTATTTGCAAAACCTAAGTGGAATGAGGAAAGCATATGCCAGCAATGAAGTATCTGAAAAAAATAATAACATGTGTGCTAACAATTACCCTTATAATAATATGTGGCTGCCAGGACAATAACACCCCCTCCAACCCGTCTAAGGCGACCACAGATGCAGAATATGAGTCTGCCATGCATATTGCGGAGACAACGCCGCTTGGAAGGTATCCGGAACAGCTCACCTATACCCTGGGAAAGCTGTCCGGTGCAAATAATTCAAATCTCCCACAGGGAGAAACGTATGAAAATAACGCATACACACAGATATTAAATGAAATCTTAAATGTGCAGAACCAGGATATATTTGAGGCTGCTGATAATCAGTATGATGATAATGTATCCATGGTGATAGCACAGAAGGATCTTCCGGATGTGATGATCGTCCAGGACATGGATGAGCTGCAGTATCTGGTGGAAAATGACATGATCGAGGATCTCACAGACAGTTATAACAACTGTATGAGTGAAACGATAAAGAACATATATAAGAGTTATGGCAGCAGTATTATGGATGTAGTCACATTTGATGACCGTATCATGGCCATACCTGAGACAAATATATCAGATGGACCAAATCTGATATGGCTTAGAAAAGACTGGATGGATAAGCTGGGACTTGAGGCTCCGAGAACACTTTCGGATGCGGAGGAGATCATCAGGCAGTTTATTGAGAAAGATCCGGGAAATAATGGTGTAGGAAGTACCGTAGGGCTGGTGGCAGACACAAGTCTCTGCGGCGGTTGTGGTTATAGCAGCGAGTACACACTCGACATTGTATTTGCCGCATATGGGGCATTTCCGAAACAGTGGATAAAGGATGAGGACGGAAAGGTTGTGTATGGTTCTGTACAGCCGGAGGCAAAGAAGGCTCTGGAGCATATACATGAGATGTACGAGGAAGGGATTCTGGATCGGAATTTCCTCATGCGGACAAGCAGCAACATAATAGAACTCATAGTGAATGGACAGTGTGGTTCATTCTTTGGACCATGGTGGGCGCCAAATAATCCTCTTATGGACGCTGTAGCGGCCGATCCAACAGCAAAGTGGGAACCATATCTGCTTGCCACAGAGGAAAACGACTCAACGAGTTATCACACTCAGGTTCCATATGGCAACTTCGTGGTAGTCAGAAAGGGATATGAGCACCCGGAGATAGTGTGCAAGATAATAAGTGTGCTGTTCGACTATGTAAGATATGAGGACAAAGACAATCAGGCTATAAAGGATTACTACAAACTCAATGTGGATCCTACCGCAAGACCACTTGCAATGAACGTGGACTACAACAATGCACTTCAGATATGCTATGGCGAGCTGAACCACGTGTTCTCTGGCATAAGGCAGCCGGATGATCTGAATCTGCTGGAACAATCTTATTATGAGGCGTGTGAGTCATATCTCAAGAATGAAGATAATGCGTCATCGGAGGACTGGGCGGCATATACATCCCGTATAACTGCATGCAAGATCCTCAATGATGCGCGTACAAATAAAGTCGAATCTCTGTACTTCGGTGAGACTGAGACCATGGTGTCAGACTGGTGGCACCTTGAGAATCTGGAGAGCAATACTTACCTGAAGATAGTTACAGGTGAAGCAGATCTGGATGAATTTGACAGTTTTGTGGACAACTGGTATAAGTCCGGTGGAACAACGATCACCGATGAAGTTCGAAGGGAGTGCCGGTAGATATGATAAGAGCAATAGTATTTGATTTAGATGATACATTATACGACTGCCTTCACGAGAATGATAAGGCAGTGGAAGACACTGTGAGATATGTGGCAAATGAACTTCTTCATATAGATGAAGTGACAGTGATGAAAGCCTTTGAAGAAGGCAGAGACATGGTAAAGGATCAGCTCTCTGCCTGGGATATGGCGGCGCAGCACAATAGGGTGCTGTACTTCCAGAAGATGCTGGAGATTCTGGGGGTATCACCATTTAAGTATGACCTGCAGGTGTACAACTATTTCTGGAACAATTTCCTGAACAAGATATCCATATTCCCCGGGGCATTGGAGTTTATAGATGATATGAAAGCCAGAGGAATAAAGATTGGTATCTGTACAGATATGACTGCGCATATCCAGTTCAGGAAGATAGACAGACTTGGACTTACGGGCAGACTTGACGCAATGATAACAAGCGAGGAGGCTGGTATAGAAAAGCCGAACCGCAGGATGTTCGATATGATAGCTACAAAGCTGGGCGTAAAGAACGATGAGGTCATCTATGTGGGCGATAGCTACAAGAAGGATGTCATGGGAGCGAAAAATGCTGGAATGACACCGGTGTGGTATTTGTCGCTGCAGAACAAGACGGACGAGGATGTACTGGCTGTGTCCAGCTATCCGGAACTTAAGAACATAGTGAATAGGGCGATGTAAAAATGCCGGAGTGCGTGATAATTAAAAATCACATACTCCGGCTTATTTTGTTTAATATCCGTATTTCTTTTTATTTTTTATAAGGAAGGTGATAGTTATGACAAGGGTCACAGCCTCCGCTACGGCCACAGCACACCAGATTCCATTGATGCCAAACACCATAGGCAGCATCAACATCGCTGCAAGCTGTATCACCAGTGTTCTGAGGAAAGATATGGTTGCGGATACAAGCCCGTTGCCTAGACCTGTGAAGAAACCTGAGCCAAATACGTTGAATCCGCAGAACAGGAATGATATGGAAAAAAGCATCATACCGGTCTGGGTCATACGGCATAGTGTATCATCATAGCCAACAAATATTCTTGCGATAGGGAGTGCCAGAACCTCGGACAAAACCGTCATTGTTATGGCTGTGACGGCGGTGATCACAAGGCTTTTTTTAAGCAGGCTGTGCAGCTGTTTTTTGTTACCGGCACCATAGTTATAACCGATGATAGGCGTGACTCCGATGGCATAACCGAAGAATATTGCCATGAATATGAATGACACATACATTATCACACCATATGCTGCTATACCATTTTCATTCGCAAGTTTCATAAGCTGCAGGTTATAGACCACAGACACAAGGGATGTGGACAGGTTGGTAAGCATCTCAGAAGAGCCGTTTCCACAGGCTTTCCAGATACACTTCCAGTCAAACTTTGCTTTCGTCAGTTTTAACGATCCTGTTGTGTTGGTCGCAAAATATATGAGCGGTACTACACTTCCTATAATCTGTCCGCACACTGTGGCAGCCGCAGCTCCGGCTATGCCGAGGCGGAACACAAACATGAGAAGAAAATCAAGTACCATGTTGGTGATACCCGCAAGTACTGAAACCAGCAGACCAAGGTTTTGTTTCTCTGCCGTTGTAAGAAAACTCTGAAAACTGTTCTGAAGCATAAAAAACGGCTCTGACAGAATGAGTATTCTTCCGTATAATATGGCGTCTGAGCGTATAGTATCGCTGGCTCCGAGGAGCTCGACTATCTGGGGCATGAAGACAAATCCTATGACTGCCACAATGCAGGACGAGATGATGATAAGCCACACCAGCATCGAGAATACTTCATTTGCCTTTTTCTTTTCCCCGAGCCCCATATAATATGAAGTCAGTGCGCTGCCTCCCGTACCGATCATGAATCCTATGGCGGATATCGCCATCAGCACAGGCATGACCAGATTGACCGCTGCAAATGGATTCTTGCCTATGATGTTGGAGACAAAGTAGCCGTCCACAATGCTGTAGATGGATGTCATGATCATCATGGCAATGCACGGCAGCACATATCTTATAAGCTTTTTATATGTAAATGAATCAGAAAGTCTTATTTCCATAATCCTTCAGTTCCTTTCTTAAGGTAATCGAGCTGACGCTGCATGAGTGAGAGCAGAAGTTCTCTTTCCTCATCCGTAAAACTCGAAAATGATGAAATATCAGCATTTGTCAGTGGCGTAATATATTTGTTGGCGAATGAGACTCCATTTTCCGTGATTGATAAATATTTGATGTTCCCTGCACCTTTGTGTGTTGTCAGAGAAATGAGTCCCTTGCCTTCCAGTTTTTTGACAGCAGAGTTGCATGTCTGTCTGGGTATGAACCATGTGTCGCATAGCTCTGCCTGAGTAAGTTCAGCTTTATTCTCAATGGTCAATATATAAATTATCCAGAAAGCAGTTTCAGGCAGCCCGGAGTTTCTTGCCGCCTCCTGCCAGATATCGTCCTGAGCTTTCCAGAGGGTGTTAAATATGCGTAGCTGTTCTTGTAAATGACTGTCTTTATATGCGATCATAAAATATGAAAAAACTCCTTTAGTTATTATTGGGGTGCAAATTTAAACCCATAGCAATGAGAAAGTATTTTCTTAAAATATATGATATTTGATCGGGAAAGCACCACTATCCAATATAAATCCGAAATCGGATTTAGTCAAGCAAGTTTATATAAATTTTAATAAGAGGACAGGATAGTGGGTTAAGTAAAGATATGCATAAATATTTTCATTTAAAGGTATGTGAAGGAGTTGTTTTGGGGCGGCCGTGTGGCTATAATAATAGACATGGGCTATGAATTTATAGATATATGTTATGGATGACTGAAATCTATGCGGTGTGAAGAAAGTAGTCATGGTCAGGAAAGGAGTATACACTTATGGGGTTTTTAACAGGTAAGACAGCGATAATAACAGGAGGCGGACGTGCAGTTCTCAGCGATGGAAGCTGTGGATCTATCGGATACGGAATAGCGACAGCATATGCCAAGGAAGGTGCTAATCTTGTACTTACAGGTCGTAATGTCCAGAAGCTTGAGGATGCAAAGGCAGAGCTTGAGAGCAAATATGGAATCAAGGTTCTTGCAGTCCAGGCTGATGTAAACGCAGGTGCGGACAATGAGAGCGTTGTCAAGAATGTTGTGGAGCAGGCGGTTAAGGAATTTGGAAGAATAGATGTGCTCATCAACAATGCGCAGGCATCTGCATCAGGCGTTACCATCGCAGATCACACAACAGCACAGTTTGACCTTGCCATATATTCAGGTCTTTACGCTGCATTTTACTATATGCAGGCATGCTATCCATATCTGAAGGAGACAAAGGGTTCAGTCATCAACTTTGCATCAGGTGCAGGCCTATTTGGAAATTACGGACAGTGCGCATATGCGGCAGCGAAGGAAGGCATCAGGGGCCTTACAAGAGTTGCAGCTACAGAGTGGGCAGCTGACGGAATAAATGTCAATATAGTATGTCCTCTCGCATGGACATCACAGCTTGAGAATTTTGAGAAGGCATATCCGGATGCGTTCAAGGCAAATGTTAAGATGCCGCCAATGGGACACTTCGGAGACGTAGAGAAGGAGATTGGACGTGCGTGCGTGGCACTCGCATCACCGGATTTCAAGTACATGAGTGGTGAGACGATCACACTTGAGGGCGCAATGGGACAGAGACCATAGTGCAGTCAATATATCAAATATGGCTTATGCTATGATAATAGAATATGATGTAGATGCGGATCCTGGTTCGCGGCTTGCATAAAAAATGAGCGTAACACAATAATACCCAGATGGGAAATGTGTTATGCTCATTTTGTTTAGCCGACTCAGTCATCAACTATATCTCAAACCAGATGGTTGTCCGCTTGTCGTTAATAAGACACAAGGTTTCTTAAAAAAATATGAAATATCTGCCATCATCCTTGAATAACCTTACTTGGAGTACTTATAATAGAACTTTGTTAAAGAAATCATGAGATGTCATGGACAGTCGATGCAAAATGCTGCTCGATGCATAACATTTGCCGACCATATACACAGGAAGAGGTGTTTTATTTGGATACAAACTCAGAAAACAATCTGGATACACGGGGAGTCCCGATCATGGGTCTTACCTCGGAGGAAGTAAGGGAACGGATCGACAATGGACTTACCAATCACACGGATATAAGTACGCAGAAGACAGTGGGGCAGATCGTCAAGTCCAATCTGCTTACATACTTCAATCTTATATTCCTCATACTTACGGTGCTGCTATGTATCGTTGGTTCATTCAGGAATCTGACGTTCCTGCCGGTCATCATAGGCAATACGGTTATAGGAATATTTCAGGAGTTGCGTGCAAAAAAGACTCTTGACAAGATGAGCATGTTAAATGCGCCGCATTCGATAGTTGTGAGAGACGGAGAACAACAGCAGATACAATCAGAGGAACTGGTTAAGGACGATATCATCATTCTGTCTGCTGGCAATCAGATATGTGCGGACGCAACTGTGCTCAGCGGCAGTATATCGGTAAATGAAGCCCTGCTCACCGGTGAGTCGGATGAGATCAAGAAGAAATCAGGTGATCGACTCATGTCCGGAAGCTTTGTGGTGTCCGGGCAGTGCTATGCCAAGCTTGACAAGGTGGGCAATGAGTCATACATATCACAGCTCACAGCCCAGGCGAAGGCCATGGGTGATGGCGAACAGTCAGAGATGATCAGGTACATCAACAAGCTTGTAAAATGGGTTGGAATCATCATCATACCAGTGGGAATCATATTGTTCTGCCAGGCGTATATCATGAATGGAGAGACATTCAAGAAGAGTGTTGTATCGATGGTTGCGGCGGTTCTCGGAATGATCCCTGAAGGACTTTATCTGCTCACAACTGTTGCGCTTGCGCTCAGCACAATAAGACTTGCGAAGAAACAAGTGTTACTGCATGACATGAAGAGTATAGAGACACTCGCGAGAGTCGATGTACTCTGTGTTGATAAGACCGGAACCATCACTGAGCCGGGTATGCAGGTTACAGAGCTGGTGATAAGCGGCAGATGCGGCGATGCCGAGATGGACAAGAGAGCATTTGCACATCTGCTGGCGGATTACTCGGCGGTCATTGAGGACAACAATGCCACAATGGAGGCGATCAGAGCCTATGTGGCTAAGAATGAGATAGAGAAGGGCAGCAGGACACTGCTCAAGACACAGCCTTTCACATCAGCGAACAAATACAGCAAGGTGTCATTTGTCGAGGGAGACTATATGCTTGGTGCTCCGGAGTTTATAATGAAGGATAGGTATGAGGATATATCCGAAGAGATAGAGGAGTACCAGAGCAAGGGATACAGAGTCCTTCTTATGGCGGAGTCAGGAGAGGATTCTATTGGTTCGGTAAGACCATTAGGAGGCATATCTCCTATTGGTTATATAGTGCTTTCAAATCCAATAAGGGAAAATGCGGAGAGCACATTTACATATTTCAAAGAGCAGGGCGTTGCCATAAAAGTCATATCCGGAGATAACCCTGCCACAGTATCAGAGGTGGCAAAGCGGGCAGGCATAGATGGAGCGGAGAACTATGTGGATGCGTCCACTTTGGCGTCTGAGAAGGATATAACTGAGGCTGTGGATAAATATACAGTATTTGGAAGAGTTACGCCTAAACAGAAGCAGCTCATAGTCAGGGCGCTCCAGAAACAGAAACACACGGTTGCCATGACTGGTGATGGTGTAAATGATATACTCGCAATGAAGGATGCCGATTGCAGTATTGCAATGGCATCCGGAAGTGAAGCGGCGGCACAGACGGTGCTTCTGGATTCGGATTTCGGACGTATGCCATATGTGGTGTTTGAGGGAAGACAGGTGGTCAACAATATACAGAGATCAGCAAGCCTCTTCCTTGTTAAGAATATATTCTCACTGCTGATGGCCATATTCTCAGCGATATTTGCGATCACATATCCGCTGGAGCCTTCACAGATATCGCTCATAAGCATGTTCACCATAGGATTGCCGGGATTCCTGCTGGCACTTGAGCCGAACAGGGATCGTATAGAGGGAAACTTTATGGTAAATGTCATGTTAAAAGCATTGCCTGCAGGACTCACGGATGTGTTGTCGGTCGGAGCACTTGTAATCTGCGGACAGGTCTTCAATCTCCCGAGTGAGGACATAGCCACAGCCGGCACAATGCTTCTTGCGGTTGTCGGATTCATGATAATAATCAAGATCAGCCATCCGTTCAACAAGATGAAGTATGGTGTACTTCTTATCAACATAATCGGACTGCTGTTCTGTGGCCTTTTCCTCGGCAGGCTGTTTGCCATAGAGTCGATATCCAACATATGTTTCCTGCTCATGGTTGTATTTGCATTTGCTGCGGAATCTATGTTCAGATATTTGACACTGTTTGTTGAAAAGCTCAGCAGCTTCTTTGGAGACGAGAAGAACAGACGTAAGATCAGAAGAAAGATAAGGAAATATAACATTTTTAAGTAGAGAATTGTCGAAAAAAGAATATAATAAACATAAAGATATACTCATAAGAAGCAACATTGTTTTTTATGAGTATGTTTGTTTATAAGGATGATATGAACAGCTTAGATAACAGGAGGTATGCATGGCAAATTCAACTAAAAAAGCACTTGAGGCATCTCTGAAAAAGCTTCTCAAGGAGAAGCCATTTGACAAGATAACGATAGCGGATCTCACTGGAGACTGCGGGATAAGTAGAATGACATTCTATTATCATTTTCAGGACATATATGAGCTTGCCGAGTGGGTGTGTATAGAGGATGGGAAGCAGGCACTGAAGGATAAGAAGACCTACGATACCTGGCAGGAGGGCATGATACAGGTGTTTGAGGCTGTGCTTGAGAACCAGCCCTTTATCG
>ENA-ORSI01003363-ORSI01003363.1-human-gut-metagenome-genome-assembly--contig:-NODE-3363-length-10312-cov-3.613727_pt1 | contig 10312 bp, 14 predicted proteins | sample MGYA00242187_ERZ509154 | MGnify/ENA primary metagenome ERZ509154 (study PRJEB26280, sample SAMEA2338627) | human gut metagenome | biome: human gut; feature: human-associated habitat; material: faeces...
CCGCCTGTTGTCCCCCCGCAGCGGCTTCCGCCGCCCTCTGCCGCTCTTTCTGCTTTTGGAACTTTGAAAAGTCTGCCAACGGGTCGCCGCCCGATTTCTCGATGTCCTTCATCGTCAAATATTCGTCCACGTCGGCGGAATCCTTCATTTCCTCGCCTGTAAACGGATTTTTGCCGTCAAGGGCTTCGATGATAGCCTTCTCTCTCGTCGCTTTGAGTTCCCTTTGGCGTTCTGCCTCACGCCTACGACGAGCGTTTTCGGAGTTCTGTTCCCTTGTCTGGGTTACTTTCTGCTCCGTTGGCTTTGGCGGCTGCCCCGCCTCCGCTTCGGGAGTATCGGTGAACTCGACATCGTTCACGCCCTCCGCCTGTTGCTTGGCGACATCAGCGTTGCTATCGCCCTGCGGATTTACTCCGCTTGTTTCCGCTGTTTTGATTTCTTCCGACATAGAAGTATTCTCCTTTGGATTTTTTCGCTGTTCCTGCGTGTAGATTTGTATAGTCAACGAGCTATGCTCGCTTGCTATCGTTGGTCGCCCTTATGGGCTTTTTGTAGTTCATACAGCCGCGATTGCGGCATACCCAAACGGTGGTCTTTTTATCCCGCTTGACCATTCCCTCGGTTTTGCACTTGGGGCATAACATTGGATTGTCCTCCTTGCATTTGTCCCGCTATGACTTGGGCGAAGTCCGTCGCGTCCCTCTGCACTTCCGCGATTTTCGCGTTCCCAAGCTGGATTTGCTGATTGCCCGCCTCGATTTTTGCCTTTGCCTCCGAATAAAGGTTTGCGATAATCGTTTTGAGCTGATTGTTTTCTTGTATGAGAGAGACAACCTTATCGACCGTCTCTTTCTGCTGCTGAATGAGCTTTGCGCTTTGCTCGACTTGTTGCGCGAGCTGCGTAGTCTGCTGTTGCAGGATAGCAAGTTGGCTCTGCTCGTCCTCTTCGATACCCTTCAAGATTTCCGTGCGGTTGGAAAGAGCGTCTTTCGGATATGCCTTCAAGTAGGTTTTCAAAGAGATAAGCCCCTTTGACAGAAGTACGTCAAGCGCGTTGATGTCGCCCGCCGTGCTTGCCTTCGTTCCGCTCGTCGCTTCCACCACGACGGAGAACTCGACTCCCGCATACTCCGAACTGTTAAACACGTCCGTAAACTGTACTTCTTCCTCTTCGGGCTGTCCGAGCTTGTTAAGGACGGGTTTCCCTTGCGGGTCTCTCTTGACCGCCGTCTCTTCGTATGAAAATTCTTTCTGCTCGTAGTAGAGCTTGAAGAACTGTGCGAGCACTTTTCCCTGCTTCTCTTTTACGAGCCAAAAAGCGTCCTTTAAGTCCTCAATCGGCTGTTGCGCCTGGGATTGAAGCTGTGCGATTGCCGCACCGGACATATTCGAGCCGAGCACTTCCCCACTCATAACTTCGTTTGCGCCCGTTACGTTTCTTGTCATCGACATAATGGAGTCGATAAGTTGAAGCGGCTGCGACTGCATTGTCTGCTCGCTCATTTTGCGTATGCCTGTTCCCGTGTTGGAGTAATCCGTCAGCACTTGCCCAGGCTCGTTACTTATCACTTGCCCACGCAAGGCGTTTGGAAGCACAATATACTTTCCCCAAGCGATTTCCTGCGCGTTCAGCAACATCATCGCAAGGTTGAAGTTGATTGCCTTTTGATTCGGAATTATCCCTTCCACTTCTCCAAGCCCGTAAATGGAGTTCTCGCGGATTTCATAGTTCCCGACTACCACGGGATAGAGGTACGCCCTTACACCTTCGGGTACAAGCGTTTCGTCGTGATTGTCGGGAAGGCTATTGTTGGGCGCGTCCTCTTCAAATCCGAGTTCTCTGCCCGCCGCCGCAATATCGGGGGCGAGCGAAAACGGCTTATTGATAATGACCGTCTTCGTCGCCTTCTCACAATACACTTCGCCGTTTTTGCGAAAGTATCTCGTGAGTACCGTACAGAGCTTATTGCCTTCCTGCTCAATAACTCCGTATTTGTTGTCCGTTTCATCGGCGACGATAAGCTCCGGGTCAACATCTTTGTCGCATTTCGCCCTTACACTCTCCACGTCCTCGCGGGAGGCTATCAAAATCCACTTCTGTTTTTGCTCGTCAAGCTCTGTCGGATTTGAGAAGAAAATCGAGAGAGGGTCGATGACCTCGCAGCGGAGACCACCCTCTTTGATTCCGTCCTTTCCCTTTGCCTCCGAGTCCCAATAGTAATGGAAGAAGTACGAGCCTTTTTTCACGCCGTCGTCGATTGCCTTCTTGTCAAGCCCCTCCTGCCCGATTTCCTTTTGTATGTAGGCGGCGAAGTTATTGAACTTCTCCACGTCGACGGTCTCATCTTCCGCCCTGTAAATGATTCTCACAGGGGCGGCTGTGATTGCGCTTTTTTTGCTTCGGCATATCATTTTGATGATATTGACGACCGGACGCGGCAGGTTGCGCGTGTTTTTGGTAGGCGCAGCCCATTGTTTCCCTTCGTAGAATCGGACAAATTCGGGGAGCTTTTTGGAAAGACCGCTACTCGCTTGATAGGAAAGCCCGTTTTGGTAATCGTCCCAAAGAGTCGTTGTCTCTGCGTTCGTGTCGTATCGTTCCTTAATCTCCATTGCCCTCCTCCTCTGCGCCGTTCAACCACTCGTCTACTATCTGCGAGAATGGAACGGGGTCGTCTTGGGTCGTCTTTTGCGAAATCGTCCGTTTGGAAAGCTCTTCGACTTTCTTCTCCAACGCTTCGATTCTTCTCCCAAAATCGTTTAATGCGGGATAAATCTGCTTTTTACGGTGCCTTTTCTCCCGAATATCGTTTATTTTGTCTTTGATGAATTTGAACATCAAAAGTCCTCCCAGCTCATATATTCCCCGTTGCCGCCGCCTTCTTGGTGAAAGTTTTCTTCAATGAAGTCGGACTCTTCGGGGGTTACATCAATCCATTTCTTCGTCTGCTGCGAAGAGATGAAGTGGGCAATCGCTTTTGCCATTACAAGGTCGTCGTGCGCTCCCTCGATAGCCTCTTGCTTGCCGTTCTCCTTTTTGACAAACGTCGTCATCTCTTTGAGAGTAGGCACATCAACCTCTATTGTAGGGTCGTCCCTCATAAGCTCAACAAGCTCGCCTATGATTATCGGCTTCGTCCGCACGGTGGTCTCGAAGCCGACGACCTCTTCCGTTTTGTCTGTGAGCTTGTCAAGTCTCTGCCGCATATAAAGGTTTGGATAGCCGTACTTCTTCTGCAAGACCCTCATCGGGTGTCGAGAATAGTTCGTCTCGATTCCGATAAGGGCTTCGTGATAGTACATTCCGAGACAGTACATTTGCTCTGCGTACAAGTCCTCGTCCATTTTTTGTCGCCGTAATGTTGCGGCTGTCCTTCCCGTAAGGTTATTGATGACCTTCCCCGTGAAGTAGTCCTCGCCGCTCCCTGCCGTGTCGCCGCCGATGACATACGGCGCTTTCCCGACGACCTCATTCTCTTTGTTTCGTTTGACTTGCGGCTCTTCGTGAATCGTGATACAGCCGTCTCTGTCTGCGACGAACTCTATATCGGTTATACGCCACTCGACATCTTCTGTCTCGCCCAAGGAATTGACTATCGGAACACCCTTCTTGTGGTAGGTAAAATAGCCCTGTTTTACAGGTTGCAAGCCCGCCGCCCGCACGAGCTGATTATTGAGTGCTTCCAGGTCAAAAACACAATCTCCGCTCGATATGAAGGCTTCTGTTGGCGTTATCGGATATTCCTGCTTGATAGTGCTTTTATCAAGATACCCTGCGTACTTCTTGCAGTACCAAGTTATCTGCTCTCGGTCAAGTCCCTTTTCTTCAAGCACCTTCTTCCGTTCGATGAGCCAGGAATCCGTTGTTTCGAGATATTCATACTCGTTGCTCCTGTACTCCTGCGTTCGCCACCATTCATAAAAAAGATTGTGGCAGCTCCCCGAATCCCAAAGGTCTTTTGCCTCATTGAAGCCGTTTGCAGTTGTCTCGTAAACCTGTATCGCTCCTGCGGTGATTGCCTCACCGATACCGGCTTGAAGGTCTGCAAGACTGCACTCGTAGAAAGCCACCTCGGAGAAATGGACGAAGTTCAGCGTCCTGGAACGCCCAACCTGGTCTGTTGCCGTCGCTATGCGCCACGACGAATTGAGCTTATCGAAAAACAGCTCGTTTCGGGAATTAAACTTTTCGGACGGCTTCAATTCTTCGGGGAGGCGGTCATAAACGACCCTTGCCTTATCGTTGAATATCGCCATTGTGTTGTCCGAGCGGTCAGCCATTGTGAAGCCCGAAAAGTTCTTCCTTACGATTGCGTATGAAAGCTGTATCGCCGTGATAACACTCGTAAACCCCTGCTGCCTCCCCTTTAAGATGAAAAACGGCTTACTTGTTCCGAGCGTTTCCAGCTTATCGACGAAATCTCGCTGTACTTCGTTAAGGAAGAACGGAACGGTCTCCCTTTTCTTGTTGACGATATAGAAGGCTCCCTCGAGGAGCAGATACGGCTTTGCCTGTACTTCCGCCACAAGCGACGGGGTGCTCAATATCTTCACGGCAGAAGCCTGCACGAGAGCCTTATCGAGGTCAAGGTCTTTCTTTTGCGACCATATCCGCCGCCTCTTGTCGATGATGTCCTGTATCGTCAGCATTAGAAATCCTCGAACTTTTTGACGGCGATGTTGCCCTCGACGATTGCCGTCGCCTCTTTATTGGCGAGAGCCTGTTTGTCGTACAGCGTTCCGAGGACGACCGCAAGCTCCTTCACGCTCTCAATTTTGATAGCGGACATCTTGCAGTACAGAGCTTTGCGCTGCGAATCCGTGAGCTGTTTATGGTCGAGCTTCGTAATCTCTTCCACAAGTTCGTCAAGCACATCTTCGCTGTCAAGAGCGCGGTCGAGCCTTCTTTCAAGCAGGGAGCGGATTTTCCCGATAAGCCCCCAGGCGTCCTCTACGAACTCTTCTTTCTTTTTTTTACGAAGTTCTATCAAACTTTCGTCCTCGAACCTCGCCAACTTCGTAACGGGATTCGTAGGCGCACCCTCCGCCTCTGCATTATCCGCTCCCTGCGGAGTTTTCCGCAAAGCTCTTTGCCTCGCCTCTCTCTCCTGCGCTTGCCGAATCCAATTCTTCTCCCAAGTCTTTACGGTGGTGTACGGAAGTCCCAACTTGTCCGCCACTACTTGCGCATTGTTGTTACAGGCGAGAAGCGCAAAGGCTTTTTCCTTGATGTCGTCGTTATACTTCTTGCCTTTTGCCATTTCCTTCTCTCCGATATTGAATTATGGAGCGTAATGCGGGATTTGCACCCGCCCTTCCCCTGCCGTGCTTGCCGTCTTGCGTTCTCTTACACCATACCTGCCGGAGTATGCACTATACATCTATCACGCATAAGGGGCTTGTCGCCCCAGGCTCTTAATAAATCTTGCCGGTGCAATTAAGCTCCTCGTCGGTCTTACCCCAGATTGCGAGCCGTCTTTGCAGGATAGAGGCGTATCTCTGCATTGTTCCGAGCTGTTCTTCCAAACAGTCCTTCATCGCATAAGACAGTCCCGCCGCCGCGAGTTTTCTTCCGTACAGGAACGACGTGAGCTTTACGATTTTCTCATTGAGTTCGTCAAGCTCTTTTTCGACGCGCTCCTTTGCCTCGTCTGCCTTCTTTTCGGTTTCAGCCTTATTGAAACACTCCTTGTAAAAAAATTTTAGGGGCGGGCAAGACTCGAACTTGCAACGCGCGCTTGACACTGATTAAAAATCAGCCGCTCTACCTTTTTAGCTACCGCCCCATAGGTGAGGAGTTACAGCCATTTTACGCTACTTATCAACTCCCCGAAGTTTTTCGCAACCGCTCTCGCGGATTCCCCTTGGCTTTGGCAGCGGCGGTATGAATCGAACATACGCATAAGAGAGTCAAAGTCTCTTGCCTTACCGCTTGGCGACACCGCTATGGTCGTGAGCTTCACCTTCTCACGCTACCATTATTGCACAGAAAAAACTGTACTGCGGTGTACACTTTTCAAAGAAGCTCTGCAAGGCGCTCGATGATTTTATTCACCCGCTTTTGCACTCCTTCTTTCGTATATCCGATGTCTCTGCCGATTTTCCAATAGGCTTTGCCGTTCACATAGCCGTCAAGGATTATTGTCTTATCCAAGGGGTCGAGCTTGTTTATCGCCTCGATATACCGCGATTCCAGCTCTGTCGCCCGCTGTATGTACTTTGCCGTATCAAGCGTTGCAAGCACCGCCTCGATGTCTGCAATGTTCTGTTTGACCTCTTCGGTCTGTTCCTGCTTTTGCAGGATTTCAAGGCGTTCCTTATGCCTCTTCTCGACCGTCAAAGAAACCTCGATACTATGCGTTATCTTCCGAAGAAGCCGAAGGTCTCTCTTGATTTTCTCCGTCGTCTCCATTCTCACCTCCTGGCTTCGGAATGAACTTTAATCCTTGGCTTACGGCTTTGCGCTCGCTCCCCTTATAAAGCTCAAACCACACAAGGATTGCCCCGCTGTCTTTATCGACCGCCCCAAAGTACCGAAGTTCCTCGCCCCTTTTCTTGATAGCGTTTTTGAGCTTCGTTCGCAACTCGTCGGACTCCTGCGCTCCTTCCGTGTCGTAGCCTTGTTCCGAAAGGAAGGAATATCCGAGCTTGTCAATCGCAGCATAAACTTCGGAAGGGATTACATCAAAAATGTCAATTTCTTTTTTCTTCCTTGCCATTACCACCTCCCTACAAGCTCGCCGAGAACTCGAATCGCGGTTTCCTGTTCCGAAATTTTTGCGTTCCGAAGGCAAATCTCGTCTTTTGCGCGGGAAAGAGCCTCCTTGCTTTGACCCAACGCCCTGTTGAGAATTGCAAGCCTTTCTGTCTGGGCGGCTTGTTCTTCGTCCTCATTCTGCGTAACAAAGGAAAACATACAGTAATTCGGAGCAAGCCCTTTGAATCCTGCGCCGTGCAAAACGTGCGTAATACGAATTGTTATACTGCGACCGGTGAACTTCTCGCCGTCCCACTCGCACAAGCTGTATATGTCCCCGATTTTGAAGTCTCGGTCGTTGTACCGCACCTCTGCTCGTTTGAATCCGTCCGACACCGCTTCAAAGTATTCGGGAAAGATTTTCAAGACGTTCTCCTGCTTATCGCTCATTTTTCAGCGCCTCCATAATAAAATTTGCGTGTTCCTGCAACTCTCTGTCGTTTTCTTCGGCAGGGCAGTATCCTTCGTGTTGCTTATCGTCTGTGTCGCAAACTTCGCCCCTATCACCGTTCCAAAAACAATACCCGTCGCAGTAGTAATAGCACTTTCTTTTCACTTCTCTCCTCCTTTTAGTTGCGTGAGGCGGGTTTCGGCGGCTTCGCGAGGAAGATATATACGAGCCACTTTGTTAAACAATACAGTAGATACACCAAAGTCCATTCGAGTAGTTATCCAAAGCCCTATGGAATCTATTTGTAATTGTATAACTTCCGTTTCGCGTATTTCGCCGTCTATAATTTCATAAACAGTATCCCCCAGCTTGCAAGGCAACTCTACCGCTTCGAGCCTCTCGCACAGAGTGGCATTTTGGGCTTTGACACTTTCGACCTCGTTCCTCAAAGAGCCGTTTTCAGCCAACAAGCGATGAATAAAATCAAACGCAACTCTTCCGAGGCGCTTATCGCACTCCCCACCTTTGCTTCCAGACATCGCTCTTCCCCAAAAGGGACATTCGGCTGAACAGGCTTTTGAGCTTTGACAAAAATTTACGACCTCGATAATTTCTTCATCAGTCATCTTGCTTTTCCTCCGTAAACCCGCCAAGAGCCTCTCTCGTAACCGCATTTAGCCCGCTGATGAGTGAAAGATAGTCGCTTGAATCCCCTCTGCCGCGCAGAAGAATATGCGCTCCATTCTTCCCGACGACAACAACAGCACACAACTTCCCACCAATGTTATCTACCGGAGTCCCCTTTTTATCTTTTACAATGACATTCATCTTACCGCCTCCTGTGCGAATTTGCATTCGGGCAAGAAGCAAAATGCGAAATGTAGCCGATACCAGACTCCTTACCCTCTTCGCCTTCAAGGTCTGCCCGCACGACTTCGCCGTTCGGTCTTACTATGTTTGCCTTTCCGTCCTTGTTTTCCCAATACACGACTTCTTTTGCGTTGCAGGGCATAGCTTTCCCCGACGTTGTTTTTATCCAGATGATTTCTGCCCCGCAAGACTTACACCTCACCATTACTCCACCTCCGGCGTTCCGACATATACGAGAATCGCCTTTTTCCAAGGAAGCGCTTCCGCTTGTTCGTGTGCCATTTTTTCGACCTGCTCATCGGAAAGGCTTTTGTCTTTGTAAAGGATTTCTTCTGCGAAATACTCCTCGATTTCGTCTTGGTCTCCCCTTGTGTAGAAGCGATTTTCGCCATACTTTTCAACGCAAACATACTCGCCTACATAGCAATCGCCCCACGAGCCAATCCAATAAGTGTACCCGTCATCGGCAACAACTTCGCTATACACAAGCAGCACGACGGGCAGCGAAGGATTCTCGTTGATGAGCTTCACGAGCTTTGCGGTTTTTTCGTCCTCGATAGGATTTTCCGAGAACGATGTCCGAACAGGGAGAACAAGTTGGTCGAGCTGTATGCCGCCCTCGGCTTGTGCGCTGATACAAAACGCCTCCACCCTACTCCTCTTTGTTTCGAGAATTGCCAAGCGATTTCGGTGGTCGTCGCCCGCCTCCGCAAGCGTTTTGAAAGCCCGTGATAGATATGTAGCATTTACGCCAATTTCTCTGTCGTGCCTCTTGGCATTCTCCCAAATTTCTTCCATATCCACCTTCCATAAATCTGGGTGTTGGAATTGGTATCGTATTTTTCCGATTGGTTGCTCAAATTCTACGGTCGTATTGGCTCCGTCCGAAGAGATGATGACATCGTTCATTTCACCTGCGCTCGTTTTGAACGGTACCGCTTTGATATAAGCGACAAACTCCTCTTTGTTCGGCTCTTTGCAGGGAATGATGATTCTCCCCGAACGATAGCCGTCCAACGAATACCCAACGATTTTGTCCTCCTTGATTTCAAGGCGAATGTATTGCAATGCCGGTCGCGCATTATCTTTTGCGACACAATCCTTTAATCTGATGAGGATTTTCTTAAAAATCCTTTCGTTGATTTTAATGTTGTTCATTTTTAACTCCTTTCGTTGAAGTGAGCGGTCGTTACCGCTATCGGAAACTCCTCTATTTCGCTCGCCCATAAGCACGAGCCTTTTCCGTTGAGCTGTTCCCATATCAGCGGAAAACCGCCGATACCGTCAAACAAACTCGCCATTGTTGCATTGCGCTCAAAACAAGCGCATAATCTTTTCAGTACCCACCGCCAGGGTGGTATTGCTATCGAATTACCGAGAGCCTTATATCTTGCGGAATCATTTGATTCGTGTTTCTTCCCCTTGCTGTCAGTCCATTCGCCAATGTCCGTCCAACCGTCTGGGAATCCCTGCAATCTCTCGCATTCGAGGGGTGTAAGGCGGCGGACACCGTACTTGTTCATAACTGCTTGTTGGTCGTGCATACAGTTCAATGCACCAGCCACTTTATGAAGTCCCGTTTGCTGAACTTGACCGTTCCCTACCGCATAACACACCGCACCAGGACCCTTTGCGACAAGCGTTTGAGAAACATCTTCATCGTTGATATTCGGGTCGAATTGCGCATTCTTTCCTTGATTGAAGGCGGCGCGGTCGATAGAATACAGCACCCCGACGGAAGCCTGTCCTCCAACAGGATTCCCCGATGATAAACACGGGGATTTGTCTCCCGCTATCGGGTCTTGCGTAAGATGAAAGGCAAGTTCATTGTCAAGGCAAATAGGCACTTGATTTCCGCCCGTACCCATTCGGCTTTGAAGTGTCGGTGATTTTTCTCCGCATTCACGAATCACATCGTCTGCGTGAGTCATATCATAGCAAACAGCCATTCCCGTACTTCCCGCCCGCAGCGTTTCGCTTCGTTCCACTTCTGCACCGACACTTCTTGCCTTGCTCCCCATTAAGTAATTAAACCCGATTGCCGTTCCAAGGTCTCTTTGAGAAGCCTCGGAAGCGCCTTTCCTCTCGCCTCCGCTCTCCGAAGCACACCACGACAGGCTTTCTCGGACAAAAAGTATTTCGGGTGCGGATTGTCCTCCAAAATCTGCGATAAGTGCGATTCTACGACGGCGTTGGGGGACTCCCCAAAACTGCGCGTCGAGAACTCTCCAAGCGACTGAATACCCGTTTCCCAAGATACAGCCGCTTGTTTCCCATTTACCCCCCCCCGCAGG
>ENA-ORSI01003375-ORSI01003375.1-human-gut-metagenome-genome-assembly--contig:-NODE-3375-length-10287-cov-3.030786_pt1 | contig 10287 bp, 9 predicted proteins | sample MGYA00242187_ERZ509154 | MGnify/ENA primary metagenome ERZ509154 (study PRJEB26280, sample SAMEA2338627) | human gut metagenome | biome: human gut; feature: human-associated habitat; material: faeces...
CAGCAGCACGCCCTTGGGAATCCGGGCCCCCAGAGACAGGTACTTCTTGGGGTCCTTCAGGAACTCCACGATCTCCTGGAGCTCCTCCTTCTCCTCGTCGGCGCCGGCCACATCGGCAAAGGTTGCCTTGCGCTGGTTTTCCTGCTGATCCTTGACCTTGGCGCGGCCCACATTCATGATGCCGCCGCCCGCGCCTCCGCGGTACATCGACATGAACAGCATACCGATGCTGCCGATCATTGCGACGTAGAAGATGATCTCCAGCCAGGGAATGCTCGTCTTGGCGGCGACGTAGTCAAACACCATCGGTGCATCCGGGTTGGCCGCGTTGTACTCGTCAACAAAATCGGAGATCTTGCCGGTGTTGAAGTCGCCGCCGTAGGGCAGCTTGTAGGTCATATAGACGGTACCGCCGTTGGCGGGCAGGGCGTTATCGTCCGAGCTGTACACGCCGGTCAGCAGACCACCGGTGGGCAGGCTGGCTGCAGCGTTGGACTCCGGCAGAGCAGCCTTGCCCTCCTTGAGCCACAACTCCAAGCTGCCGGTGCCAAGGTCCAGACGGAACGATGTCACCTGCTGATTTTCAAAGTAATAGTAAATCTCGGAGTAGGTCGTGTCCTTGCTGCCGGACGCTGCCAGCAGCGGCGAAAGGCTGACGATGAACAGGACCAACACCATCAGGACGGCTACCACGAGGATGCCGCTGAATTTCGGTTGTTTTTGCTTCAAGAAATCAACTCCTATCCGGTGTGCACACCGGGCATTTTATCATTCGCCGGAATATACTTCCGGCTTAAGAACACCCACATAGGGCAGGTTGCGGTACTTTTCGTCGTAGTCCAGACCATAGCCGACCACAAACTCATCCGGCACTTCAAAGCCGCAGTAGTCCGGCTCGATGTCGGCCATGCGGCGGCTGGGCTTGCTGAGGATGGTGCAGATCTTCACGCTGCCGGGGTTGCGCATTTTCAGCACCGGAACCAGCTTGGACAGCGTGATGCCGGTGTCCAGAATATCCTCAACGATCAGCACGTCCCTGCCGGTCAGGTCGGCATCCAAGTCCTTGATGATCTTGACAAGGCCCGTGGAGGACGTGTTGGCACCGCCGTAGCTGGAAACGACCATAAAGTCGATGGCGCAGGGAATTTGAACCGCGCGCATCAGGTCCGCCATAAAGACGACGGAACCCTTCAGGATCGAGACCAGAAGCAGGTCTTTGCCCGCGTAATCGCGGCTGATCTGTGCGCCTAGCTCGTTGACCTTGGCCTTCAGCGCATCTTCCGATACAAGAATGTGGTCAATATCATTATCCATGCTGTACATCAGAGTTATGCCTCCCCTGTTTTTTCTGTCCGCACCGTCAGTACCTCGTGGGTGTACTCATCGGGGGCACATCCCTCGGCAAAGCCGCAGCCCCACAGCCACAGCACCTCACTGCCGTCAGCCAGCAGCGGCAGCAGCGGCCTTTCGGCCTGCGGTATGCCAAGTTCATTATAATATTTTTTGAGTGTTTTTCGCAGATGGCGTCCTGCCGGGCGGAAGAAGTCCCCCGGCTGCCGTGTGCGCAGAATAACATTCCCTTGTATTTTAGCACAATCTGCGCAACAGTTTAAGTCTTTTTTGAAAATTGGTTGATTTTTTAGAAAATCTTCATACTTTACGACCTGAAATTTCACAAAATAACCACCCGGAAGGTAAAAATCACCCGGTTCAAAGGGCTGCGGCGGCGCGGGAAGGGTCTGAGAACCCTCCCGCGTCAGGCAGACGAGCAGGCCGTCCTGTATTTTATAGTTTACGTCCGGGGTCAGCTGAACAGCACCCTCCCCCTTTAAAACAAGGAAGTGCAGCAGGCTGATATACTTTTCCTCGGCGTCGCGCACGGGGCTGACCAGCGCGTGCAGCGCGGCGTCCAGCACAGGTCCCTCGGCGCGGCGCAGGACCGTGACATCATAGCCGCCCGGCACAGTGGCCGCCTGCAGAAGGGCGGCGGCCTCGCCGGTCAGCCAGTCGTCCAGCGCGCGCATCTGGCGGCAGAGCCGCGCAATGCTGCGCTCGGCGGCGGGGTTGGCGTATTGAAGCGCCGGGATGGCATCATGCCGGATGCGGTTGCGCGCATAGACGTCCTGGTCGTTCGTCTCATCCCGGATATAGTGTTGCCCCAGCGCGGCACAGTATGCCTCGGTGTCGGCGCGGGTCAGGCAGAGGCAGGGCCGCACATAGCAGCCGCGGCGCGGCGGGATGCCGGTCAGCCCGTGCAGACCCGTGCCGCGCGCCATGCGGAAAAGCACCGTTTCAGCCTGGTCGGACATCGTGTGGGCCGTGGCAATGACGGCCTCCTCCCGCGCGGCCAGCTCATCGAACCAGCCGTAGCGCAGACCGCGGGCCCAGTCTTCGCTCGGGCGGGGCGGCACCTCTATGCCTTCCTGCACGGCGTCATACAGGAACAGCTCCACGCCGTTCCGGCGGCAGAAGTCCGCCACAAAGTCGGCATCGCGGCGGGCGGTCTCGCCCCGGATGCCGTGGTTGACGTGGGTCGCCAGCACCTCGATCTCCAGCGTGCGGCGATGGCGCAGTAAAAAAAGCAACAAAGCCATCGAGTCTGCCCCACCGGAGCAGGCCGCAATGACTCTGTCGCCAGACTTGAACAGACCCTGTCGGCGGCAATTGTCCAACAGAGCCTCATCCATACGCTGTACAGTTTTTTCCGCGTCAGAACTCATGGGTCACATCCAGATTGCTGAAGCGCGTGTGCGCGCCGTCCCAGCCCAGACGGACAACGCTCGTCTCGCCGTGGCGGTTTTTGGCTACGATGCACTCGGCCTCATTCTCATTGGCCTGGTTTTCCTCGCCGTTCTGGGCATTGTAGTAGGCCGCGCGGTAGAGGAACAGCACGATGTCGGCATCCTGCTCGATAGAGCCGGAGTCGCGCAGGTCGGAAAGCTGGGGTCGGTGATCCGAGCGGCCCGTCGTCTTTTCCGCTGCACGGGACAGCTGGGAAAGCGCGATGACCGGTACATTCAGTTCTTTGGCCATGATCTTGAGGTTCCGGGTAATGTCACTGATCTCCTGCACGCGGCTCTCGGTGCGCTTGGCACTCTGCATCAGCTGCAGGTAGTCGATGATAACGAGCCCGATTTTTTCCTTCTTGGGATCCTGGTTGATCGTGCGGATCTTTGCCTTGATCTCCGGCACCGAGATACCGGAGGAATCGTCCATGTAAATCGGAGCGTTGTAGAGCAGCGACGTAGCCTGGGCAAAATCGTTCCAGTCGGAGTTGTTCAGACGGCCCGTGCGGAATGCCTGGCTGTCGATGTTCGCCGTGCTGGAAAGAATGCGGTCCGTCAGCTGCTCGCAGGTCATTTCCAGACTGAAAATGATCGTCGGCACCTTCTGCTGGCGGGCAACGTTTGTTGCAATGTTCAGCGCAAACGAGGTCTTGCCCATACCGGGGCGGGCGGCCAGAATAATCAGGTCCGAGCGGCCCAGCCCGGTCAGGACCGTGTCCAGATAGTTGAAGCCCGTGGGGATACCGGCGAACTTGTCGCGGTCCGCGCCGCTCAGCTTCTGCATCGTGTCGATGACCTCGAGAATGGACTCGCGGATCGTCTTGACGCCCGACTTGTCGCGCCCGGAACGGATGTCGTAGATCTTCTGCTCCGCGCTTTCGAGCAGAAGATCGGCGTCCTCGCCGGAGGCGGTCTCGTTCAGGATGGACCGGGCGGCGTCGATCAGGCGGCGGCCCTGGTACTTCTCCTTGACGATCTTAAAATAGGAGTCAACGTTCGAGACCGAGGGCAGCGTCTCGGCGATGCGGGCCAGATAGACCTTGGCGTCGTCGGCGCTGGCAAACGTCTTGTTGCTGGCAAGCGCATTGACAAGCGTGACAATGTCAACGGCCTCGCTCTCGGTGTAGAGCGAGCGCATCGTCTCATAGATGGCGCGGTTCTGGTCCGAGTAGAACATCTCGGGCTCCATGTCGGTGATGAGGCGGTTCAGCACCGTTTCATCCACCAGCGCCGCGCCCAGCACGCTCTGCTCGGCCTGCATGCTGTAGGGCATCTGGATGCCCAGGCTGGCAAGGCTTACTTCTTCATTTTTCGGCATAGCGGACATCCTCCTTCCCTGCCAGACGGCAAATTACAGCTCCTCGACCTTCAGCTTGAAGGGGGCGACGACACCGGCGTACAGGCGCACGGAGGCGTCATAGCTGCCGAACTCCTTGATGGCGGAAGGCAGCTCGACCTTCTTTTTGTCGATTTCGGTGCCGGTCAGGGCGGTCAGCAGCTCGGCGACCTCCTTGCCGGTGACCTTGCCGTACAGCTTGCCGGATGCACCGCCCTTGACCTTGGCGGTCACGACCTGGCCCTTGATCTTGGCAGCCAGCTCCTCTGCGGCGGCGCGTGCTTCGGCCTCGTGGTGGGCCTTGGCCTCACTCTTGGTGCGGGCCTGGTTCAGCGCTGCGGCATCCGCGGGGGCTGCCAGGTTGCGCGGGAACAGGAAGTTGCGGGCGTAGCCGTCCGAAACCTCGTGGATCTCGTCTTTTTTGCCGATGGTCTTGACGTCCTGTTTGAGAATGATCTTCATAAGGGTTTCCCTCCCAAAATTTTTATCACAATTACCGTGCAGTATTTTCCTTTTGCGCCGCGCGGTAAAGGTCGATTTGTTCACGGATGCGGCGCTCCGCATCCTGCAGCGTGCAGTTCTGGAGCTGAGCACCCGCCATCATCAGATGGCCGCCGCCGCCCAGCGGCTCCAAAATGACCTGCACGTTCAGCGCGCCCATGCTGCGCGCCGAGATATTGACGCCGTCGTTTTTGGCGACTGCCACAAAGCTGGCATCGACGCCGTTGATGGTCAGCAGATCGTTGGCTGCCATCGGCAGCACAACGTTCATACCGGCCTCAAGTTCGTCCGACAGGGCAATGGCACAGCCCTTGTATATGTAGGCCGCCTCCACAATGTGGGCGCGGGCCTCGTACTCCTCTTTTGAGGTGTTGAACAGCAGCTTGGTGTCAGCCGTCTGGGCACCGCGGCTGCGCAGCCAGGCGGCAGCCTCAAAGGTGCGCACGCCGACATGCAGCGCAAAGCTGCGGGTGTCCAGCATGATGCCGGCCAAAAGTGCCTGGGCCTCCAGCGGGGTGATGTTGTTTTCCTTCGGCATGAACTGCAGAAGCTCACACACCAGCTCGCTGGCGCTGGACGCATAGGGCTCATGGTAGATCAGCGTCGGGTTGTCGATGTGGCCCACCGCCATGCGGTGATGGTCGATGACGACGACGCGCTTGCACTTTTCGTAGATCTGCTGGCTTTCCAGCAGGCGCTTCTGGTAGGTATCGACGACGATCAGCAGCGTATTCGGCGTGATGACGTCGAGCGTCTGATCGGGTGCGATAAAGTCGTGGCCCTCGCCTGCATCAAGAAAAGTCTTGAGCAGCGGCCCGGCGAGCGTAGCCTCGCTGTTGATGGCGATGACCGCGGGCACATCGCACATTTTGCAGATGCGCAGCACGCCGATGGCGGAGCCGACAGCGTCGAGGTCGCTCATGCGGTGCCCCATGATGATAACGCTGTCGCTGCGCTTGACGAGGTCGCACAGCGCGTTGGCAATAATGCGGCTGCGGACGTGGCTGCGCTTCTCGACGCCGTGGGAGATACCGCCGTAGAACTCAAAGCCGTCAACGGTCTTAACGGCGGCCTGGTCGCCGCCGCGGCCCAGAGCAATGTCGATGCTCTCGCGCGCCATCTGGTGGCATTCCTGCAGGGTCTTTCCGCCGTGACCGACACCGATGGACAGCGTCGTCAGCCCACCGGGATGCAGCGCACGGACCTTATCGAGGATGTCAAAGCGCTCCGCCAGCATCCAGCGGACGTCACGCTCCTCCACCACTGCGATGTAGCGGCTGTTCGTGACCTTGCGCAAAAAGCCGGTGCTGCGCCCGATGTATTTCTCCAGCAGGCTGTTGATAGCCTCCAGCTCCTTGGCCTGCTCACTGTCCTTCATATCGTCAAACAGCTCGTCATAGCTGTCGATGACGATGATGAGACAGGCCGGGCGGCTCTCGTTGTACTCGTCGAGCGTTTCTTTATAAAGCGTATCATTGATGAGATACACAAGGCTGGCCCCGCGGCTGCCCTTGGCTGAGCCTGCATAGGCCGTAAAGCGGCGCTCCCCCACTTTCAGGTCCTGCCCGTGCGGGCGGGAGCAGACAGCCAGATCCAGCTCCGGCAGAACGCGATTCACCGGGCGGGTCACCGCGTCGTAATCGTTCAGCACATCCTGCCTGAAATACTGGTTGTACCACAAAATGCGCCCGTCGTTGACAAGCACCGTGGGGATGGGCAGATTTGCCAGGCTGTACTGGATACGGCTGTTTTCAAAATCGGTGCTGCAAAGCTGCCTGGCCAGAAACGCGCGCAGGCGGCGGCGCTGGTAGAGCACTACACAGAGCGCGATCAGTACCAGCACCGCAGGCACGGCCAGCAGGGCAGGCTGCGTCAGGGCCACCGGCACGACCATCGCGGCGATGGCGGCCAGCAGCAACAGCAGCAGAGCGGCAATATCCAATCCATCCTTGTGTTTCATCGTACACTCCCCTGTTCAGGAAAACAATTACACTTCCAGCAGAATTGGCAGGATCATGGGGCTGCGCTTGGTGCGGCGGTAGATATAGCTCGACAGCGCCTCGCGCACGCGGGCTTTGACGCTGGCCCAGTCGTGCAGGTTGTCGGCCAGGCTGCGGTCCAGGGCCATCTCCACCTGGGTGCGGGCTCCCTCCATCAGCTCCTCGCTCTCACGCACGTAGACAAAGCCGCGGCTGACGAGATCGGGACCGGAGAGAACCTGTCCGTTGCTGCCGTCGATGGCGGCGGTCACAATGATGATGCCGTCCTCCGACAGGTGGTGGCGGTCCCGCAGGACCACGTTGCCTACATCGCCGACGCCGTAGCCATCGACCATCACAGCGCCCGCCGTAACAGTGTTCTCAACGGTCATGCCATCCGCGGAAAGGCGGATGTTCTGGCCGTTCTCGGCGATATAGATATTCTGCTTCGGGATATAGCCCAGATGCTCCGCGGTCTCGGCGTGGCGCTTGAGTTGCTTGAACTCACCGTGCACGGGCAGGAAGAACTGCGGGTGGGCCAGCGTCAGCATGAGCTTCTGCTCCTCCTGGCAGGCATGGCCGGACACGTGGGTGTCGTACATATTTTCGTAGATGACCTCGGCCCCAAGGGTCAGCAGGCCGTTGACGACCTTGGTGACGGTCTTTTCATTGCCGGGAATCGGGCGGGCCGAGATGATGATGAAGTCATTGGGGCCAACGCGCACCTGACGGTGGCTGGCCTGCGCCATGCGGGACAGCGCGCTCAACGGCTCGCCCTGGCTGCCGGTGGTGATGAGCACGACCTTCTCCGGCGGGTACTTGTTTATTTCGTCAATCGTGATAAGCACATTATCCGGCGCGTGCAGGTAACCCAGCTCGCGGGCCATCTCGGTGTTGGAGACCATGCTGCGCCCACTGACGGCGACCTTGCGGCCCGACTCAATCGCCAGGTCGATGATCTGCTGCACGCGGTAGATGTTGGAGGCGAACGTTGCCACGATGATGCGGCGCTTACCAGCCTTGGCGAACAGGCGGCGCACGCCTTCGGCGACGGTCTGTTCAGTGGCGGTGAAGCCCGGGCGTTCTGCGTTGGTGGAATCCGCCAGCAGCGCCAGCACACCCTTGCGGCCATACTCGGCAATCGTGGGCAGGTCGGTCACGGCGTCGCCGGACAGCGGCGTGTAGTCGACCTTGAAGTCGCCGGTGTGGATGACCACGCCCGCCGGGCAGTCGATGGCGAAGGCCAGCGAGTCCGGGATGGAGTGGTTGACGTGGATCGGCTCAACGGTGAAGCAGCCGAGCGTGACCTTCTGGCGCGGGCGGATCTCATGGAAGATCGCGCTGGACGCAAGGCCGTGCTCCTCAAGCTTGTTCTTGATAAGACCAATCGTCAGCTTGGCGGCGTAGATCGGCACATTGAATTTTTTGAGCAGGTACGGCAGACTGCCGATGTGGTCCTCGTGACCGTGGGTGATGAACAGGCCCTTGATGCGGTCCCTGTTCTCGAGCACATAGGTGAAGTCCGGGATGACCAGATCGACGCCGAACATATCGGCATCCGGGAACACAAGGCCGCAGTCAACGAGGATCATGTCGCCCTGGCACTCATACAGCGTAATGTTCTTGCCGACCTCGCCGAGGCCGCCCAGCGGGCAGATGTGCATCGGGATGGCCGGGGTCATCTCAAGATGCTCCGGGTTCTTAGGACGGCGTCCGCGGCGCTGGCCGTGATGGCGAGACCTGCAAATACGGTCACGAGCATCGCAAGCACGAGCAGCATGGATACAAGTTTCTTCATGATGATCTTCCTTTCGGTTCTTTATATTTCAAAAAGCCGTCGATCTTCGTCAGACTCTTTGAAGCAGATCAGAGAGCATGTGCGCGAGCTCGGCGCGGGTAGCGCTGGCCTGCGGCGCGGCGAGGCACGCGGCATAGCTGTCCGCGATGCCGAGGGCGTAGGCCGATTGCACATCGCTTCCGGCCCAGGCGCTGCACTCGGCGACGTAGACCGGCGCGGCATCCGCCGCGGCCATGTCGAAGTAGTTCACGCCGTGCTCGAGCGCGTAGTCCACCATCTCGTCGACGGCAGCCTGGTCGGGCGTGGCGTCCTCGCCCTCGACGCACGGCAGGCGCATGGCGCCGAAGCCCAGGCGAGAAAGGCTGAGGCCCTTGAAGTCCTTGTACAGCATGTGGGTTCCCCTCTCCGCAAGCAACGCAGTGTCAACTATAAGTATACCGCTCGCGCTCGTCGGGTGGGAAGAACGTCGACGCCGCCCGATCCGACGGCGCCCGCCGCGCATCACGCGGGCCGGACGGGACGCCCCCGTCAATCAGGGGCATCGCGTGATTCCCATCCTTGTCGACACCAACGTCATCGTCGACGTTCTCGCCGAGCGGGAGGGGTTCTATGACGCCGCCCGAAAGCTCCTCGCGTTCTCGGAGTTTGGCGACTACGGACTCTGGATGAGCTCCTCGCAGCTCACGGACCTGCACTACATCCTGAGCAACGGGGGGAGAAGATCCGAGCAGGCCGCTGCGCGTGCCGCAGTCCTGGGGGTCCGCCACTTCGTGCGCGTCTGCGCGCCCGGAGAGCGCGAGGTCGACCTCGCGCTCGCGTCGGCGTGGGACGACTTCGACGCCGCCCTCGTCTACCAGACGGCCATGAGCATCGGGGCGCGGGCAATCGTCACCAGAAACGCCAGCGACTATGCCGCCTCCTCGATCCCCGTCCTCTCTCCCACCGAGTTCTTCTCCTGGCTCGAACGCCTCCACAACGTCTATTACGAGGAGATAGACTTCTGACCCCACGTACCGGTAAGAGAACCCGCACGTCGCGGCCCACCCAAGACAGGCGCCCCGACCTTCTAAGCAGGATCTTTCGCGAAGCGCAGTCCTGCGTGAAGGTCGGGGCGCCTGCCTTGGGCGGGCCTCACCCGCGACGTGACGTTCTTCTCGCCCTACGCGTCCTTCATGATGATGTCGCGCACGATGCCCGAGACGCGGTCGCACGCGTCGAGGCAGAGCTCCATGCGGTCGAAGATGCGCAGCCACGTGACCGCGTACTTGCCGCTCGCCTCCTCCTCGTCGGAGAAGAGGCGGCGCAGCGCCTGCTGGTAGACGGTGTCGCCCTCGTCCTCGACGGTGCCGATCTCGATGGCCTTCTCGAGCACCACGCGGTCCTTCTTGTAGTCGGGCAGGTGGTTGATCATCTCCTGCATCTCGTGGACGGCGTGCACCGTGAGCTCGGAGATCTGCTTGGCCTCGAGGCGCAGGTCGGAGAGGTTGAAGAGGTCCATGCGCACCGCGACGCCGTACATGGAGTCCACGACGTCGTCCATGGCGAGCGCCAGCGAGCTGATGTCCTCGCGGTCGATCGGCGTGATGAAGGAGGTGTAGAGCTTGGCCATGATCGCCTTCACGCGCTCGTCGGCGGTGGACTCAAAGACCTTCATCTGGGGAATGGAGCTCATGGTCGAGGGAAAGTCGCAGATGATCTTGTTGTAGGCGTCAGCTGTCTCGGTGATGAGCGCGGCGAACTCCTTGAGCATGGTGTAGAACTCGTCTTCCTTCTTGATGCGGGGCATGTGGACTCCTTTGCATGTGGACGAGAAGGACGTGCGGGCAGAGGCGCGAGTCAACAGGGACGCGGGCGACGCGACGGCCGTGCCGACGCGCGACTAGAACA
>ENA-ORSI01003376-ORSI01003376.1-human-gut-metagenome-genome-assembly--contig:-NODE-3376-length-10282-cov-2.386037_pt1 | contig 10282 bp, 9 predicted proteins | sample MGYA00242187_ERZ509154 | MGnify/ENA primary metagenome ERZ509154 (study PRJEB26280, sample SAMEA2338627) | human gut metagenome | biome: human gut; feature: human-associated habitat; material: faeces...
CGGCCCCGCGGGGACGGACGCCGCGCGCGTCTCTGTCACGCGGGCGGTGAGATCGCCCTGCACGAGGTCGTCCAGGGAGCACTCGAAGATCTGGCAGAGCTTGAGGAGCTTGTCGGTCTTGGCACGGTCAAGCGCGAGGTCAAAAATCTCACGAATCTCATCAAAGTGCGCAAGCTGCGCGAGGAAAACGGCCTGCCGAACAGCGCCATGAGCCTGCACATGGTGTTCCTCGGCAACCCCGGCACCGGCAAAACGACCGTGGCGCGGCTCATGGCGGGGCTGTACAAGGGGCAGCTTGTCGAGGTGGATCGCTCGGGGCTCGTCGCGGGCTACGTCGGGCAGACGGCGCTCAAAACGCAGGAGGTCATCCAGTCGGCGCTCGGCGGCGTGCTGTTCATCGACGAGGCGTACTCCCTTGCCTCCGGCGGCGAGAACGACTTTGGCCGCGAGGCGATCGAAACGCTGCTCAAAGCGATGGAGGACCACCGCGACGATCTTGTTGTGATCGTTGCCGGGTACGACGAGCCGATGGAGAAATTCATCAACTCCAACCCCGGCTTGCAGTCACGCTTCAATAAATATCTGTATTTCCCTGACTACAACGGCGAAGAGCTTATGGCCATGTTCCGGATGCGCTGCAAAAAGAACGGCTACCGTCTCACCGAGGAGGCGGAGACGTACGCAAAGGAGTTCTTCGAGGATATGTATAAGAACCGCGACGACAACTTCGGCAACGGCCGCGACGTGCGCAACCGCTTTGAGGACATCATCTCCCGCCAGGCCAACCGTCTCGCCGCCATGGAAGCGCCGACGAAGGACGATCTTATGACCATCACGAAGGAGGACTTCCTCGTTCCCTCTGAGGAATAATAAGAAGAGCGAAAAAACCGGATAACCGAATATTATGCCGCCGGAGGGCTGACCCTCCGGCGGCGTTTTTGCCTTATATTCTGCCTTACCGCATTTCCTCGATGTGGTAAATGTAATCCAGCGACGAGAGTGCTTCGATGATCTCGCGGTGGGTCTTATACTTTTTCAGCTCGGCGCTGCATATGGTGAACGTCACGGTGAATACGCTCAGCCCCGAACCGGCATACGCCTGATTCGCTTCGATATCGTCGATGCGAAGGCCCAGCCGCCGGCTCACGGTGACGAAGTCACGCAGATAGCCGCTGTTTTTGAGCTCCAGATGGATCTCAAAATGATTGGAGCGGTTTTTCAAATACTGCTCAAACGCCGGAAAGCACGCGAGAATGCACAGGAAAAAGAGAAACACGATCCCCGTGACCGTGTACAGCCCCGCGCCGATCGCAAAGCCGAGAATGCTGCACGCCCAAAGACCCGTGGAGGTCGTGAGGCCCTTGATCTGGCTGCGGGAGCTGAAGAGAATGGCGTTGCCGCTCACGAGCGCCGCGGCGATGACGGTCGCCGCCGAGAGAATGGGCAGCCGCGCACCGAAGTTGCTCATCAGGTATACGTCGAGCAGCATGGATACCGTGGAGGCAAAGGATACGAGCACAAACGTGCGCAGCCCCGCCGAGTGGCGTTTGCTCGAGCGCTCGCACCCGATCACCGAGGCGAGCAGCACCGCCAGCGCGATGCGCAGCAGCACCGAGCCGGTATTCAGTCCGCGGGACCATTCGCCGAGAAGATCGGCGAGAGGGTCATGCATGGCAAAGATCATCGTTTTCTCCTTTCAGCCGGCAGCGCCCGGTAGAGCGCGGCATAGTGCTCTTCGGCGGCGTCCGAAAACGCTTTTTCGTCCTCATGATAGACCGCGCGGTGCGCGGGCAGCTCGCTTTGGATGGCGTTGAACCGCTCGATGAGCCGCTCAACTTCGCTTTTCGGACAGCCGGTCTCGTCCGGCTCCGGCTCGGGCGTGATGTCCTCGAGTTTGTTGGAATACGAATGCGAAAGATAGAGCGAGAGCTTCGCGCACGCGGGGCCGATGAGCTCATACAGAACGCTCGACGAGAGGATGATCGTTTCAAGCGCCGTGCCCGCGTTGCCGCCGAGCGTGCGCGCGCCCATCGCGGCGAGACCGATCGCAACGCCCGCCTGCGGGATCAGCGCGAGACCGAGATAGTTCCGCACCCGCTTATCCTTCCCGGTGAGCAGGCAGCCGGAGAACGCGCCGCCGTATTTGCCGAGAATGCGCACGAAAAAGTAAGCCACGCCGACCCAGACGAGCGGCACGCCGCCGATGGCGTCGGAGGTGTTCACGAGCGCGCCGAGATCAAAGTTGAGCCCCGACCGCACGAAAAAGAGCAGCAGGATCGGCGGAGAGAAGTAGTTGAGCTGCTTGAAGAGCCGCTCGTCGCCGGTCGTGTTGATGTACACCATGCCCATGGCCATGCAGCCGAGCAGAGGCGAAACATCCAGCGCAGTGCAGATGCCGCAGAAGGCGAACAGCAGCGCCACCGAGACGATCAGGCGGTTATCCGCCGAGCGCCCGTCCAGAAAGAGCTTCAGCAGCAGCCCGAACACACCGCCGAGACAGAACACCAGCAGATTGACGCCGAGCGGCCGGAGAACGGAGAGAAGATCGAAGCTCCCCGTATCCGCCGCCACAGCGACGGAGATCGCAACGCTGTACGCTACGAGCCCCACCGCGTCGTCAAGCGCGACGACCTGCAGGAGCGTATCGACGAAATCGCCCTTCGCGCCGGTCTGTCGGATCGTCATCACCGTGGAGGCAGGAGCAGTGGCCGCGGCGAGCGCGCCGAGCACGAGCGAAAAGTTGAGATCCAGCCCGAGCGGGAAATAGCACACGAGAAACACCAGCGCCGAGGCGAGACATGCCTCCAGCACCGTGATGACGAGCACCTTCGTCCCGCTTTTCTTCAGCGTGGAAATGCGGAAAAACTCGCCGGTGGAAAAAGCGATGAATGCGAGCGCGATGTCGGCGAGAAAGCTCATGCCGTCGATCACGCCGCGCGGGACGAGATCAAGACAGAACGGCCCGAGCAGAATGCCGGAGACAATGTACGCCGTGACGTTCGGCAGCCGGAGCTTTGACGTAAGGCGCGTCATCGCAAAACCGGCGATGAGCATCAGCGCGAGCGAGACGATCACGGCCGACACGCCCGGCGTGATGTGGAGCCTTTCGTAGACCGACGGAATCATACAAGCAGCCCTCCCTGAAAAAGCGATTGACGTTTTCTGCGGCTATGATATAATCGAAATGCAATAAGTGCAAATTATATTATTTTTAGGATATATAAATATTATTGATATAACGGGAGGCGTGCAGCCATGCTGAGCACAAAATTGCAGACCGTTCTGGCCGTGGCGGAATACAAAAATTTCACCCGTGCGGCGGAGGAGCTGAACATGACGCAGCCCGCGGTGAGCCACCATATCAAGCAGCTCGAGCAGGAGGTGGACGCGCCGCTCTTCGTGCGCAACAAAGCCGGATTAAAGCTGACGCCGCAAGGGGAGATCGTGGTGAACTACGCCCGCCGGATGAAGGCGCTCCATGAGCGGATGTTTGCCGAGCTGCAAAACGCCGAGCGTCATCTCTCGCTGCTCCGCATCGGCATAACGCATACGTCCGAGAGCAATCTCACCGCCGCGGCGCTCGCTCGGTACAGCAACCAGAAGGGCAAATTGAAGATAATCCTTTTTACGGATACCATAAATAATCTTTATGATATGCTGGAAAATTACGAGCTGGATCTTGCCATCGTGGACGGCGCGTACGGCGATCCGCGCTTCTCCTCCATGCTGCTGGACACGGACTATCTCACGTGCGTTATGTCGGTGGACAATCCGCTCGCGCGGAAGGGGGCCGTCACGCTCGCGGAGCTCCGGCGGCAGAAAATGATACTGCGCACCCCCGCCTCGGCGACGCGGACGCTGTTCGAATCGGCGCTCGAGAGCAACGGCGAGAGCATACAGTCCTTTGACGTTACGCTCGAAGTCGATAATATCGCCACGATCAAGGATCTGATCCGAAAGGATCTCGGCGTTTCGATCCTGCCGCGCAGCGCGTGTCTCGACGAGCTGCGAAAGGGCAAGATCGCGGCGCTGCCGGTGGAAAATCTGAGCATGGTGCGCGAAACGAGGATCGTGTACAACAAGGACTTCACCCACACCGATATGCTCAACGAGATCATCAAAACCTATGGCTCGACCGTAATGAACTGAAACAAAAACCGGCCTTGCTCCGTTGAAAAAGGAGCAAGGCCGGTTATTTGATGAGAAAAAGTGTCAGCGGGGAATGAGCGTGTACACGCCCGGCGCGGAGAGAAGAGTCTCGTTCTCGAGTGTGATGCGCGGGGAGAAGCTCTGCTCGCCGTCCAGACCGGAAAACACCGCGAGGACGTTGGGGCGCACGTCGCTTTCGTTGCAGCGCACCGCGACGGCGCAGCGCTCGGCGGAGGAGTAGAGCAGCGCGCCGGGATAGGCGTCATAATTGTTTTGCGTTTCGAGAACGTAGTTATAAAGCGACAAGACCTTGTCGCCGCGGGGGATGAGGATGAACACCTCGTCGCCGGGCTGCTCCACGCAGGCCGAAGCGGCGATATCGGCAAGATAGGAAATGCCGTCCAGCCCCTTTTGGGCCAGAAGCTCCGGCAGCGCGTCCGAAAGAGATGCGGCACCGCTGCGCCCGAGATAGAGTGCCGCGCAGTAGGCGTTTGTTTCATAGAGCGTGCGCTGCAATTCCTCCCACGAGGGAAGCGGCGAGTCCGGCACCGGTTCCGGGGAGGGAGTCGGCTCTTCCGTCGGCTCCGGTGTCGCGGGCGGCGTGGGCGTGGGCGCGTCCGTCGGCTCCGGCGTCGGCGCATCCGTTGTCTCCAGCGCAGCGGACGGCGGGGCGGACGGCTCCGCCGTGTCCGGCGCTTTGGGGCCGCACGCCGTCAGCAGCAGGCACGCCGCGAGGAAAAGCGGCACAACATATTTCTTCATGGCTTATTCTCCTTATCGCAGCCGCCGGAACAGCTGCCGCAGTCTCCGCCGCAGCCGCGCTTCCGGTTTTTCCAGCCGCGCTTCACGGCGATCACCGCCCACACGGCGACGCCGAGCAAAATAACGATATCCCCTATGGACATACGATGCCTTTCATTTCACTAAATAAGCAGTGCGATCTGGTAGACCGCCGCGCCGAGTCCCCAGGCGAGCAGGCACTGAAACACCACGACGCCGAACGTTTTCCACACCGAGTCAAGCTCCCGCCGGATCGCCGCGACCGCCGCCACGCAGGGCGTATACAACAGCGTGAACACCAGAAAGCTGACGGCACTGCGGGTGGTGAACAGGGACGTGATGGCGGCGCTGCCCAGCAGCACCTCCAGGGTGCTGACCACGGACTCCTTGGCGATAAAGCCGGAGATGAGCGCCGTGGATACGCGCCAGTCCGCAAAGCCGAGCGGCGCGAAGAGCGGCGCGAGAAGTCCGCCGAGCGCGGCGAGAAGGCTCTGCGAATTGTCCGAAACGGGGTTGATGCGCGTGTCGAACGTCTGCAAAAACCAGATCACAAGGCTTGCCACGAAAATGACGGTAAAGGCGCGGTGAAGAAAGTCCTTCGCCTTGTCCCACATGAGCTGGAGCGTTGTGCGCACCGAGGGCATGCGGTAGTTCGGCAGCTCCATCACAAACGGGATGGGGTTGCCGCGAAAGAGCGTTTTCCCGAACACGAGCGCCGCCAGAATGCCGATAAGGATGCCGAAAACGTACAGTCCGCCCATGGCGAGCGCCTTATACTTCGGGAAAAACGCCGCAACGAACACGGAATAGATGGGGATCTTGGCGCTGCAGCTCATAAACGGCGTGAGAAGCACGGTCATGCGGCGGTCACGATCGCTCGTGAGCGTCCGCGTTGCCATGACCGCCGGAACAGTGCAGCCAAAGCCGATGAGCATCGGCACAACGCTTTTTCCGGAAAGACCGATCCGGCGCAGGAGCTTGTCCATCACGAACGCGACACGCGCCATATACCCGGTGTCCTCCAGCATGGAGAGGAAAAAGAACAGCACTACAATGATGGGCAGGAAGCTCACCACATTGCCGACGCCGCCAAACAGCCCGTCGATAACGAGCGAGTGTACGACCGGATTGATGCCGTAAGCCGTGAGCGCCGCGTCTGTCACCCCTGCCAATGCGTTGATCCCCATGGCAAGCAGGTCGGACAAAAACGCGCCGATCACTTCAAACGTGAGATAAAACACCAGCAGCATAATGCCGACAAAGATCGGCAGGGCGAATATACGGTGGGTAAGGACGTTATCGATGGCGCGCGAGCGCTTCCGCTCGCGGCTCTCCTCGGGTTTTTTCACCGTTTCGGCGCAGACCGATTCGATGAAGGAATACCGCATGTCGGCAATGGCAGCGTTGCGGTCGAGCCCCGTTTCGCGCTCCATTTCCACGATGCTGTGCTCACACAGCTCCAGCTCGTTCTCGTCGAGCGCGAGACGCGCGACGATATCGCTATTCCCCTCGATCACGTTCATGGCCGCCCAGCGGGCGCTCATCCGGGCGCGCTCGGCGTGATCCTCCACCACGTGCGTCACGGCGTGGATGCAGCGGTGGACCGGTCCGGGCGGGCAGAAGTCGTATACCTCCGGCTTGCGCCCTGTGGCTGCCGTGCGGCAGGCAAGCTCCGTCAGATCGGCGATGCCTTCGCCCTTTGCCGCGCTGATCGGCACGACCGGGATGCCCAGCAGCTCCGAGAGCTTCACAGTATCGACCGTGCCGCCGTTGGCGCGCACCTCGTCCATCATATTCAGCGCGAGCACCATCGGCACCTGCATCTCGATCATCTGCAGCGTGAGATAAAGGTTTCGCTCAATGTTCGTGGCGTCCACGATGTTGATGATGCCGTCGGGCCGGCCGTCAAGAATGAAATCGCGCGTTACGATCTCTTCGGCGGAATAGGGCCGCAGCGAATAGATGCCCGGCAGGTCGACGACCTCGTCGCCCTTCGTGTTGCGGATGCTGCCGCTTTTGCTGTCCACCGTAACGCCGGGGAAATTGCCGACGTGCTGATTGCTTCCGGTGAGCTGATTGAAAAGCGTCGTTTTGCCGCAGTTCTGGTTTCCGGCAAGAGCGAATCTCATGCGAGCTCCACCTCCACCTTGGCGGCGTCCTCCAGCCGCAGCGAAAGTGTATACCCGCGCAGAAATACCTCCACCGGGTCCCCCATCGGCGCAATGCGCGTTACGGTAATGTGCGTTTTGGGAATGACTCCCATATCAAGCAGCCGGAGCCGGAGAGCGCCCTCGCCTCCGACGCTTCGGATGATCCCCGACTGTCCCACATGCAGTTTATCCAACGTCATTTCTTTTTCACCCACTTTATTTTGTATTCTCTATTTTACGGCATTATCGTCAAAAATCAATATCCAATCTGCCGGTTTTATCCCGCCTTACACTTTTGCTGAAAACGTATATTGATTTCCTCTTTCGGCTCTGCTAATATAGTACACAAGATATAACGATACCCGTATTATATATACCGGAGGTTTCATCATGTGCGCACAAGCTCTGCCGGAAGGCTTTTACCGCGAAGAGATCGTTTTCACGCCGGAGGAGACGGACAGCTTTGGCCGCGTCCGGCCCGACGCGCTCGCCCACCGCTTTCAGGAGATTGCCGCGGTACACCATGCCTCGCTCGGCGTCGGGCAGGAGATCGCCGTGACGAAGGGCTGCTTCTGGGCGCTCGCGCGCACGGAGATGCGCATTTCCCGGCTGCCCGCCGTGGGCGAGCGCGTGTTTCTCGACACATGGGTCGGGCGGCAGTCGCACGGGCTGTTCTGGCGGCACTACCGGATCGCCGGCGAGGACGGCGCGGCGCTTCTCTACGCCGTTTCGATCTGGGTCATCATGGATATCGAGAGCCGCGCGCTCACCAAAGATCACGCTTGGGCCGTCGTTTCGCGCGTCACGGTCGAGGGGGAACTGCCCGCGGCGTTCAAGCCCATTCCCTTCCCCCGTGAGCTGCCGCAGCGTAGTTCCCGCCGCGTGACCGACGCCGAGACCGACGGAAACGGCCATCTCAACAACTGTCTGTATCTCCGCTGGGGACAGGATCTGCTGCCGGAGGAATTTGCACGCACGCATACGCTGCGCAGTGTCTGGATCGAATATCGGAAAGAATTGCCGCGCGGCACAGAATCGGAGTTGACGTATTCGCTCAGCGGGAGTACTCTGTATGTGCGGGGAACCGCAGAAAACAAAGAACGATTTTTGCTGAGGATGGAATATGATGAAACGGTTTGAAAGCGATTATCTGGAAGGCGCGCATCCCGATGTGCTCCGGGCCCTGATCGAAACAAACGGCGAGCAGACCCCCGGCTACGGAGAGGATCCCCACTGCGAAGCTGCCCGCGCCCTGCTGCGCGAGCGCTGCGAACTGCCGGAGGGTGAGATACAGTTCCTCGTAGGCGGCACGCAGGTCAACCGCACCGTGATCGCCTCGATCCTGCGCCCCCATCAGGGCGTCGTTGCGGCGGACACCGGCCATATCGCCGCGCACGAGACCGGCGCGATCGAAAACTCCGGCCACAAGGTGCTGACCGTACCGAACACGGACGGCAAGATCGCCGCCGCGCAGGTTGAGGAGCTCTGCCGCGCGCATTACGCCGACGCGAGCTTTGAGCACACGGTGCAGCCGGGCATGGTGTACATCTCGAACCCCACGGAGTTCGGCACCGTGTACACGCGCGGCGAGCTGGAAGCGCTCCACGCCGTGTGCAAAGCGCGCCATCTCCCGCTCTTTATCGACGGCGCGCGTCTCGGCGCCGCGCTCTACAGCCCGGTGTGCGACTATACGCTCGCGGACATGGCGCATATGTGCGAAGTGTTCACGATCGGCGGCACGAAAATGGGCCTTCTCTTCGGCGAGGCGGCAGTGTTCTCCGCGCCGGAGCTTGCCAAGGACTTCCGCTACTTCGTCAAGCAGAACGGCGGCATGCTGGCCAAGGGCCGTCTGCTCGGCGTGCAGTTTGCCGCCGCGCTCTGCGAGCGCGTCACCGGGCAGCAGGCACTCCTGCCGACCTGGCCCGCGACGAAGATCCTCTGGCTGAAAAAGAACCGGCCAGACGTCTTTGCCGCCGCCGAGACCTTCATGCTGCTCAAGGACTATATCGTCTTCCGCCTGACAGGCCGGAAGCTTGCCGATATGTCCATCGCCACCTTCACATTCTATTTTGATATCTACGAAAAGCACTACTGGACGCAGATGCTCGACGCCATCGGCATTGACGAGACCCGGCTGCCGCCGCTCGTCGAGCCGTGCAGCATCGCCGGGCCGCTGACTGCGGATGCCGCGCAGGCGCTCGGCCTGACGCAGGACACGCTCGTGAACGTCGGCACGCTCGACCACTTTGCGGGCATGATCGGCACCGGAAATGTTCGCCCCGGCGGCGTCACGCTCTCGACCGGCACGGTCATGGCCCTCGCCGTCATGGCGCAGGAACCCGCACCGCGCGACAGCGGGATCGCCATGCACTACGGCTTCCTGCCGGATACGCACGTCATGCTCCCGGTCGCCGAGTCCGGCGGCGTCAGTCTGGAGTGGTTCCGCCGGACCTGCATGCCGGAGACCGGCTATGACGAGATGAACCGCGTCCTGCTCGCGCGCGGCGGAGAAAATCCGCTGATCTTCCTGCCGTACCTTGTGGGTACGAACGCACCGGAATTTGACGCCGACGCGGCGGGCATGTTCTGGGGTCTGCGGCAGGAGCACGATGTTTTTGACATGGCGCACGCCGTCATGGAGGGCGTTGCGTTCATGCTGCGCAAAAACTGCGACGCCATCGCCGCAAAGGGAACGAAGCCCGACCACATCATCGCCACCGGAGGCGGCGCGAAAAGCCCCGTCTGGTGCCAGCTGCAGGCGGACATCCCCGGCCTGCCGGTCATCGTGCCGCGGGAAAAGGAAGCCGCCTGCCTCGGCGCGGCCATCGTCGCCGCCGTCTCAGACGGACAGTATGCGGACTATGCGCAGGCCGCGACGCACTGCGTCGCTATGGTCACCCGCTACGAGCCGCACCCGACCGCCTTCCTGGAAACGAAATATCGCCGCTTCGCGCTGCTCTATCAGGCCGGTATCCAGGCGGCCCGCCTTTGAGCCCCCGCTGCACGCAGCAGCAAATTTCAAGCACACTCCGGACGCGCCGATCCGGCGCATCCCATGGCCAAGTTCATAGCAAACAGGTGAATAAACATGGATTACGCAAAAGAATCTCTTCGTCTGCATGGCGAATGGAAGGGAAAAATCGAGGTCACGGCGCGTGTGCCGGTCGAGACGAAGGACGATCTGTCGCTCGCCTATACGCCGG
>ENA-ORSI01003377-ORSI01003377.1-human-gut-metagenome-genome-assembly--contig:-NODE-3377-length-10279-cov-5.628521_pt1 | contig 10279 bp, 7 predicted proteins | sample MGYA00242187_ERZ509154 | MGnify/ENA primary metagenome ERZ509154 (study PRJEB26280, sample SAMEA2338627) | human gut metagenome | biome: human gut; feature: human-associated habitat; material: faeces...
CAGCCGATGGCCCCGCAGGTGCAGGCCACGCCGTCCAGCGCGTGCAGACGGAAATGCCCCAGCTCGCCGCCAAGGCCGCGCGCACCCTCCAGCAGACGTCCGCCGGTCAGGATGCCGCCGCCGACGCCGGTGCCCAAAGTCACACCGATGACATCGGTATAGCCCTTAGCCGCACCGGCCCAGACCTCGCCCAGCAGCATACAGTTGGCGTCGTTGGCGACGGTGACGGGCAGGCCGAAGGCACGCTCCAGCGTACCTTTAATGTCCACGCCGATCCACCCCGGGAAATTGCCGCAGGTCCCCGCGACCACGCCGCGGCGGCTGTCGATCTGGCCCGTGGCAGACACAGCGATGCCCTCGAGCCTCGGCGCGTCCGCGGTCAGAAATTCGTGGATGGCCGCCTGCACGGTATCCAGGATCGGCGTTTTGTAGCCGTCAAAGCTGACGCTGCGCTCGGCGCGGCGCAGCACCCTGCCGTTCTCATCGACGAGCCCCAGCTTGACCGCCGTGCCGCCGATGTCAACGCCCAGATAGGTTTTACTCATAGCGCACCTGCTTATTTGTGGTTGTTGATGGCCGCGGTGTAGCGGGCCGTGATCTCGGCCGGGCGGGTGATGGCACCGCCGACGACGAGGGCGAACGCACCGGCGTAGAGTGCCTGCACGGCCTGCTCCGGCGTGTGGATATGGCCCTCGGCGATGACCTTGGCCGGGCACTCCCGCGCGAGCTGGGCGATAAAGCCGAAGTCCACATCGTTGATGCCCGTCGTCTCGGGCGTGTAGCCGCGCATCGTCGTGCCGACAAAGTCCGCACCGGCCCCCGCGCAGGCCAGCGCGTTCTCAATGTTGTCGCAGTCGGCCATAACGAGCTGGTCGGGGTACTTCTCCTTGATGGCGCGGATGAACTCGGCGCTCGTCTGCCCGTTGGGGCGCAGGGCGCCGGTGCCCTGCACGGCCAGAATGTCCACGCCGCAGGCGACGAGTTCGTCAACCTCCTGCATCGTGACGGTGATGTACATCGGCGTGCCGGGGTAATCCTTTTTGATGATGCCGATGACCGGCAGGTTCACCACCTGCTTGATCTGGGTAATGTCCCGCACGGTGTTGGCACGGATGCCCACAGCCCCGCTCATGGCGGCAGCTTTTGCCATCAGGGGCATCACGCCGCCCTCCTTGGTGTACAGGGGCTCGTGCTCCAATGCCTGGCAGGAGACGATCAGCCCGCCCTTGATCTGAGCAAACAGTTTTTCTTTATCCATGATACTTGTCCTCCATCTTGATCTTGACAACAGCTTTGCGGACACGATCGCAGCCGGGCATTTCCACGCCGGGGCGGTGCAGCTCACCGGGGAAGAAGAGGACGAACCGCCCCTCGCCCAGAGCGCCGAAAACGGCATCCTCGCTGTCCTTTTTGCCGATATCCGGCTGGTAGGGCTCCACCTCGGTGCCGGGGTCGGTCTCGTAGCCCCAGCCCTCGCCGCCGGTCAGGTCGATCTGCAGATCGGCGTAGAGCCGGTGATATTCGGCGTGGGAACCGGTGTGGGGTTTGAGATCGGCATCCATCACATTGATGAACACCTCATCGCCGTCCACTTCGGTACGGCCCAGCGGCAGGGTATCCAGCGGGTGTGCAGCCAGAAACTCAATGGCCGTGTCGAGGTTTTTGTGGAACCCCTTGTACAGATGCAGTTGATCCAGGGTATCGCAGATCATACGCTTTCCCTCCAAAAAAGAAGCGCCCGCCTCCCCTCTGAAAAGAGACGGAGAGGGGGCGCTTGTTCAGCTTAAAGTTTTGCGATGGCGGCTTCGATCATGGCCTGTGCTTCGGCCACGATGGCCTCATCCTCGGGGACCAGGCTGGGCATGGGCTTACGCACGCCGCCCAGCTCCAGACCGTACATCCGGCGCAGGATCTCTTTCTGCACGGCGTACAGGTTGCCGTGGGCCTCACACATCTTGTAGATGATGCGGTCGGCCTCGTACTGGAGGGCCTGAGCCTCCTTGACCTCGCCCTTGTTGATATGCTCGTTCATGGCCAGATACAGCTCAGGCATCACGGCGTAGGTGCCGCCGATGCCGCCGTCTGCGCCAATGACGCGGCCGGAGACGAACTGCTCATCGGGGCCGTTAAAGACCACAAAGTTGCCTTCGCCGCGGGCAGCGATACCGGCATCCTTGAACATCTGGATGTCCTGGGTGGGCATGGAGCTGTTCTTGACAGCCACAACGTTGGGGTTCTTGAGCATCTCTTTCAGCAGGCTCATGGTCAGGCCGGTGCCAGCCAGCTGAGGAATGTTGTAGATGACGAATTCGGTATTGGGAGCAGCAGCGGACATGTCATTCCAGTATTTTGCAATGGCATACTCGGGCAGGTGGAAGTAGATGGGGGGGATGGAGGCGATGGCATCCACACCCACGCTCTCGGCATGGCGGGCCAGCTCCACGCTGTCGGCGGTGTTGTTGCAGCCAACATGTGCAATGACGGTCAGCTTGCCCTTGGCTTCGCTCATCACTGCCTCCAGCACGGCCTTGCGCTCGTCCACATGCTGGTAGATGCACTCACCGGAGGAACCGCCGACATACACGCCCTTAACGCCCTTGGCGATCAGGTGGCGGGTGAGGGCCTTGACACCCTCAGTGGAAATATTGCCCTCTGCGTCGTAGCAGGCGTAGAAAGCGGGGATAACGCCCTGGTACTTAGTGATATCTTTCATGGTTTGTCTCCTTAAGCTCCTATATGCTTATTTGTTCTGTTCACTGCATCAGCGCCCTCTTGCGGTGCCCTGCATCCGCTTCGGCCCTTGGTGCGGGCCTTGCGTCTTGCAGACCGCTGCGCCAAAAATTGCTTCCTGAACATCAAGCTCCAACGCTTTTCGTTCGGTCAACGGGATCAGCGCCCTCTTGCGGTGCCCAGCGTCTGCTTCGGCCCTTGGGCGGGCCTCGCATCCTGCAGACCGCTGCGCCAAAAATCCCTCCCTGTTCCCGCCGCAGGCGGCGGTCGGGATTTTAGCCCTTAACAGCACCCATTGCGATGCCCTTTGTGAAGTACTTCTGGAAGATGAGGAAGATGATGATGATAGGCACAGCAGCCAGTGCAGCACCTGCCATGATCAGACCGAAGTCGGTGCTGTTTTCCGCCTGCAGCTTTGCAATGCCCAGAGAAATGGTCAGGTTGCTGGTGCTGGACAGCATGATCAACTGCATGAAGTAATCGTTCCAGCTGTTGATAAAGGTGAAGATGGCCAGAGCACCGATGCCCGGCTTGACCATGGGCAGCACGATGCTGATAAAGGTCTTGGCTTCACTTGCGCCGTCAATGCGGGCAGCCTCCAGCATTTCTGTGGGGATGCCCTCGCTGAACTGTTTCATCAGGAACACACCGAATGGCCAGCCGACAATGGGGAAGATGACAGCCCAGATGGTGTTGTAGAGGTTCAGGGCACTCATCTCACGCAGCAGGGGGATCAGAATGACCTGCTTGGGCAGAGCCATTGCGCACACGATCAGGGTGAACAGGACCTGACGGCCCACAAAGCGCTTCTTGGCCAGTGCATAACCGGCCATGGCGGCGGTGATGCAGGTCAGGATCATGGAGACAACAGCCATGAACACGGTGTTGATCATCCAGCGCAGGGCAGCAGGAGCGGTGGGTCCGACCGAGAAGTAGATGGGATCGCCGTCGGCACTGAAGCGTGCACTGAAGGGGACGGCCAGCTGCCACAGGGGGGCGCTCTTTCCGGCAAACAGCTTCTGGTAGTTGGTCAGCACCCACTCATGGGGCCACCACTCGGGGGTGGTGGAGTTGATGGCTGCACCGGTTTTGAAGGAGCCGGTGATGATCCAGTACAGCGGGAACGCAAAGGTCACGGCCACGATGCTGATCAGGATCAGGGTCAGGATGGTATAGGCGCTGGCCTGCTTGAGCTTGCTGGGGTGACGCTTCAAGGGCTTTTGCTTTTTTGCGGTTGCAGCAGTTGCACTCATTGTTACGCACCTCCTCAATTATTCTGGTTGCCAACCTTGAACTGGATAGCAGACAGGATGGCAATGATGATGGCAAGCACAACACCCATGGCGTTGCCGTAGCCGTAGCGGTACAGCTTGAACGCGGTGTAGTAGATGTAGTACATGATGGTATCGGTGCTGTGGTTGGGGCCGCCGGAAGTCAGCAGCTGGATCAGCGCAAAGCACTGGAAGGAGTTGATGGTGGTGATGACCAGGATGTACAGGGTGGTGGGCATGATGGCGGGCCACTTGATCTTCCAGAAGCACTGGAAATCGGTCGCGCCGTCCACTTCGGCAGCCTCCACGATGGACTGGTCCACGTTGCCCAGGGCAGAAACATACAGAACGATGGGCTGGCCCACAGAGGTGGTCAGCAGGATGAGGATGATGCAGCCCAGAGCGAACCGCTCGTCGCCCAGCCAGTTGATGTTCTTGTCGATCAGACCCAGCGTCTTGCCCAGATAGTTGAAGATGCCGTAGTAATTGTTGTACATCCACTTCCAGACAACGGTAACGGCAACGGAACCGGTGACAACGGGCAAGTAGAACACGCAGCGGAAAAGGCTGGTGGCCCACTCGGGCAGATCCACGATGGCGGAGCTGACCCACAGCGAGAAGGCGCAGGTCACAGGCACCGACACGATAACGATGATGAAGGTGTTCTTCAGAGCGCCCAGGAAGATCTTATCGGCGAACAGCTCTTTGTAGTTTGCAAGGCCGACAAAGACATCGGCGCGGTTCATGGTGGAATCAAAGAAGCTCGTGACCACGCAGAGGATCATGGGGTAGATGACGAACCCCAGAAAGAAGATCAGGCTGGGCAGAAGGAAGAGATAGGATGCGATGGTCTCCTGCCGGACCAGTGCGCGGCTGCGCTTTGGCTCTTTGACTTTTACGGTGGTAGCAGCCAAGAAAATCACCAAACCTTTCGTTTAGCTCCGGTAAAATGACCGGCTCCCGACGGAACTTGCAAAAAGAATGCCCCTCCCTCGCCGGGATTATCGAGGAAGGGGCAAGGTTTATAACGTTGCGATGAAAAACTCAGGTGGTGCGCTTATGCCTCGGCAGCAGCGGCAGCATTTGCGTTCTCAACAAAGGTAGCAACGGCCTGCTCAACGGGCTCGCCGGTGCCAACGCGCTGCAGCATGTTCCACCACTCGGTACGAGCAGTTGCCCAGCCCGGGGTGATCTGGTAGTAATCGCCCAGGAAGCCCATGAACTTGGTGTACTCGCTCATAATGTCGTTGCCGGCGTAGATGTCGCCAACGCTCTCGCGAACGGGGAAGTAGGTGGAAGCCAGAACGCTTGCGCCAACCTGGTCGGGGTCAGCAGCGATGAAGTCGATAAAGGTCTTGGCTGCCTCGATCTTAGCCTCGTCGCCGTTGTCGAAGATGCCGAAGCCCCAGATGCCGCCGCACAGCTTGGGATCGCCGCTCTCAGTGGGGAAGGCCATGGGGAAGATCTCGTCGCCGCTGTTGGTCAGGCCGGCATCGTTGTTGTCGGAGTTCAGCTGCTGTGCAATGTTCCAGCAGAATGCCATCTGCAGGGTACCGTTGCGGAACAGGGTGATCTCCTCGCCGCCGTTGATGGAAGCATCAAAGTTCACGCCCTTGGCATCGTACAGAGCCTGGATGGCCTTGATGTTCTCGGGGGAGTCAGCGGTGTACTTGGTGTGCTCAGCATCGGTGAAGGTGCCGCCGTACATGTTGTTGATGATGGCGCGGGTGCCCTGGTCGCCGCCCTGGCCGCTGCAGTAGATGGCTGCAACATTCTCATAACCGCCATTGTACAGTGCGTCAACGGTCTTGAGGAAGCCGTCGGTGCTCCAGGTGTGCTTATCAGTATCAATGTACTGGTCTGCGCCCACTTCCTTGACCTTGGTCATGTTCACGGCCATGCAGTGTGCGGTCATGCACAGGGGATACTCATAGTAGTCGCCGGCATCGTTCCTGCAGGCAGACTCAACGGAAGCGTAAATGTCCTTCTTGGCATCGTCGGTCCACAGGTCGTTCAGGGGAGCCATAACGCCCTTTTTGCCCCAGTTGGCAACCAGACGCTCGGGGCCTTCCATGATCAGGTCGGGTGCGCTGCCGCCCTCGATGGCGGTGTTCACCTGATCGTCGCCGTTGGTGTAGTCCAGATACTCCACAGTGACCTTGATGTCAGGATACTTTGCGTTGAAGCTGGAAACCAGACCCTGAACGGTCTCGTCATTGCCCCAGCCGCCGATGGGGTATGTCCACAGCTTGATGCTGGTGGAAGAAGCAGCTGCGCTTGCAGCGGTAGAACCTGCGGTGGAAGCAGCAGTGCTGGTGCTTGCAGAAGAGCCGCCGCATGCGGCCAGAGCGCCGGCTGCGCCCAGAATGCCAGCGGCCTTCAGGAACGAACGGCGGGAAATGCAGTTTTTCATAGTAGTTTCTCCTTCGCATTCAAGATGCTTCACGTTGTTGGCGGCCTGCCGTGCCAGCGGCCGCTCTTGATGGCTCCATTATAGAAAAATATTTTCATTTTGTCCATTCATGGTTTTCATAAATTTTCAGAATGACAGTGTACATTGTGCACAAAAGCGTGGGATATATGTTGAAATGCAAAGAAAATCTTGCTTTACTCTTCTGAAATTATTACAAAAAGGTACAAACCTACCAAAACGATAGTGAAAATGTTTTTCTAAACAAAAATGTAAAATTGAAAGATATTTTCACAGAATGGCCGGTTTTTCCGCCAAAACTGTGTGCTCTGCACAGAACTGCGGGCCAAAATGTGGGCAATGCGTCTCTTGCGAAGCGGGGACGATTCTTTTATACTTTTTACAAAGGTGAATGAAACGGTCGGCAGCTGATCCGGGTCGGTGGACTGCTGCGCCGGAAAAGAGGAAAAAGAAAAATGGCAACGAATTTTTGGGAGCTGCTGCAGCAGCATCAGGGCGACCTGACAAAATCGGGCCGCACCGTGGCGGACTATCTTGTGCAGCACGCGGCAGAGGCACAGTATCTGTCCATCTCCTCGCTGGCAAAGGAGTGCTGTGTGGCAGAGGCAACGGTGTTCCGCTTCTGCCGGGCGCTGGGGTTTGAGGGCTATCATGAAATGCGCATTGCGCTGGCGCAGGCCAACGCCACCGGTGCACTGGTCAACCAGCATGTGCCGGAGCCGGATGCCGACACGGCAACTTTGTGCGAGCACGCCAGCGCCCTGCTGATGACTACTATCAACGGCACCCAAAACAATCTTTCGCCGGAGGCGGTGGACAAGGCTTCGGAGCTGATGCACAAGGCCCGGCAGGTGTACTGCCTTGGTCAGGGCGGCAGCATGTATATTGCAAATGATATCTGCGCCCGCTTTGCCTGCATCTCCACCAAGTTCCGCACGGCAGGCGACAGCCATATGCAGCTGATCACGGCCAGCCTGATGACCCCGGAGGATGTGGTGCTGTTCGTTTCCTATTCCGGCGCTACCCGCGATATGCTGGAAACGCTGCGCGCGGCCAAGGCGGCGGGCGCAAAGATCATTCTGCTCACCCATTATGAGGATTCGCCCGGCGCAAAGCTGGCGGATATCGTGCTGCTGTGTGGTGCGCAGGAAAGCCCGCTGGACTCCGGCAACATCCCGGTCAAGGTGGCGCTGCTGTATGTGGCTGAAGTGCTGGTGCTGCGCTACACCATGGACGACCCCGAAAATGCCAACGCCGCACAGGATCGCACCAGTGAAGCACTGGCGGTCAAAATGCTGTAAAAATATTGCCCGCAAGGCCCCCGCAGATCCCGTGTTCTGTGGGGGCCTTGGCATATCCGGCAAAGGGTGCGTAAAATCTGTTTCTGATCTTTTTCAAAAAAAAAATAGACATCATCTTTTCGATGAAGTCTATTTTTCTTTAGCCTCTTAACTTAACGGCATTGGGCGAATGCCTGATGGGCTTTTATGCCGGTGGTGAGGGTCTCCCGCGCACTGAGCAACAGCCCGCAGGGCTGATTGCTCCCCTGCTGTGCAGGGTCGTGCTGTTCGACCCGCTCACACGCCGCAGATAAAAAGAAAGCCCCCCAGACAAGCTGGAGGGCTTCCTTTTTATGCCGGTGGTGGGGGTCGAACCCACACGTGTTATTAGCACAAGGGATTTTGAGTCCCCCTCGTCTGCCATTCCGACACACCGGCTGATATGCAATTCAAAAGAACGTTACTATTATAGCGGATTCTGCGCACAAAATCAAGACTGAGTTTCCGGCGGAAACATGTGGACTGTTCCCGGGCAGAGCGGGCAGCAGACGGCCGGAAAACTGCACTCCCCAATTTGCGTCGCTTTGTGCGGCACAGTACGGTGTCTGATGAGGAAATTTGGCAAAAATAAAGAGCTTACGTTGATTTTACAGGATCAAAACGACACATTCCGCACCGCAGGCTGCAAGGGGGTGAAGATTGACGTGTTCTGGTAAAAAATAGTATAATGTTATTCGTGAAGGAATGCCGTGCGGCCCAAAACGCGCGGTTTTGCAGCGGGGGATATGCGATGATGAGCAAAAAAAGCAGAACACGCCAGCAGATGGAAGAGGAAATGCGTCAGCTCCGCAAGGTGTTCATGACGGTGCGCCTGATGAAGGCGGACGAGGTGCAGGGCGGCAAAAAGGGCAGCGCGCCCTGCTATGCCCAGTGGCGGCGCAGCCGTCCGTGTGAAAACTGCGTGGCAAGGCAGGCGCTGGAAAAGAACACCCGGAAAACAAGGCTGGAATACTTTGGGCAGGAGCTGTACGAGATCACGGCCAGCTGTGTGCAGGTGGATGGCCAACTCTGTGTGCTGGAGCTGACCCGCAAGATCGACCGCAGCGTTCTGTTGGACCCGGAAAACGGTGAGCGGCTGCTCAACAGCATTACCGACGAGCGTGAAAAGCGCTACCGCGACCCGCTGACCGGTGCCTACAACCGCACCTATTACGATGAAAACTACCGCTACCGCAGCATTACCGCCGGTGTGGCGATGCTGGATATGGACGATCTGAAGTTCTCCAACGATGTTTACGGCTCCGGTGCGGGCAACAGCGTGCTAGAAACGGCGGTAAGCACCATCCGGCGCGGCCTTTCGGAAAAAGACCGCCTGATCCGCTACGACGGCGGCAGGCTGCTTTTGCTGCTGCCGGACATCCGGCAGGAACAGCTCAGCCCGCGTCTGGAACAGATCCGTCTGCAGCTGCAGGCGGCCAGCGTGCCGGGCTACTCCCGCATCCGCATGTCAGCCAGCATTGGCGGCGTGTGGATCGACGACGAAAATGTGGACGATGCGGTGCAGCACGCGGAACGGCTGATGCACTATGCACGCATCCAGAAAAACACCGTGATCACCGAGCGTCAGCCGGAGCCGCACGCCCTGCAGCCCACCCACAGCCGCCAGAGTGTGCTCATCGTGGACGACTCGGCCATGAACCGGATGCTGCTCAGCCAGATGCTGAACAGCCAGTTCGACACTGCCGAAGCGGCTTCCGGCGAGGACTGCCTGCGCCTGCTGGAACAGAACCCCACCGGCATCTCCGTTGTGCTGCTGGATATCCACATGACCGGCATTGACGGCTTTACCGTGCTGGAAGCCATGAGCCAGCGCGGAATGCTGGAAGAGATCCCGGTCATCATGATCTCCAGCGAGGACAATGTGGACACGGTGCGCCGCGCCTTTGATCTGGGTGCGTCCGATTATATCAGCCGCCCCTTTGATGCAAGGGTGGTGTATCAGCGCATTACCAACACCATCCGCATGTATGCAAAGCAGCGCCGCCTGAGCGCCATGGTGGCGGATCAGGTGTCGCAAAAGGAAAAGCGCAGCCAAATGATGATCGGCATTCTGAGCCGGGTGGTGGAGCGACGCAACGGCGAGAGCCGCACCCATGTGCAGCACATCAGCACCCTGACCGGAATGCTGCTGGACCATCTGGTGCAAAAGACCGAGACTTACCCCCTGACGCAGGAGATGCGTCGTACCATCAGCATGGCCTCGGTGCTGCACGACATTGGCAAAATGGAGATCGGGGAACAGGTCCTGAACAGCCCGGAGCCGCGCACGCCGGAGGATGAAGAAACCATGCGCCAGCATACCCTGCTGGGTGCACGGATGCTGGAAGAGCTGGATGCCTACCGCGACGAAGATTTTGTGCGGGTAGCCTATCAGATCTGCCGCTGGCACCACGAGCGGTACGACGGCAGCGGCTACCCGGACCAGCTGGTTGGCGAACAGATCCCCATTGCGGCACAGGTGGTCGGCCTTGCGGATGCCTACGAAACGCTGACTACTGGCAGCGGAA
>ENA-ORSI01003380-ORSI01003380.1-human-gut-metagenome-genome-assembly--contig:-NODE-3380-length-10272-cov-14.682294_pt1 | contig 10272 bp, 8 predicted proteins | sample MGYA00242187_ERZ509154 | MGnify/ENA primary metagenome ERZ509154 (study PRJEB26280, sample SAMEA2338627) | human gut metagenome | biome: human gut; feature: human-associated habitat; material: faeces...
GCATGCTTGATCAGATATTTCCGTTTTAATGGGCTTTTTGATTCTGAACAGTTACAAAATAATTATATATATGAGGTGACAAAGATGAAAGATGACAACTGTATTTTCTGTAAACTGGCAAATGGGGATATCCCGACCAATTCAATCTACGAGGATGATGATTTCAAGGTAATACTCGATGCAAGTCCTGCTGCAAAGGGACATGCACTTATCCTTCCAAAGCAGCATTATGCAAATATTTTTGAGATTGAGGATGAGACACTTGCCAAGGCAGCAAAGCTTGCAAAGAAGATTATGACACACGAGAAAGATGTGCTTGGCTGTGAAGGCTACAACCTGGTACAGAACAATGGAGAGGTGGCCGGCCAGACAGTATTCCATTTCCATATGCACCTGATTCCAAGATATGAGTCAGATGACAACAAGAATGTCATAGAGTGGAACCATAAGGAGTTCACTGATGATGAGATGAAGAAAATCTGCGACGAGATGAGCATGTAATAGCTAATAATAGTTATATATTATTGAAAAACCAAAAGCCCGGATATGCAAATGTAGTTCATATCCGGGCTTTTTCTTTTTTATGATATGCAATGACGCTTTAAACAGACTCTGACCCTATGACGACTTCTTCACCTGAGAGTTAATCAAATCGATTATAGTGGCGATGGAATCCATCTGACCGCTTTTTGCCATGGCATCCTTATATTTATCCCTGTTGCTGTACACCTCTTTTACTGCGCTAAGCAGAGAATCCTTTGTGAGCTCCTCCTCCTCGATGACATATGAAAAGCCCTGCTTTTTGAAGGATTTTGCATTTAATACCTGGTCTCCGCGGCTGGCAGCAGCAGAAAGAGGAATCAGGATGTTTGGCTTGTGCAGAGCAAGCAGCTCGCAGATGGAGTTGGCTCCGGCTCTTGAAATAGCCATGTCAGCCAGAGCAAACATGTCGGTGAGCTCAGCATTGGCGTACTCAAACTGTGCATAGCCTGTGATTCCGGCAAGCTTGTTGTCCAGATTGCCCTTTCCGCAGAGGTGAATCACATAGAAATCCTTTAGTAGTTCAGGAAGAATCTCACGGACAGCTTCATTAACCTTTTTAGAGCCGAGGCTTCCTCCGATGATGAGGATGACAGGCTTATTGTGGTCAGGAAAATTACAAAGCTTTATGGCATTTTCCGCAACGCCGCTAAAAAGCTCGCGTCTGATAGGTGATCCGGTGAGCACAGCCTTGTCTGCAGGCAGATATTTCATGGTCTCAGGGAAATTGCAGCAGACCTTTTTGGCACCCTTTATGGCGATTTTATTGGCAAGTCCCGGGGTGATATCCGACTCGTGGATGATGGCAGGCACATGGCAGTGCTTTGCGGCAAGCACGACAGGTACGGAAACGAAGCCACCCTTAGAAAATACTACATCAGGCTTGAGTTTTTTCATGAGGCTTACAGCCTGACCGTAGCCCTTTAACACGCGGAACGGGTCTGTAAAGTTCTTCCAGTCAAAGTATCGGCGCAGCTTTCCTGATGAAATGCCGTGGTAAGGAATCTTCTGGGCTTCGATCAGTCCCTTCTCCATTCCGTTTACTGAACCAATGTATTCGATATCGTATCCGGCCTCCTTAAGTGCCGGCATAAGAGCTATATTTGGAGTGACATGACCTGCAGTACCGCCGCCTGTCATAACTATTTTCTTCATATATATGTATCCTTTCTTGCATTCCTGTTTGTCTCATATTTATATTATACTCAACACAATAAAAGTCAATACCAAGTTACCGGTGAAAGTTTGCCCTGCAATACCAAACAAATGTCGAAACTTGCGACCGATAGGAACTGTTAAGTTCAAGTGAATTGGTTATAATAATCAATAGTACATCATCCTGCGTTATAGGTTAAGTTAAATTTTGAATGATGTATCGGAAAAAGAATAGTAGGGAGGACACATTAATATGGAATTATCAATGGACAATATGGACATCATGGCAGGAGGCATACTTGCGATAATGCTTGCACTTTTCATGCTGACAGTCATTGTGACCTTGTTCGCACTCTCACACAGGATAAGACTTTTGAGCAACGAGATTTATAAAATAGAAAAACAGGTGAGCGACTACATAGACGAGCTGTCGAGAAGCGAAAGCGACAAGCTGGAGATAGAGCATAAGGCACATCAGAATGGGGTGATTTCATCGGTGCTTCAGGAGATTTTTCCATGAAATTTGACAAAATGCTATTACTGTGATATTATACCGACTGTAACAAAGTTGTAACAAATGCAACATAGGTGTAATAAACGTAACAAAAACAACATATACTACACCATATGGAGGATTATATGAAGCTAAACAAAAAAGTAATCGATAGCATTACGGTCTGTGGACTGTGCGCCATGCTGACGGTTACCGCGGTTACTAACAGCGGACGCTCTGAGGTCAAAGCAGAGGATAAGGTGCTAGCAAACACTGGTTTAGAGCATACTGGTTATAATAGTTATGCTGGCGTGGCAGCGACTCTTTTTGATTATGAGAAGGGTCTCACAGCAGAGAATGCTGTTACAGTAGAAAAAGAAAATGTTGAGATGGTGGCAGCAGCACAGGATGCACAGCAGGAGGCACAGCCACAGCTCACACAGGAGCAGCAGGAATGGCAGACAAAGCTTATGCCAAAAGTTGAAGAATCACTCAACGTAAGAGCACAGGCCGATGAACAGTCAGATATTGTTGGAAAACTATATAAAGGAAGTGTGGCAGACATCGTAGAAAACGATGGCACATGGGCTCACATCAAGTCAGGAAATGTAGACGGATATGTCAATGTATCTTACTGTGTGACCGGAACTGACGCACTAAGCTATGCTTACGACACATGCGGAGAAATCGCCACAGTAAATACAGACGGACTTCGTGTGAGAGAGACAGCAGATACAAACAGCAAGGCCTTAGAGGTAGCTGACCAGGGCAAGACCTATCAGGTGGACCGCGCAGCGCAGGCACCGGATGGCTGGATTGCAGTAGTCAGCGATTCACAGACAGGATATATCGCAGCAGATTATGCGACACTTTCCCTAAACACAAGAGTGGGTATCACAATTGAAGAGGAACAGGCTCAGATAGCTGCACAGAAAGAGGCTGAGAGAAAGGCCGCAGAAGAAAAGGCAGCAAAAGAAGCTGCAAAAGCAGCAAAGGAATCAAAGAAAACAGAGACCACACAGGGCGAGGCGGTAAGTGCAGGAGCAGATGACCTGACACTTCTTGCTGCAATTATCGAGTGCGAGGCAGGCGGAGAGAGCTATGAATGTCAGCTTGCAGTAGGAGCGGCAGTCATCAACAGAGTAAAGAGCGGCTCATATCCAAACAGCATCTCAGGTGTTATTTACCAGAAAGGCCAGTTTGGACCGGCATCATCAGGAAAGCTCGCAAGAAAGCTTAGCGGACGCATTTCTTCTTCATGCTACAGTGCAGCACAGGAGGCAATGTCCGGAGTGGACAACACAGGAGGATGTACATCCTTCAATGATCACGGCTCAGGAATATCAATCGGAAATATGAAGTTCAGATAATATACAGCCAATACAAAGAAATAACAAAGAGGCTGCAAATCAACAAAGCTTGTTGGTTTGCAGCCTCTTTAATTATTTGTACGGCGTGGTTTTACAGTCAGAGCGTCAATGCTTCAAACCTCTTGCAACATACCACAAAATAGAGTAAAATGACATCATTATAGCAACCTACAGATATAAATTATAGCAACCTGCATCTATAATCGATGCAAATAAAACCCAGGAGGCAAGAGCAATGCAGTTAAAGGGACGAAACTTTTTAAAACTTATGGATTACACTCCGGAAGAGATTACTTATCTGATTGACCTCTCACAGGAGCTGAAGGAAAAGAAGAAAAAAGGCATCAGACATGATGAACTCACAGGTAAGAATATAGCGCTGATTTTTGAAAAGACCAGTACCAGAACTCGCTGCTCTTTTGAGGTAGCGGCACATGACCTTGGAATGCATGTCACATACCTTGACCCGAGCGGTTCACAGATAGGTAAAAAGGAGAGCATCGCCGATACAGCGCGCGTGCTCGGCAGAATGTTTGACGGAATCGAGTACCGTGGATACGGACAGGAAATCGTGGAGGAGCTGGCTAAATACGCAGGCGTACCGGTATGGAACGGCCTGACAAATGAGTTCCACCCGACACAGATGATAGCAGATATGCTTACAATCCGTGAGCATCTCGGCAGACTCAAGGGCGTGAAATTTGTATACATGGGCGATGCAAGATACAACATGGGCAATTCACTCATGGTCACATGTGCAAAGCTTGGCATGGACTTCGTGGCATGCACAAACAAGAAATATTTCCCAAATGATGAGCTTGTAAAATACTGTAAGGACGTTGCAGAAACAACAGGCGCATCAATCACACTCACAGAGGATGTGGCAGAGGGCACAAAGGACGCAGATGTCATCTACACAGATGTGTGGGTATCAATGGGCGAGCCGGAAGAGGTATGGGCAGAGCGAATTAACGACTTAAAGCCATATCAGGTAAATGCAAAAGCATTTGAAAATGCAAAGGATAGCGCAATCTTTATGCACTGTCTGCCTGCGTTCCATGATTTAAAGACCACTATCGGCAAGCAGGTCTATGAGAAGTTTGGACTGAGCGAGCTTGAGGTGACAGACGAGGTATTTGAGTCAGAGCGTTCAGTGGTATTTGATGAGGCAGAGAACCGTATGCACTCAATCAAGGCTATCATGCGTGCAACACTTGCGGACTAGTACGGCAAGCAATGACCGCAACAAAAGATTGACGGAAAGCTAAGGAATAAAGTATGAAGGAAGAAATACTTAGGCTTCTACGCAGCGCTGACGGCTATATTTCAGGGCAGGAGCTATGCAACCGGTTCGGAGTATCGCGCACAGCCGTGTGGAAGGCCATAAACCAGCTAAAGGAAGCCGGATATGAGATAGAGGCACAACAGAATAAGGGCTACAAGCTCATGGCAGCGCCGGATCTGATGACAGAGGCGGAGATAAAAAGCCTCATGCACACAGACTGGGTGGCAAAGGAAGTGCTGTATTTTGATACAATAGACTCCACCAACATCAAGGCTCAGGAGCTTGCCGAAAAAGGCTATCCGAGCGGCACCTTAGTTGTAGCGGACAAGCAGGAGTCAGGCAAGGGGCGCCGCGGCCGCAGCTGGGTATCGCCGTCCGGCACAGGTATTTTCATGACACTTATGATAAAGCCTGATATCAATCCAAACAATGCATCCATGCTCACGCTTGTGGCAGCGCTTGCTGTCGCAAAGGCAATAACAAGCGTAACCGGCGAGGAAGCCCTGATAAAGTGGCCAAACGACATTGTGATAAACGGCAAAAAGGTGTGCGGCATACTCACAGAGATGAATGCGCAGTTTGACTATATCAACCATATTGTTGTAGGTATCGGTATCAACGTGCACAATGAGAGCTTTCCGGAGGAAATCAGTCAGATGGCGAGCTCACTCATGATAGAAGCAGGTGGCAAAAGATTTCACCGTGCGCAGATAATCGCAGAGACCATGTCATACTTTGAGCAGTATTATGACACATTTTTAAAGACGCAGGACCTTTCAGCCCTCGTCAGGGAGTATGATGAGCTGTTGGTCAACAGGAACAAATCAGTAAGGGTACTGGATCCGAAGGAGCCGTTTGACGGAAAAGCGATGGGCATCACGCCTAAGGGCGAGCTGATCGTGGACACATGGGAATCGCGCAAGCTGGTTTCAAGCGGAGAAGTATCAGTGAGAGGAATATACGGATATGTCTAAAGAGGTAGTACTTTGCGTGTCAAACGCATATCAGAAAAAATATTATCTGAACGAGAATTTTAACGGACTTCCACAGACAATAAGGGACGAACTTAAAATCATGTGCGTCCTGTATACAGAGGATGTGGGAGGCATACTGGAGCTGGTGTTTGATGAGGACGGAAACCTCGATTTCAGAACATCCTGCAAGGAAAATGACTTTTTTTATGATGAGATAGGAAGCGTGCTAAAGATAAAGCAGTACCGCAACGAGCGAAGAGAACTGCTCGAGTCGATAGAGACGTATTATCGCATAGTATTTTTGGGAGAAGGACTCGAGGAGGAATAACAGATGATCTTAGCACTGGACGTAGGAAATACAAACATAACATGCGGCGTGTTTGATGGTGACAGGATAAAAGCAAGCTTTAGAATTACAACTAAAATGCCACGTACATCAGATGAATATGGCATGCTTCTGAGCACTCTGCTTGAAAGAAATCAGGTAGGCATGGACGACATACATGATGCAATCATCTGCTCCGTCGTACCGAATATCATGCATTCACTGCAGAATGGCCTTATAAAATACTTTAATATCAGGCCGATAATCGTGGAGGCGGGCATCAAAACAGGCATTCGTATCGCCACACCAAATCCGCAGCAAATTGGCGCAGACCGTATAGTAGACGCCGTAGCTGCATATGAATTATATGGAGGACCTGTTTTGGTCATAGATTTTGGCACAGCAACCACCTACGATATGGTCGATGAAAACGGTACCTTCATGGGAGGAATCACAGCACCGGGCATACGTATCTCAGCCAAGGCACTCTGGGAGGATGCGGCAAAGCTTCCTGAGATAGAGATTAAAAAGCCTGATAATATCCTCGGAAAGGACACCATCACCAGCATGCAGGCGGGACTTGTGTATGGACAGATAGGACAGACAGAGTATATCATCAACAAGGTAAAGGAAGAAACAGGCATGTACGATGCAAAGGTTGTAGTGACCGGCGGACTCGGCAGAATAATATCCAATGAGACAGAAAACGTGGATGTATACGATCCGGATCTGACATTAAAGGGCATAAACCTCGTGTATCGCAAGCAGAACCGCAAGGGAGTGAAGTAATAGTATGGATATTCATCAGATACGAAAGCTTCAGATAGGAAGTGTGACACTCCCAAACAACCTGATACTGGGACCTATGGCAGGCGTGACAGACCTGCCATTTCGCTTATTGTGCAAGGAGCAGGGAGCCGGCCTTTTATGTATGGAAATGGTCAGCGCCAAGGCAATTTTGTACAAAAACAAAAATACAGAGTCGCTTCTTTCGATAGATGAAAGAGAAAAGCCTGTTTCACTCCAGATGTTTGGCTCAGACCCGCAGATAATGGCTCAGATAGCAAAGCAGATAGAGGAAAGACCGTTTGACATACTGGATATCAACATGGGCTGTCCGGTGCCCAAAATCGTAAACAACGGTGAGGGCTCAGCACTCATGAAAAATCCGATTCTTGCAGGTCAGATTATAGAGAGCATAGTAAAAGCGATAGATAAGCCGGTCACCGTAAAAATACGAAAGGGCTTCGATGATGAGCATGTCAACGCAGTAGAGCTGGCACATGTGGCTGAAGAAAGCGGCGCAAGCGCAGTCGCAGTGCATGGCAGGACCAGAGAGCAGTACTACTCCGGTAAAGCCGACTGGGACATCATAAGGCAGGTAAAAGAGGCTGTCTCAATACCGGTCATAGGAAACGGAGACCTGCTTTGCGCAGAGGATGTCATAAAAATGCAGGAGCAGACAGGCTGCGACGGCTTTATGATAGCCAGGGGAGCGCAGGGCAATCCATGGATTTTCTCACAGATACTGCATTACTTTGAGACCGGCGAGCATCAGGAAAAGCCATCCTTTGAGGAAGTACGCCGGATGATACTGCGCCATGCACGCATGATGATAGAGTTCAAGGGCGAGTACACGGGAATACACGAGATGAGAAAGCACACAGCGTGGTATACGGCAGGATATCCGCATTCATCAAGGCTGCGCGCGGCAGTGAATACGGTGGAGAGCTTAGAACAGCTTGAGAAGCTTTTGTATAAGGAAAAGCTTAAAAATTGAAATCGGTCAAATCCTTGACAGCGTGGGGATTTTCAATTATAATACACGCGTTAAAATAGGCTTTAAATTTAGTATGTGAAACTTCCCACATTCAGTTTATCGAAGTTACCGGCATAGCATACAGTATATATTTTGTCTTCGGAACATACTGTATACTTTCCGGTATTGAAGACCTTGGTGTGGGAAGTTAATATACTAAATGAGTACAATAAATATCAAAAATAAAAAAAGAAGATAGAAGGGTAAGAATCATGGATAACAAGAAAAATATTCTGACATATGCAGGTCTTAAGAAGCTCGAGGATGAGCTTGAGCAGTTAAAGGTTGTTAAGCGTAAAGAGGTTTCCCAGAAGATCAAGGAGGCTCGTGAGCAGGGTGATTTATCTGAGAATGCTGAGTATGATGCAGCTAAGGATGAGCAGCGCGATATCGAGGCTCGTATTGAGGAAATCGAGAAAATCCTTAAAAATGCAGAGGTTGTTGTTGAGGAGGAGGTTGACCTTGACAAGATTTCTATCGGATGTAAGATCCGCATCTTAGATTGTGAATTTGATGAGGAGCTTGAGTACAAAATTGTTGGTTCAACAGAGGCAAACAGCTTAAAGGGCAAGATTTCAAACGAGTCACCTGTAGGTAAAGCTCTTCTTGGAAAGAAAGTCGGAGATACTGTAACTGTTGAGACTCAGGTAGGAGAGCTCACATACAAGGTACTCGAGATCCAGAGAGCAGAAGAGAACTAAAAGAGGTAAAAAATGGCAAATCAGAATAATAACAAGGGTGGACAGCAGCAGGATGTAAACCAGCTCCTTAAGGTCCGCCGTGAAAAATTACAGAATTTACAGGAAGCAGGAAAGGATCCCTTCCAGATTACAAAGTACAATGTCACTCATCACAGCAGCGATGTAAAGGAGCTTTACAATGCTCATGAGGCTGAGATTCTCGGTGACAGAAAGGCTCCGGATGTTGAGGGCTTGGATGACGCTGCAAAGCGAGAGGTAATCAACAATGATTACAACGAGAGAAGAGAAATCATGGATGCAAAGCCAATCGAGGTAAGCATCGCAGGACGTATGATGTTCAAGCGTGTCATGGGTAAGGCTTCTTTCTGCAATATTCAGGACTTAAAGGGCAATATCCAGGTATATGTGGCAAGGGACAATATCGGAGAAGACTCATACGCAGACTTCAAGAAATCAGACATCGGTGATATCTACGGTGTAAAGGGCTTCGCCTTCAGAACAAAGACAGGCGAAATCTCAATCCATGCAGAGGAGATAACACTCCTTTCAAAATCACTCCAGATACTCCCGGAGAAGTTCCATGGACTGACAGACACAGACACCAGATACCGTCAGAGATATGTAGACCTTATCATGAATCAGGAGAGCAAAGAGGTATTTATCAAGCGCTCACAGATACTGAAGGAAATCCGTAACTTCCTTGCAGGCCGTGATTTCATGGAGGTTGAGACACCTATGCTTGTCTCAAACGCAGGTGGTGCCGCAGCAAGACCATTCGAGACACACTACAACGCATTGAATGAGGATGTAAAGCTTCGTATTTCCCTTGAGCTTTACTTAAAGAGACTTATCGTCGGAGGACTTGAGCGAGTATACGAGATCGGACGAGTTTTCCGTAACGAGGGCGTAGACACACGTCACAACCCTGAGTTCACACTTATGGAGCTTTATCAGGCATACACAGACTACGAGGGCATGATGGAGCTGACAGAGTCAATGTTCCGTTACCTCGCTGAGAAGGTATGCGGTTCGACAAAAATCTCATACAACGGCGTGGAGATCGACCTTGGAAAGCCATTCGCAAGAATGACAATGATAGACGCAATCAAGAAATACGCAGGTGTTGACTTCGACCAGGTACCTGATGATGCAGCCGCAAAGAAGCTTGCAGACGAGCATCATATCGAGTACGAGGAGCGTCACAAGAAGGGTGACATCGTAAACCTCTTCTTCGAGGAGTACTGCGAGAAAGAGCTTATCCAGCCAACATTTATCATGGATCACCCAATTGAGATATCACCACTCACCAAGAAGAAGCCAAGTGATCCTACAAAGGTAGAGCGTTTCGAGCTGTTCTGTAATACATGGGAGATGTGTAACGCATACTCAGAGCTCAACGACCCAATCGACCAGCGTGAGCGTTTCGCAGCACAGGATGCCAACGCAGCAGCAGGCGATGACGAGGCAGAGCACACAGACGAGGACTTCCTCAACGCACTTGAAATCGGTATGCCGCCAACAGGTGGAATCGGATACGGAATCGACCGTCTTGTAATGCTTCTGACAGATAGCCAGGCAATCAGGGACGTATTACTGTTCCCGACAATGAA
>ENA-ORSI01003400-ORSI01003400.1-human-gut-metagenome-genome-assembly--contig:-NODE-3400-length-10232-cov-2.321313_pt1 | contig 10232 bp, 11 predicted proteins | sample MGYA00242187_ERZ509154 | MGnify/ENA primary metagenome ERZ509154 (study PRJEB26280, sample SAMEA2338627) | human gut metagenome | biome: human gut; feature: human-associated habitat; material: faeces...
ACTATCCCATCTGTCCGGCACCAAACGAAGCCGGAAGAAACTCTGACAATCTTCTCATGTCGTAATCATCCTCTGAATGTGCTGCGATAACATACATATCCGCAGAAAATTCCGAGAGCACCTGTCTGCATATCCCACATGGATATGTTATTCCATTTATCCCTGTACTATTCAGGCCACCGACAATAGCAATCGCTTTGAAATCTTTATAGCCACTACTCACTGCATTACACACCGCTGCACGTTCTGCGCATATAGTTGCACCATACGAGGAATTTTCTATATTACAGCCCGTGAACACTCTGTATTCATTCGCATTTCTATCGCGGCTGTCTGTCTCTCTGCCAACGACTTCATCTGCATCCGAAGAATTCTCCCGGCCAGCCAGAAGTGCTGCCCCAACCTTAAACTGTGAGTACCTGGCATATGCCATTTCTCTCGCCTCTACCGCTTTCACAATAAGACGCCTGATGTCTGTATCTTCAATAATATAATCACTCTCCATAATACAGGACCTCCTTTCTGATACCTTCTACGCACTTCCATAATAATAACACTAATCCACCTTTAGATTCAATCACCCACACAGTATTAAACGTTCAAATATTATCAGCTTGGTGCACATAACAAGAGGCCGCCCGAAATCCGGCGGCCTCTCGATCACTTCTCTTTATTCAATTTATTACATTTTTAATAGCTTCCTGACTGTATCTGTCTGAGTATTTCGTCCACCATATCCTGATATGTGTCCGATGTAAGAACCAGGATAATACAGAACACCAGGAACACAAGTGCTATTGCGCTCATTATAATACCTGCGATAGCCATTCCCTTGCCAGGCTTCTTATCCTTAAGACTTATGATACCTGTTATCAGTCCCGCAATGGCTGTGGCAATTCCCACATATGTGATACAACATCCAAATGTAAGAGAAAAGATACCAAGCACCATAGATGCTATGGATACGCCTTTGCTCTCCTGTGGCTGCATATTATTCTGTGGATATGCCGGACCTCCGCCCATATTCATGTCCTGGTTAGCATAATTCTGTCCGTATGGATCTCCCGGCTGTCCGTAGCCCTGACCATACTGACCATATCCCTGTCCGTACTGTCCACCTGGCTGGCCCTAATTCTGTCCATACTGGCCGTCTGACTGACCATAGTTCTGGTCGTTCTGTCCATACTGAGGCGCACCGGCATATGGATTCTGCTGTCCCGCCTGTCTGTTGTCTTCTGTTGGCTGATAGCCGCCAAAGCTGTTGTTATCTTCTCCCATCTCTTCCTGCCTTTCATTTATAACTTTTTTGTAACCCATACTTTCCCTTAGTCGAAAAATATCTGTTCTGATTATCTCACACATGCCGGTTAGTGTCAATTAACCTACATAAAAAAAGAAACACATCACCCGATTACGAATGATGTGATCCTTTTTTATCTTAGTCTTTGTATTTTACTGCGAAATCGTGTCTGACTCTATTCCTTAGAAGCCCATTCCGCCGCCCATTCCTGCTCCGCCTGCTGGCATTGCTGGAGCGTCTTCCTTGATATCAGCTACAACTGACTCTGTTGTGAGCATTGTTGAAGCAACTGATGTAGCGTTCTGAAGTGCACTTCTTGTAACCTTAACAGGATCAATGATTCCTGCCTCGATCATGTTGACATATGTCTCATTGTATGCATCAAAGCCCACACCAACCTCAGACTCTTTGATCTTGTTGATGATGACTGATCCCTCAAGTCCTGCATTGGCTGCGATGTGGAACAGTGGAGCCTCCATAGCCTTGAGAACTACCTTAGCGCCTGTCTTCTCATCGCCCTCAAGATCCTTTACAAGCTCTGCAACCTTCTTTGCAGCGTGGATGTATGCTGAACCACCACCTGAGATGATTCCCTCTTCAACTGCAGCTCTTGTGGCATTAAGGGCATCCTCCATACGGAGCTTAGCTTCCTTCATCTCTGTCTCTGTAGCTGCGCCGACTCTGATAACTGCAACTCCACCGGCAAGCTTTGCGAGTCTCTCCTGAAGCTTCTCTTTATCAAACTCTGATGTTGTCTCCTCAAGCTGAGCCTTGATGACATTTACACGACCTGCGATGTCTTCCTTAGCGCCCATACCATCAACGATAACTGTGTTCTCCTTTGTGATCTTAGCACTCTTTGCACGTCCAAGGTCATCAAGAGTAGCATCCTTGAGCTCATATCCAAGCTCCTCTGAGATTACCTTACCTCCTGTAAGAATAGCGATATCCTGAAGCATCTCTTTTCTTCTGTCACCAGGAGCCTTTACAGCTACTACCTGGAATGTACCACGCAGCTTGTTGACGATAAGTGTTGTGAGAGCCTCGCCCTCGATATCCTCAGCGATGATCAGTAGCTTTGATCCGCTCTGAACGATCTGCTCAAGAAGTGGAAGGATCTCCTGGATATTTGAGATCTTCTTATCTGTAATAAGTATATATGGGTTATCAAGCTCTGCAACCATCTTCTCCATATCTGTTGCCATGTAAGCTGAAATATAACCTCTGTCGAACTGCATACCTTCTACAAGGTCGAGCTCTGTCTTCATTGACTTTGACTCTTCGATTGTGATGACTCCATCCTTTGACACTTTCTCCATAGCGTCGGCAACCATCTGTCCAACCTCATCGTCACCAGCTGAGATAGATGCAACTCTTGCGATCTGATCCTTTCCGCTGATAGTCTCACTCATATCAAGAATAGCCTCAACTGCCTTGTCGCAAGCCTTCTTCATTCCCTTTCTGAGAACGATAGGATTAGCACCTGCTGCCAGATTCTTCATTCCTTCATTGATCATAGCCTGTGCAAGAACTGTAGCTGTTGTAGTACCATCACCTGCAACATCGTTTGTCTTTGTTGCAACTTCCTTGACGATCTGAGCACCCATGTTCTCAAATGCATCCTCAAGCTCGATGTCCTTTGCTATTGTAACACCATCATTTGTGATGAGTGGTGAACCGTATGACTTTGCAAGTACAACGTTTCTTCCTTTAGGTCCAAGTGTAACTCTTACTGTATCTGCTAACTGATTAACTCCTGCCTCAAGTGCCTTTCTAGCCTCAGCACCGTACTTAATTTCCTTTGCCATTTCTATCTACCTCCATGTTATATTACATATATATCATCCGCATATGTCTCCCACAGCTCACGCTGTCTGGATATATGCTTTTACTTCTCAACGATTGCAAGGATGCTGTCCTGCTTGATAACTATGTACTCTTCGTCGTCAAGCTTAACCTCTGAACCAGCGAACTTCTGATATATAACTGTATCTCCAACCTTAACGTCCATAGGAACCAGCTTGCCATCAACAACTGCTCCAGGGCCAACCTCTATAACCTCTGCATACTGTGGCTTCTCCTTTGCCTGGCCTGGTAATACGATTCCTGACTTTGTTGTCTCCTCTGCTACTGACTGCTTTAATACTACTCTGTCTCCAAGTGGTCTTAACTTCATGATATATACCTCCTGATTTATTTTTTCTTTTATTTTCTCATCTTCGTTCTTAGCACTCAATTTATGTGAGTGCTAACACTGTTTTATATTCTATCCATTTCTATAAAAAAATCAACCCTTATTTTCTAAAAAATATATAAAAATATGTCTGTCATCTACAGGAATACATATCACTTAAAAAGAGTCGTTCTTGCATAGTCAAACAGATACTGCTGCGCATATCCCCCGAGATTTCCGAACTTTTTCACGGCAAATGCCTCTATCTCCAGCTTTTTTGTGTCCTTGCCATCAAAGTACATGCTCTCCATGATCCTTTTCATCCACACATCCACAGGGAAAGCCTCACGTCTTCCAAGTCCAAAGAGCAGGACACAGTTGGCAACCTTCTCTCCTACTCCCTTTATAGTCATGAGAAGTTCCCTTGCCTGTTCTATGTCAAGTGCGTCAAGCTTCTCCTTTGTGACATTTCCCGAGTACACCGCCTCCGTCGCATTCATTATGTATGGAGCACGGAATCCGACCTTGCACTCCCTGAGCTCATCCTCTGTGACCTCATGAAGTCTGTCTACATCAGGGAACACATAAAATGCCTCGCCATTATATCCTATGACCTCATCACCAAATCTATGCGATATATTTTTCACACACTGTTTTATCTGAGGGATATTCTTGTTCTGGGATATGATAAATGATATAAGCGTCTCAAAGAAGTCCTGATTAAGTATACGTATTCCATCCTTCTCATTCACAGCCGTCTGAAGTGCGCTGTCCGCCTTTATGACACTCTCCTTGATGAGCCCGTAATCGTTGTCCATATCCAGATAAGGGCGCCATATTCCTTCATAGTCTTCCATGGATGAACCATATATCCTGAGCACGCCGCCTGACTGTTCCATCTTCACAGCCCTGCCAAATGCTATGACCTCATACACTTCATCATCAAGCTTGTCAAAATGAAAGCACTGACCACACTCAAGTATCTGAGAAAGTCTGAAATCCTTCACTCCGTCTACCGTAACTATATTGCCATCACAACTTACATTCATCTTCCGTACACCTGCCATTTCATATTTGTATAATTGTGCTTTTTGTCTTATAAATTTCTCTAGGCTATTGTATAATACCTGTATATTATTTTCAATGTCACATAAGCAGTGTGGCAAAAACTGACACTATCACAAACAGGAGGATCTATGGCTGAACAGATATACACTATACCAGTAAACGATGCATTTGACAGCGGCTGCGAATGCCCTATGTGCCAGATGCAGAAGGATCTTGAACGAAATGCAATTGAATATACGATGGGGCCAAGCTACATGGAGGACGACAACCGTGCCATGACTGACAAGCTTGGTTTTTGCAGTCATCATCTGAGAATGCTCTATCAGGAAAAGAATCGTCTGGGTCTGGCACTCATGATGAACACCCATATGAATAAGACTATACAAGATATGAGGGCGCTGGCTGCCAAAGGGCCCGCCGCCAAAGCCGGTCTGTTCGGCAAGAACACACCAAATGCACCTGTTGTCGATTATATAGAGAATATGGAGAAAAGCTGCTTCATTTGTGGACGTATGGATGACATGTTCGTACGCTATGTAGACACTATCTTCCATATGTGGAAAAGAGATTCCGAGTTCAGGGACAAATTTGCTACGAGCAAAGGCTTCTGTACATACCACTACGGAATACTGTACAAGACAGGCCAGAACAAACTGAGCAAGGAACAGTATGCGCAGTTCATCGAAATCCTCAACAAGGTATACTTTGACAATATGGAACGTGTCAATGGTGACCTGAGCTGGTTCATAGACAAGTTTGACTACAGATACAAGAACGAGCCATGGAAGAATTCCAAGGACGCCCTCCCGAGAGGGATCATCAAGATTGGCCATACATTTGTAGAATAATAAACACATGACAATAAATAAAAGCCGCCTTACATATCTGTAAAGCGGCTTATTTTAACTGACTCTCCATGCAATGAGACCATCCGGAAGCGCCGGCTTTATCATGCCAGGCCTTCTGCCTGTGTTCTCTATGCCATGAGCCTGTTTCATTCTCTCATGGAGATATGCTCTGTATTCTGTGAGAAGCCCGGTAAATATCGGTCTGAGCTCAGGGCACCTTCTGAAATCCCCCGGCTTGACAAGTCCCGGTTTCTTGTGGAATATATCCACACCAGCATTTTTCAACACCGATGCCACGAACTGTGAACAGAAGAAACTGTATTCCCTCTCATACGCAAGATGGAAAAATACGCTGAATACACCCATGAAGTTATATCCGTATCTGTCCGGATGCTTCTTGAATCTGGCGAGCTCCTGCTGTATCCTGTCATACTGCTTACTCGTGACCTTCAGCTCATACACAGCGCATCTGGTTCCCTTGTGCTTTCCAAATATTCCCTTTTCTATGTTCTCACTGATAAATCCACTGTTAAATGGATTGTATACACCTTTCCTTGCAAAACTGTACATCTCATCAAGACTTATGTCCAGTGCCAGAGATGTGTGACAATACGGCTCTCTGGTCATAAGCTTTATGAGATTTGAAGGAACTGTTTTTGTCTTTGACAAAAGTATGTATACCTTCTTACTCTCATCTTTCATATTTTTGTTTCCAATCACCTATTTTGATGTACGCATATCCCCCCACAGGATAAGCGCCAATCCCCACATCATAAATTATAAACGCATCCCCGGTAATTACTTGCCCGGCTTGTAAGAACTCTTGAGTGACACGATCCTGTTGTATACAGGATGCTCCGCTGTAGAATCCTTTGAGTCAACACAGAAGAAACCATTTCTCAGGAACTGGAATGCCTCTCCCGGCTGAGCCTCCTCAAATGCCTTCTCAAGCTTACATCCCTGTTTGATAACAAGTGAGTTTGGATTGAGATTCAATGTACCATCGTCGTTGAGCTTCCCCTTCTCCTCATCGATGATATTCTCATACAGACGAACCTCTGCATCTATTGCGCTCTCTGCCGATACCCAGTGAATGGTTCCCTTGACCTTACGTCCCTCAAAGCCTGAACCGCTTCTTGTCTCTGGGTCATATGTACAATGTACTGTTGTGACATTGCCGTCCTCGTCCTTCTCAAATCCCACGCACTTTACGAAATATGCATTCTTAAGACGAACCTCGTTGCCAGGGAACAGTCTGAAATACTTCTTAGGAGGCTCCTCCATGAAGTCCTCTCTCTCTATATACAGATACTTGCTGAATGCTACCTTTCTGCTTCCGAGCTCCTCGTTCTCCTGATTGTTCTCGACATCGAGGTACTCAACCTGATCCTCAGGATAGTTGTCGATGACAAGCTTTACAGGATCAACAACTGCCATGTATCTCTTGGCTGTGAGCTTCAGGTCGTCTCTCACGCAATACTCAAGCATAGCGTAATCAACAGACGACTGGCTCTTGGATATTCCAACCAGCTCCATGAACTTCTTAATAGCTGATGGTGTGAAGCCTCTTCTTCTGAGGGCTGCAATGCTTACAAGACGTGGGTCATCCCATCCGTCTACTATTCCGTCCTCGACAAGCTTCTTGATGTATCTCTTACCTGTTATGACATTTGTCAGGTAAAGCTTTGCGAACTCTATCTGCTTTGGTGTGCCCTCAGGTGAATCCTTGTAACCGAGCTCCATAACCACCCAGTCATACAGAGGTCTGTGATCCTCAAACTCAAGTGTACATATAGAATGTGTAACACCCTCGATGGCATCCTCGATAGGATGTGCAAAGTCATACATAGGGTAAATGCACCACTTGTCACCTGTGTTGTGGTGGTTCATTCTTGCTATTCTGTAGATAATAGGATCTCTCATGTTGATGTTAGGGCTTGCCATATCTATCTTTGCACGGAGTACCTTACTTCCGTCAGGGAACTCACCGTTCTTCATTCTCTCGAACAGATCAAGATTCTCCTCTATGCTTCTGTCTCTGTATGGGCTGTTCTTGCCCGGCTCAGTGAGAGTTCCTCTGTACTCTCTGATTTCATCTGCTGTGAGGTCACACACATATGCCTTGCCCTTCTTGATGAGCTTTATGGCAGCCTCGTACATCTGGTCAAAGTAATTTGATGCAAAGAACACTCTGTCTCCAAAGTCTGCTCCCAGCCACTTGACATCTGCAAGTATTGACTCTACGAACTCTGTTTTCTCCTTTGTAGGGTTGGTATCGTCAAATCTGAGATTAAACTGTCCGCCATACTGCTGTGCCAGTCCGTAATTCAAAAGTATTGACTTGGCATGTCCTATATGTAAATATCCATTTGGCTCTGGTGGGAATCTGGTAACGATCTTCGGCACCTTACCCTCTGCGATATCTTTCTCAATTATCTGTTCAATGAAATTCTTACCTGTCATCTCTTCAGCCATTTCCAAACTGCCTCCCGCTTTTTTTGATAATTCTAAATGTCTGCAACCGAATTTGCACACGATTACAGTTAGTTTACCATACTTTTACTGCTTGTACCACAATTATCTTTTGATTTGTCATTATTTTTCGCACAAATGTAAATATTTTACTTGATTTTTGATGTCCATTTTGTTATAGTTATTATTGCTTTTGAAAAGCAAGCTACTATAGCTCAGGTGGTAGAGCGCAACATTGGTAATGTTGAGGTCACGGGTCCGACTCCCGTTAGTAGCTTTTATTTTTTTGTCCGTATTTACGCCGCCCTGAGCGGCTTTATTTTTATCCACCGCAGACCGGATCACTTACTTTCCGCCCGCAGTCTCAGCTTCATATATTCCATCCCAGTCCGTCAAACTGTTCTTAAACATATCCACAAATGGTATATAAGTGAATACGATAAGAAGCAATACCGGCAAAGCCAGGAACAATACGATCGTTCCCACCTTACCTTTACCTTTTTTAGCTTTGCTCTCCGCTCTCATGTCACCACTCCTTAATCTGATGATCAATAAAAATTAATCATTTTTACCTTTTGTTACTTTCGATTAAGGTTGGCTATACATTTATTTTAGTTTATTTCAAGCTAATATGCAGGCTTATTAGCAAATTCTTTGCAAAAAAAGGAAGCGACATATTGCCACTTCCTGTCTTTGATTAAACAACTTAAAATTTTATTATTCTAATTACACATCCCTGAGCTTAGCTCTGATCCTCTGAACCGCATTGTCTATGGATTTTGCCGGTTTGCAGAGTCTCTCCCCTATCACTTCATAAGAAGCGCCTGTTAGATATTCGTCAAGAACATGCTTCTCAAGCTTAGAAAGCTTACTGTCGATGAGCTTTATAAGATCTGACTCACGCAACTTCGCCATCATGATATCCTCAGGATTAGTTATGACACCCGAATCTATCTCATCAAGCGGGCTGGAGTAATCTCCCCCGCCATCGCCATAGATCGATATATAGTAGTTCAACGGTCCGTTTTTCTTGTTGTTTGAATTGTTCACCGCGGTAATGAGCTGCCTTCTCACGCACATGAACGCAAAGGTCTTGAATGTCGCGCCCTTGTCAGGTCTGTAATTATTCACAGCCTTGACCAGTCCGATCATGCCCTCCTGTATAAGATCCTCCTCATCAGCACCTATGATATAAAGGCTTCTGCTCTGTCCCGTTATCATTGGGCCATAGCGCTTGATAAGTGTCTCCATAGCATCGTTATCCTTTTGTTCATTTATAAGCTCCAGCAGTTCATTATCTGATAATTCCAAATACATATACTCTACCTTTACTTGTTCATCCTCTGTCTTACGACCTCATAAGCCAGAACTCCGGCAGCAACTGATGCGTTGAGTGAGTCTATGTCTCCCTTCATAGGAACAGATACGACATAATCACACTTCTCCTTGACCAGTCTGCTGACGCCGCTTCCCTCATTACCTATGACAAGTCCAAGGGAACCTGTGAGGTTACACTTGTACATGAGTTCTCCGTCCATATCCGCACAGGCGAACCACATGCCTCTATCTTTCAGCTCCTCTATGGTCTTGCTGATATTTGTCACCTTTGCAACAGGTGTATAATTGATAGCTCCCGCTGATGCCTTTACAACTGTAGCTGTGATTCCGACTGCACGCCTCTTAGGTATGATTACACCGTGGGCACCACAGAGATTCGCTGTTCTGATGATCGCACCAAGATTGTGTGGATCCTCTATCTCATCAAGTATGAAGAAAAATGGATCCTCTCCTCTGCTCTCAGCCAGTGCAAACATATCCTCTATCTCTGCGTACTTATATGCCGCTGCATGTGCAATCACTCCCTGATGCTTGCCAGCCTGTGACATCTGGTTTAACTTTTCCTTTGAGAGGTAGTTTATCACTGTATCCTGCTTCTTCGCCTCCCTGACTATGCTGTTCACGATTCCATCCCTGCATCCGTCAAGGACATACAGCTTATCTATGGTCTTGCCTGATCTGAAAGCCTCGAGGACTGCATTTCTTCCCTCTATGACCAATGCTTCCTCATCGCTCTCTGTCTTAATGTTATTCTCAAATTCTCTATTCTGCATCTTTTTCTCCATCTGTACTCTCTGTACTCTTTTCAAGTGTTGAGGTATCCTCTATTGTATCTTCCTGTGCTGCTTTGCCCGGATCCTTGTGCTGCTGTTCTGCCCTGTCCGTTTCAACTGGATCATGGTTCAGTATGATCCTCGTGATCTCAAACATCCTGTCATACTGCTTATCAAGATACAGAAAGCCTATAAGGCACTCAAAGCCCGTTGCCATTCGGTACTGTCCCACAGTCGCATTCTTGGCTGTTGAATGAGTC
>ENA-ORSI01003401-ORSI01003401.1-human-gut-metagenome-genome-assembly--contig:-NODE-3401-length-10230-cov-2.394201_pt1 | contig 10230 bp, 9 predicted proteins | sample MGYA00242187_ERZ509154 | MGnify/ENA primary metagenome ERZ509154 (study PRJEB26280, sample SAMEA2338627) | human gut metagenome | biome: human gut; feature: human-associated habitat; material: faeces...
CATCGTCTCCGGCAGCGTCAGGCGGCGCAGGCGCGTTTTCCGCTCCGTTCCACACGGCCGGCCTCGCCCCTGAGGCCCTGGATGATGGCACCTATGGCCGTTCCAAGAAAAATCATGGCCAGGGAAAGCCACCAGTTGCGGTAAAAGTCGTGCCCGAAGACGCCATTCAGTATCCAGCCCACATAGCCCATAAAGAAAAGCCCAGTGAGCTGCCAGTACATAGCGCTCGAACCGGGAGCGTCGCCATCTTCCGCGTAGCGTCCCTTCCTGACAGCGGCAAGACGCGGCAGCAGGATGCGCATGCCCCAGATAACCATGCCGAAGAGGAAGATCAGGCCGAGAGCCGTACCCACGATGCCATGCGAACAGAGCAGATCAAGGAAGATATCGTGGGGATGGGTGATGGTGATTTCATCGCGTTCGGGGGCCAGTCCCAGCGCGCGGAAGGCACTGTTATACTGCCAGATTCCGGCGCCCATAATGGGATGGGCCCTGAAAACAGCCCAGGCCAGCTGCCACAGGCTCCAGCGCCCGTCAACCATGACGGTCTGCATATCCATGCGCGTGGGATCTATCTGCAGACCATAAAAAACGCCTGCCACGAGAAGCGGCACAAGAATACCGGCCCAGGACAAGCCCTGACGCGAGATGAGAAACCACAGGAACAGGGCGCCTGCCAGGGCGAGCATGCCGGCCCTGGCCGCGGCCCCCACGAACAGAAAATAGGCAGGCCAGAAAACAGCGCAGTAAAGCAGAACTGACCGAAGGAACGAGAAACGCCTGCGGCACATGTACCAGAAGCCGAATGCTGGAATAAGCATGAGGGACACGTAGTTGCCGACCCAGTAATCATCGAGGGACGAGGTCAGACGGCCGAAATGCAGCGGGTAGCCCATGATAAAGTCATAGCCGGTAAACCACTGCCAGACCCCGTCTATGCCCTCCCAGAAGAGGGCCACGACACAGGCAGCGACAAGGCGCTTCAGATCGCACGTTCTGTGCACGCATTCCATGGCGATGAAGGGCAGGATATAGGCCTTGTTCAGCCCGATGCAGGCGTGCATCAGGGAATTCATGGGATTGATGGAAAAAACCACTCCGAGCACGATCATCAGGAAAAAACACCCGAAAAGAGGCAGCACCGGCAGATGACGCAGCACGCTTTCGTGCCACCTGTACCGGTAATACAGCAGAAGAAAAATAAAATTGATGCAGGGCATGACTTCCCGGAAACCGTACCCCAGAGGGAAAAAGGCAATGTGCAGCCAGAAGCTCACAAAGAGCAGGCTGTGCCAGAATTCACCGGGGTCGGTCCTGTGGAGTTCGCGCCAGGAGGCCCATCCGGCCTTCAGCGACATGGGAGTACCCTTGTTTTCTGCCATATTTTCTTTCCTGCACAGCCCCGCGTACGAAAATTTTGGATTGCGTATTTTAATCGAACGCCGATGTCAATTCAATACGCTGGAGATGCATTCCGCCGCCAAAACCCGTTCCCAGCCTTGACGCAAAGGCTCCAAAAAGAATAATTGTTCACAACTATACCTTTGCAAGGAGGACCATCATGCTCAGGAAAATTCTTCTTTCGCTTCTCGTCCTTTCGTTCTTCGTGACGGGGACCGAATCCAGGGCTGAAAAATACGTGGTCGCCACAGACTGCACCTTTCCGCCCATGGAATACCTGGATGACCAGAAACAGCCTGTCGGGTTTGATCCGGCCATCATCAAGGAAATCGCCAAGGCCTCAGGGTTCGAGGTTGACGTGCAGAACATCGCATGGGACGGCATCTTCGCCGGTGTAGCAGCAGGCAAGTACGAAATCGTCGCCTCGGGCGTGAGCATCACGCCTGAACGCCAGAAAGCCTTCGATCTCAGCGATCCCTACTACGATGTCTATCCGACCATTATCACCATGGCCGGCTCCTCCATCAAGAAGCCTTCTGATCTGAACGGCAAGAAGGTCGGCGGCCAGATCGGCAACAGTTCCCTCATCGCCCTGCAGAAGGCCAATACCGGCTGCACCATCCGCGAGTACGATGACGTAGGCCTGGCCATCGAAGACATGGTCAAGGGCCGCATTGATGCCACCTGCCTCGACTCCCCCGTCGCCCTTTACTACATGAACAAGAAAAAGGAATACGCCAACAAGCTCCAGGTCGCCATGACCATTGGTGAGCCCGAGCACTACGGCTTTGTGGTCAAGAAGGGCAACAAGGAGCTGCTTGCCAAGCTCAACAAGGGCATCCAGCTCGTCAAGCAGAACGGTGCCTACGACCGTCTGCTCAAGGAATACATGGGCGGCAAGTAGCCAGGCCCGTTTTTCCTGAAAACGTTTTTTAATGGGGGCCGCCGTACGGCCCCCACAGGAATTTCTCAGATGGAAGAAGAAGAGAAAGAAGAATCTGGAAGCAAGGGCAATATAGTCCTTGTCACCGAAGGTCCCGCCATCCCCAATCCCTGGGGCAAGAGGCTCGTCTCGGCGTGGTCCATTTCACTTGTGGGCGCCATTGTCACGCTCGTCACCCTGTGCACGGTCTGGCCGGATCCATATCTTGACGTGCTCAAGTTCCTTCCGGACGGCATAGGCGTGACCTTTGAGGTTACGGCCCTGGCCATCTGCTGTGCCGTCCCCCTGGGGCTGATCACCGGACTCGGACGAGTGGCAAGAAACCCAGTCATCAATCTCGCTGCGTCCACCTACGTGGAAATCATCCGCGGCATTCCGCTTCTGGTACAGATTTTCTACATTTATTACGCCCTCTCCAAATTCCTTCAGGTTTCCAGCCTGACGAGCGCCGTCGTGGCCATCAGCTTCTGCTACGGCGCCTATATGGGTGAGGTCTTCCGCGCCGGCATCATGGCCATCCCCAAAGGACAGACCGAAGCTGCGCGTTCCCTTGGCTTCAACCGTTTCCAGACCATGTTCTACGTCGTCCTTCCCCAGGCCTGGCGCACCATTCTTCCGCCTGTCGGCAATGAATGCATCGCCATGCTCAAGGATACGTCCCTCGTTTCCGTCATGGCCATGCCCGACCTGATGCAGCGCGGCCGCAGCTTTGCGGCCAAGACCTACCTGTACTTCGAAACATACACCATCGTCGCGCTCATCTACCTCATCATCACGCTTATTCTCTCCAAGTGCGTGTCCATCATGGAACACAAGCTCAACTATTACGACAGGAAGAAGTAACATGGCTGAAACTGTAGACAGCGCACAGGCTGAAAACGACGGCAGAGAGCCTGTTATTCAACGTCTGGAAATTCTTCGGCGCGCTTCCGGCCCTTCAGGATGTCAGCCTCACGGTCATGCCGGGAGAAAGGGTTGTCATCATCGGCCCCTCCGGATCGGGAAAATCCACGCTGCTGCGGTCCATTAACCGTCTTGAAAAAGTCGACCGTGGTTCCGTCATCGTCGAGGATCAGGACATCACCACCTGCCGCGACCGCGAATTGAACAAGCTCCGTCAACGGCTCCGGTGTTCCAGCAGTTCAATCTGTTCCCTCACAAGACTGTCCTGAAGAACCTGACCATGGCTCCCATCAAACTCCTTGGTCTCAAACGCGAGGAAGCCGAACACAGGGCCCTCGACCTGCTCAAGAAGGTCGGCATCAGCGACAAGGCGAACGTATACCCGAGCATGCTTTCCGGCGGCCAGCAGCAGCGTGTTGCCATAGCGCGCGCCCTTGCCATGCAGCCGAATATCATGCTCTTTGACGAACCCACGTCGGCCCTCGACCCTGAAATGGTCGGTGAAGTCCTTGATGTTATGGTCAAACTCGCCGAAGACGGCATGACCATGTGCTGCGTGACCCACGAAATGGGCTTCGCCCGCACCGTGGCTGACCGCGTTATCTTCATGGATCACGGGCAGATTCTCGAACAGGGGAGGCCGGATGTCATGTTTGATGCTCAGGCTACACATCATCCCCGCCTGAAGCAGTTTCTCGAACAGATACTCTGATGCTGAACACTTCATCCGATTATCAAGGCGTCTCCGGGGCCATCCCCCGGGGGCGCCTTGCTGTTGCCGTATCCGGCGGCGTGGACAGTCTGTGCGCCCTCATACTGTGCAGAAAAAGTGGACGCGATGTCATTGCCGTACACGCCCTCTTCAGCGGAACGGAAGAGGAACACGCAGAGGCCATCGGCGGACTGACTGAAAACTGCCGTATACTGGGCGTGCCTTTCCGGGTTCTGGATCTGCGCGCTGAATTCCAGGCCAGCGTCATCTCCTATTTCGCTTCCGCCTACAGCCGGGGGCTCACGCCCAACCCCTGCGCTGTCTGCAACCGCACCATGAAATTCGGCGCCCTCCTCGAAAACGCTCTCGGCCTTGGCGCGGACCGTCTTGTTACAGGCCATTACGCAGCTCTGAGCACCGGTCCTGCGCCAGCTTCGGAGGATGCCCCCATGCTCTGCAGAGCGGCGGACGCACACAAGGATCAGTCCTATTTTCTGAGCCTCGTGCCCAGGAAGGCTTTTTCCTGTGTCTATTTTCCCCTGCTCGCTCAGACAAAGCAGGAAACACGCCGGCTCGTGGCTGACGCCGGGCTCTCCGTTCCCGTCAGCAGGGAAAGCCAGGAAATCTGTTTCATCCCAAGGGAAGCGGATCATTACCGCCGCTTCCTCTTCTCTCTCATGGAAAAGGAAGGAAAAGAACTGCCGGGGCCCGGCCCCATCGTCCTTCGCACCGGGAAAACAGAAAAGCCCATCGGTAGACACAACGGGCTGTGGCGCTTCACGGAAGGACAGAGGCAGGGAATAGGCATATGCTGGAAAGTCCCGCTCTACGTGACAGGAAAGGATCCTTCGTCAAATACTCTGTTTGTTGGGCAGAAAGAAGATACGTTCATACGGGAGGCTGATATTTCCGATCTGAATCTCATGGTGCCTCGCCTGCCGGAACGTGCCCTGATCCGCCTGCGCTACCACCAGCAGCCCTCCCCTGCCACAATCACGCCGATGGAGACCGGTATACGGATTACGCTCGATACACCGGCCGCGCTGTCGGCGCCCGGTCAGATCGCCGCTGTCTATGATCCGGCCGGACGCATTCTGGCAGGTGGTTTCATCACGAAACTTTTCTAAAGGCCTGAGGACAACTGTCACTTTCCCCGGTGCAGACGGCCGCGCACCCGGCGCAGCATGGGTTCCAGTATATCAGGGCAGAACCGGGATCCCAAGGGAAGATACGTGACCAGGAAGAAGAGCCCCGCTGCGGCAAGCCCGGCGAGCGACGTCAGCACGGGATTCCAGCTGAGATGGGTGCGGACAAGGGAATCCAGATACCAGCCCCCGGCACAGCCAGGCACAGCGCACAGCCCCGATCGGACAGCTGCGCTGAAGAGCCCCCGGAAAGCCTGCCCGCCTTCCCTGTGATACCAGATGATCATAAGCGTAAGGACGTAGAAAAACATGCTGGCTGCAGAGGTCATGGCTATGCCCGGAGCGCCATGGGGCGCGCCGAAATAGTAGTAAACCGGCAGGAAAAGAACAGTCAGAATGGTGCCCACCACGGCCGGCGTGAGCGTGTCGGTCTGAGCGTAAAAGCCCCGGACAAGAAGGGCGTAGACAATCCAGAACGGGGTGGCCAGAAGCATAATCTGCAGAAGGGGAGCCGCTTCACTCATTTCTCCTGCCCTCATGCAGCCGCCGTAGAAAATCAGCGTGAACACCGAACCGGAGAGGCAGATCATCCACATGGCGCAGGGGACAATCAGTCCCATTCCTGACTTCAGAGCCCGGCCCAGAGTCTCCTGAAATCCTGTCCTGTCGCCCTTTGTCAGGAGGCTGACCAGAAAAGGATAGGATGCCACTGCGGCCACCTGGCCCACCAGTGCGATTGGCACCTGTGAAATGCGTTTGGCGTAGTTGAGCAGGCTGACGGCGCCACTTCCGGCAAGAGAGCCGAACACTCTGAGGAACTGCTCATCGAGAGCCGCGACGGTCTGTCCGAGCATGAGCGGCAGGGCCAGCAGGATGAATTTCTTCATGAGTGGATGGTGCAGCACGGGCCCATAGTGGAATCCGCAGGAGCGCGCGCACAGGAGAGGAAGAAGGAACGTGCCGATGCCAGCTCCAAACACCACGCCCACGCAGTAGCCCGTCATACCGTGCACGAGGCCGCTGTAGGGAAGCGTCACACCGAAAAAAATGATGCAGCCGTTATAAATAAGCGGTGTCAGAGCGGGAATCGTGAACTGACGGCGCAGGTAAAGAAGGGCGATGATGCACGACCCCACCAGGAAAAAGACCTGGGCAGGCAGAACAATGCGCATGAAGAGCGCCAGTCTCGCATAGCGGGACGGATCGAGTCCTGGCGCCACTACGTGCGCCAGAGGCTCCGCGAAAAGCATGCCAAGGGCCGTTACAGCCATGGCGCATACGGCCATCCACGTCAGGACGCAGGAATAGAAACGCCACCCGTCCGCTTCATCCTCACTGAACCGTTTCGAAAGCAGCGGGATCAGTGTTATGGACATAAAACCGCCGGCAAGCAGGTAGTTGATGATGTCCGGCACAACGAATGCCGCAAAATACATATCCGACTCGCCGCCGGCACCAAACTGCCAGGAGATAATCTTGTCGCGGACAAGGCCCATAAATCTGGACAGAAGCGTGCTCACTGCCAGAATAACAGCAGCCACGCCCATACTCTGAGACTTCGAAAGTATGCTCATGTATGCTCCGCTTTATCCTTATTTTTCCCCGCCGCCGAAGATGGCGCGCACGATATCCTCGACTTCGGAAGACCGGACAGAGGGATATGAATTTCTGGTTCGGGCGCTCCGGGCCTTCCCGGCCGGACGCGAGTGGTGCCCCGCGCTTTTCCGGGAACGTGCATGTTCCTTCGCGGGACGCACCGTCTCCCGGAAAATTCCTGGTCCGGTTGCTTTTTTCTTCGGACGTCCGGCCGATCGTTTTTCCTTTCCGGACTGATTCTTCCTCCTTTGGCCCCTGCCCACTTCCAGAGGAGAGAAGTCAATCTGCAGGGCAACCACGTCCACTCTGGGACACTGCACGGTCACGGACAACCCCACCCGCCAGGTAAAATGCGTCACTTCACCAATAATCACCTGATGGTAAGGATCATACTCAAACCAGTCTCCCATATTCGCCCCGAATCCGAGAGCTTCCATGGGAATGAGGCCTTCCACCGGAACTTTTGAAAGTTCCACAAAGACACCAAAGCTCATGACCGCTGACACGGTGCCCTGCCAGGCGTTCTCCCTGTCCTGCCGGGCCATCCACAGGCAGGCGAGCCTCCGGTTCATTTCCCTTTCGCACTCCATGCTCTGGCGCTCGCGCCGGTTGAGGACGTCTGCCACCCTGTCCAGACGCTCCCCCACGGGAAACGCTCCTCCATCAATGCCCAGAGCGTGCTTCAGGGCTCTGTGCACAAGCAGATCGGCATAGCGGCGGATCGGGGACGTAAAGTGACAGTAGGCATCGGAAGCAAGTCCGAAATGTCCTTCGTTGTGCCGGCTGTAGAGGGCCTGGGCCATGGCGCGCACGCAGAGCCGGTTGACGGCGTATTCCTGTTCCCGCCCTTTTGCCTGTGCAATGATGGCACCTATATCAGGACCGCCTTTCATCCTGACAGGCTGAGTACCTCCGGTGGCATTAAGAGCTCCGTAAAGAGCTAAAAGTTTTTCTTTGGCCGGGGCCGGGTGAACGCGGTACAGAAAATCCGTGCCTGTTTCTTCGAGACGCCGGGCCACTGCTTCGTTTGCCGCGATCATGAATTCTTCGATGAGACGGTGAATATCATGGCGCTCTGCCCGGAATAAATTCAGGACGTGACCATTTTCGTCAAAAACGGCCTCCGTTTCAGGCAAATCAAAATCAAGACTGCCCCGCCTTATGCGGGCCTCCCGGAGAATCCTGTAAAGCTCAAGAGCAACCCCAAGCATGGCCAGCACGCGCGCGGGCTCCCTGACTGTCTCCCTGAACCGTTCCTCAGCCGCGGCATCATGCAGGAGGAGAACATCCCTCACGCCGTCATAAGTGAGGCGGCCGAACGATCGGATGACACCAGTTCCAAAAGCCGCTTTTCCGGGTCTTCCCCCGGCGTCAAAAGGTATTTCTGCCCACATGACCAGGCGGTTCACGCCGGGATTAAGACTGCACAGGCCATTGGAAAGTTCTTTCGGGAGCATGGGTTCCACGGACGTCGGGAAATACCAGGAGTTTCCCCTGTCCTGAGCCTCCCGATCCATGGGGCTTCCCGTACGCACATAGTGGCTCACATCAGCAATTGCCACGCGCAGAAGAAACTTCCCTTCTCCCAGACGCTCCACTTCAACAGCATCGTCAAAATCCCTGGCCGTGTCGCCGTCTATGGTCACGAAGGGCAGATCGCGCAGATCCCTGCGCCCTGCCATGTCTTCTTCCGAGGGTTCAGGAACAAGGCTTTCAACCTGCTCGAGGACAGCAGGGGGAAACTCGGCGGGAACCAGATGGTTTATTTTAACCAGCTTTTCCTGCATGGCTATGGTATCCATGGCTCCGCAGGATTTTACAAATTCCACTTCGCAGCGGCGCTCCATGATGTCGCGTTCTGTGGAGCGCACGAGAATGGTATCCCCGTCATGCACATCCTCAGGCACACCAGAGACCGGATACGACCCCCGGCAGGCAGGATTTAAGGGAACGGCTTTTAGGCGCACCCCACCCCGTGCATGAATGATATGCAGGACTGCCGGGAATGGTTTGCGGTTTTCCTGCACAATACGGGTAATGCGTCCATGGGGATGGCTCCCATGGTGCTGAGACAAAAGAATTGAGTCCAGGGCCACAGAGACAGCGACAGTATCGCCGGGTATCAGCGCAGGGTTGCAGTCCTCTTCTTCCACGGTTTTTACACCATTTTCATTATCGTCACACCGGATAATGGCGATGCCGGTGGGCAGAGGCACATAGGTGCCGGTGAGTTCAATGGAAGACTTCGCCGAACTCCAGCGCCCGCCTGAACAGGAAACGCGCCCTTCTTCTTCAAGACCGGCAAGAATCTCTCTCAGCTTTTTGACACCCGAGGCATCGCGCAGTCCGAGGACTCGGCACAGGGCTTCAAATTTCCGGCTTTTTTTTGAAGCCAGAGCGAGCAGAACGTCTTCTCTGCCGAGTGTCCTTTCTTTCTTCCCTAAAAACTGCTTTTCCCGATGCATATCCTGGCTTTCTCCTCTGGTTTCTGGCCCGTTGCGGGAGGCGCTGTTCCTTGCGAGGGCGCTATCTTCCCTTATTTTCCCTGAAAAAGAAACATCGCGCGGACAAGGCACAAAAAAGGCCGCGTCCCGAAGAGGGGCCGCGGCCTTAAAGATTCAGATGCGTCAGCTGTTAGCGGTCGCTGTTGCCAAAAAGGCGCAGCAACATCAGGAAGAGGTTGATGAAGTCAAGATACAAAGTCAGCGCGCCAAGAATGGCACCGCGGCGGACAGCCACTTCGTCATCGAGCGGGGCGGAAGAGCCAAAGATACGGAGCTGATTGGTGTCATAGGCGGTCAGAAGAGTGAAGAGCACCACGCCCACGGCGCTGATAACAAAGTCCATCATGGAACTGGCCAGGAAAATATTGACCACCATGGCGATAAGCAGGCCGATAAGGCCCATGAACAGGAAGTTGCCCATACCAGCCAGATTACGCTTGGTTACCGTCCCGTATATGGACATGGCTACAAACATGCCTGCCGTAGACAGGAAGGCGTTGGCGATGGAGCCCATGGGATACACAACGAAAATAGAAGCAAGCGTGACACCGGTCAGGACCGCATACGCCAAAAAACACAGAGTAGCAGTCTGGGCGCTCATCCTGTGCACAGCCGCGGAAAGCGCAATGACGAGGCCGAGCTGGGCGACGCACAGAAGGATAAGAACAAAGGCGTTGCTGAAAATGAGCTGCATCGCGGCCTGGGACGAAGCAACGCCCCAAGACACGAGAGCGGTCAGGAACAGGCCAGCCCCCATCCACATGTAGACCTGACGCATATAAAGAGAAGCAACACTGGCGCCGCTGTAGGCGACGCTACGGGAAGTCTGCATAATTTCCTCCGGGAAAAATGAAGAGAAAGCAGGCATGCTGCCTTACGGCGAAATACCGCGTTTCCTTATATTATAGGTATTCCCCGTATATGTGCAAGACGACGGGTGCAGGGCTGCCCCGTCCACGCCTGGGAACGAAGCCGCCGGCCATCGAACTTTGGTGAATTTTCACTCCAAGTGCAAGATCCTAGGCG
>ENA-ORSI01003402-ORSI01003402.1-human-gut-metagenome-genome-assembly--contig:-NODE-3402-length-10228-cov-3.045119_pt1 | contig 10228 bp, 11 predicted proteins | sample MGYA00242187_ERZ509154 | MGnify/ENA primary metagenome ERZ509154 (study PRJEB26280, sample SAMEA2338627) | human gut metagenome | biome: human gut; feature: human-associated habitat; material: faeces...
GGGCTTTATGTTTTTCTAGTTAAATTACCCCAGATTCAGCCGCTTTGTCATGAGCCACTGGGTCAGTGCCCACAGAAGGGCATCGACAAGGGTAATCAGCGCAAAGACGGCGAGCAGGGTGAGCACGATAACGCCCAAGGTATTGTCGGGACCGAAAAACGACGCGGCGCTGAAGTTAGTATTGTTCAGGTACTTGTACCCGCGGAACGCGACAAAGACTGCCGTCACAAGGGCCGCCATCTGCCCGATAAAGCCGATGACAAAGTAGGCGGCAATGCTGATGAGCAGCCGCTGCTGGGTAAACTGCGCGGCAAAGGCACAGGCCAGATATGCGTGCAGCAGTGCGCCCGCGATAAGGGCCAATATAATCAAAAGCATTGCAGACCAGATGGCGACATCCTCGGCAGTGACGCGGCTGAAATCAAATGCAAACCCGCAGCCACTGACCGCGTCGGTAGTAAGCATGCCGCAAAGTGTAAAAAATACCATGCCGAACAGCGTCCATACCGTGCCGCAGATGACCTTAGCAGCAATGTGCTGCCAAATGGGCACGGGCAGAGCCAGCATCAAGTACCCGCGCTCGCCCAACAGGCGGTAAAACTGCTGAATTTCAATAAAAGAGCAGATGGCGAGCACAACAAGAAGGCTTACGGCAGATGCCAGTGCCAGCAAGGCCATGGCGACCCCGGCCAGCGGCAGCCTGTCGGAGGTGTTCTGGACAAAATGGCTCAGAATATTAGTAAAAATGTTCAGCACAAGCACGCCCGCCGCAATGGGCAGAACAACACGGCCTGTGGATTTGAACTCATAACGTAAAAGCTTCGTCAGCATTTGTAAACCTCCCGGAAGTAAGCGTCCACGCTCTCCCCTGTTTCCTCGCGCAGCTCGTCGACGGCGGCCTGGCGCAGGACCTTGCCGTCCTGTAAAAGAATGACCTCGTCCAGCACCTTCTCAATGTCGCCGATGAGGTGCGTGGACAGCATAAGCGCGGCATCCTCACTGTAGTTGTGCATGATGGTGCTTAAAATGTAGTCGCGGGCGGCGGGGTCCACGCCGCCCAGAGGCTCATCCAGCAGGTAGAGCCTGGCGGCACGGCTCATCGTCAGGCAGAGCTGCATCTTTTCCTGTGTGCCCTTGCTCATGGAATCGATTTTGTCCCGCCCGCCGATATGCAGGTCGGCGAGCATGGCGTTTGCCTTGACTTTGTCAAAATCGGTGAAGAAATCCGCGTACAGGCTTACGGCGTCATCGGCGGTGAACTCCGTCGGCAGGGCCATACGGTCCGGCAGATAGCTGGTGACGGCCTTGGTGAAAACGCCGACAGGAACTTTATCAATAATGACGCTGCCCGCCGTGGGCTGCAAAAGCCCGGCAGAGATTTTCATAAGCGTTGTTTTGCCGCTGCCATTGGGGCCAAGCAGGCCAACGAGCTTGCCCGGCGTGACGGCAAAGTCCACGCCGTTCAGCGCAGCGGTGAGGCCATAGCGCTTGGTCAGGCCGTGTACCTCATAAATTGCATCCATGGTTTACTCCTTTTTTGGTGCCTGCTGTGCGGTCTCGCGCAGCAGGGTCTCGATTTCGGCTTCGGTCAGGCCGAGGGCCTGCATCTGGTGCAGAAACTCCGCCGCCAGCGTGCCGGCGCGCCGACGGCGCAAGGCCTGCAGGGCAGTGTCATCCGCTGTGACGGTGCGCCCGGCGGTGCGCTGCGCCTGCAAAAGGCCGCGGCTTTCCAGCTCCTGCAAAGCGCGCTGCATGGTGTTGGGGTTGACCCCGGCGTCAGCGGCCAGCTCCCGCACGGGCGGAATGCGGCTGCCGGGCGGGAACTCCCCCGCGACGAGGGAAAGCTCCAACTGCTCGACCAGCTGCACATAGACCGGGCGGCCCGCAGTAATGTTCCAGTTCATGGTGTTTTATGCTCCTTTGTATTATTGTGTTAAGAGCTTAATACAATAATACACGCAGGATACAGCTTTGTCAATAGAAAAAATAAAAAAATCCCCCGCCGGGCTGGCGGAGGAAATATTGCATGATACAACGTCAGGAAATATGATCCTCGATCCATGTCAACACGTAGTCGAACACCTCGTCGCGGTTTGTCTCGTTGTGCAGCTCGTGGCGGCCCCCTTCAAAAATCTGGCAGGTCAGATCCCTGACACCGGCGTCGCCCAGCATGGCCCAGACCTTGCGCACGCCGCTGCCGTAGTTGCCGACGGGGTCGCAGTCACCGGCAATCAGCAGCACGGGCAGATCCTTGTCAATAGCCTGTGCCCATGCCTTTGTGCTGACGTGGTTGAGCGTCGCGAGCATCTCGCGGTAGGTCGCAGCGGTAAACCGGAAGGTGCACAGCCCGTCGGCGTCATAGGCTTTCACAACGCTTTTATCGCGGGAAAGCCAGGCGTTGGGCGACTGCGCGTTCTCGATTTTCCTGCAATAGCTGCCGAAGTTCAGCTTGACCATCAGCGGCGAGACATAGCGCGGCCCCTTGACGCGGGCAATCAGCCCGGCCAGCCGCTGGCCGACGACATTCATAAAGCTGGGGCCTGCCGTGCCGGAAATGACCAGCGCCGTGATGCTTTCCGGCCACTTCTCAGCGTACCAGCGCGCGTAAAAGCTGCCCATGCTGTGGCCGTAGAGGATGATGGGCGTATCGGGAAAGCGCTCGTGCAGGATACGGTTCATCGTGTGCAGGTCGTTCAGGAGGTGGCAACGGCCATTCGGCTCACCGTAGTGGCCGTGCTCCCCTGCCTGGGCGGTGTCACCGTGGCCGAGATGGTCGTTGCCCGCCAGCGCAATGCCGTGGGCAGCGTAGAACTCGGCCATCGATGCATAGCGGCGCACATATTCGCACATGCCGTGGCTGAGCTGAAGGACAGCCCGCACAGGCTGGCCGGGTACGGTGTAGAGGAATGCGGAGGAGGTGTGCTTTCCGTCCGACGACGGGAAGGCAATGGCTTCGCAGTGGAGGTTGGGCATGATTACAGTTCTCCTTTGATTTTTTTCCAGTATTGTGCGAAAGCCTGCTCGTTTTTATTATCGCCGGGGACATAGTACTGCCGGTCCTTGATGGCGTCGGGCAGGTATTGCTGGGCGGTCCAGTGGTTGGGGTAGTCGTGCGGGTAGAGGTAGTGCTGCCCCTTGACCTTGGCGTCGGCGCCGTCGTAGTGCTTGTTTTGCAGCTGGCGCGGGATGGGCCCGGTGCGCCCGGCCTGAATGTCCGCAATGGCGGCATTGATGCCGTCGTGGGCGGAGTTGGACTTGGGTGCGGTAGCCACCAGCACCACGGCATCCGCCAGCGGCAGACGGGCCTCCGGCAGACCGACGGCGTTGGCAATGTCAACAGCGGCCTTGACGATGGGGATGATCTGCGGCCAGGCCAGGCCGACATCCTCGCACGCGCAGACCATCAAACGGCGGCAGGCGCTGGGCAGGTCACCGGCTTCCAGCAGACGGCCCAGATAGTGCAATGCTGCGTCGGGGTCGGAGCCGCGCATCGACTTCTGGTAGGCCGAGACGATGTCATAGTGGTCATCGCCGAGCTTATCATACCGCATGGCCGTGCGCACGGCGACCTGCTGCACCATGTCCAGTGTGATCGTGCGGCTGCCGTTTTCTACGGGTGCAGCGGTGACGGCAAATTCCAGATTGCCCAGCGCCTTGCGCATATCGCCGCCCGCACTCTGGGCCAGGTATTCCAGCGCGTCGTCGGGAATGAGCACGGGAGACTTGTCCTCAGCCCCGAGGCGCGCAGCGGCGCTGCGCAGCCCGGTGCGGATGTCGTCGGTGGTCAGGGATTTGAACTCAAACACCGTGCAGCGGGACAGAAGCGCGTTATATACGTAAAAGTAGGGATTCTCGGTGGTGGAGGCAATCAGGGTGACGGTACCCTGCTCCACGCATTCCAGAAGGCTCTGCTGCTGTCGCTTGTTAAAATATTGTATCTCGTCAAGATATAAAAGAATGCCACCCGACGCGCCGAGTGTGCCGATGTCCGCGAGTACCGACTTGATGTCGCTCGTCGAGGCCGTCGTGCCGTTGAGCTTGTGCAGCTGCATACCGCTGCCCGCTGCAATGATGCTGGCAACGGTGGTCTTGCCGACGCCGGACGGGCCGTAGAAGATCATGTTGGGAATCTTGCCGCTCTCGACAGTGCGGCGGAAAACCTGATTTTTGCCGAGTAGATGCTGCTGGCCGCAGACCTCATCCAGGGTGCGCGGGCGCAGACGCTGTGCCAATGGTTCCATTTTGCGTTCCTTTTTTTAGATAAGTTTGAGATAGTGTACTAAAACATCATACTTCTATACTTGATTATAACGGCTCGGCGTGGTAGAATCAAGAGAAAAGGATTGAAACGGAGAAAATGCTGTGACCAAACAAGAGCTGGCTGCGATCTGCATTGCGCGCCTGAAGGCAGAATATCCCGATTCCGACTGCACGCTGGATTATGACCATGCGTGGCAGCTGCTTGTGTCGGTACGGCTGGCGGCCCAGTGCACCGATGCCCGCGTAAACGTGGTGGTACAGGAGCTGTTTGCCAAGTACCCCGGCGTAAAAGAACTGGCTGCAGCGGATCCTGCGGATATTGAGGCCATCGTCAAGCCCTGCGGGCTGGGCCACAGCAAGGCACGGGATATTTCGGCCTGTATGCGGATGCTGCGCGACAGATACGACTGCCGTGTACCGGATGATTTCGACGCGCTGCTTGCCCTGCCCGGCGTGGGCCGCAAGAGTGCGAATCTGATCATGGGGGACGTATTCGGCAAGCCTGCCATCGTGACGGACACCCACTGCATCCGGCTGTGCAACCGCATCGGGCTGGTGGACAACGTCAAGGAGCCGGCCAAGGTCGAGCGGGAGCTGTGGAAGATCATCCCGCCTGCGGAGGGCAACGGCTTCTGCCACCGGCTGGTGGACCATGGCCGCGCCGTGTGCACAGCCCGCACCAAGCCCTACTGCGACAAATGCTGCCTGGCGGACGTATGCCGGGCACGAAAGGAATTTTTGCATGAATAAAACGACGGAAAACCGCCTGGGCGGTGAGCTGCGCAGCCATCAGGCAGCCCGGCGCCTGCTGGAGGAGCTGCGCCGCGGACGCTATGCAGACGCCGCCCAGCTGCCCAGCGAGCTGGAGCTGGCCGATGTTCTGGGCGTGAGCCGCACCGTGGTGCGCGATGCCCTGAGCGATCTGGAGCGCGACGGCTATCTGGAGCGTGTGCGCGGCATCGGCACCCTTGTCAACCGCGATGTGGTCCGGGTCGAGAACCGCATGGACCAGAAGCTGGAATTCAACCGCATGATCCGCTCAATTGGCCGCGTGCCCCACAGCGATAACCTGATGGTCACGCGGGAGACTGCCATGCCGGAGCTGGCCGCAAAGCTCGGCCTTGACCCGGAGCGCGAGCACACACTTGTGTTTGTGCGCCGCCGGGTACTGGCCGATGAAACGCCGGTGCTCTACTCCACCGATATTCTGCCGCTGGCGCTGTTTGGCGGCAAGCGGCTGGATACGATCGATTTCAGCCGCCCGATCTTTGAGATCGTGGAGCAGCACTGCCATGTGGAGGTCACCGAGACGCTGACGACGCTGCACGCCGTGCAGGGGGTGCCCGGCATCCGCCGCCAGCTGGGGCTGCGCCCGGAGCAGGCGCTTTTGCAGCTGGATGAGATCTGCTATTCCCGCACCTGCAAGCCGGTGCTTTGCTGCCAGACCTGCTATACGGATTTCTTTGACTTTGCGATGGTACGCAAGCTGATTTGATTTTGAACGGCACAGCGCCGTTTGGAATAAATAGAGTAAACAAAGGGGATTGTGTATGAGACATTTGATCGACCCGGCGGATTTCACGCTGGAAGAAACGCTCAGCCTGATGGACCTTGCAGACCGTATCCATGATGACCCGGCTGCCTATAAAGATGTAGCTGCCCGTAAGCGGCTGGCAACACTGTTCTACGAACCGAGCACCCGTACCCGTCTTTCGTTTGAGGCGGCCATGCTGAACTTGGGCGGTCAGGTACTGGGCTTCCCCGATGCCGGTGTTTCCAGCGCCTCCAAGGGCGAGACCGTAGCCGATACCATCCGCGTGATCAGCTGTGTGGCAGACATTGCCGCCATGCGCCACCCCAAGGAGGGCGCACCGCTGCGCGCGTCCCGCTACAGCCGCATTCCGGTCATCAACGCCGGTGACGGCGGCCACAACCACCCGACGCAAACGCTCACGGACCTGCTCACCATCCAGCGCGAGAAGGGGAGATTCAACGACCTGACCGTGGGCTTCTGCGGCGACCTCAAGTTTGGCCGCACCGTCCACTCGCTCATCAGCGCGCTCAGCCGTTACACCGGCATCAAGATCGTGCTCATCTCCCCGGAAGAGCTGAAGCTGCCGAGCTACGTCAAGAACGAAGCGCTCAAGAAGCACAACATCCCCTATGAGCAGACCACGGACCTCGAGGCCGTCATGCCGCAGCTCGATATCCTGTACATGACCCGCGTGCAGCGCGAGCGCTTCTTCAACGAAGAGGACTACCTGCGTCTGAAAGACAGCTACATCCTCACCCCGGAAAAGCTCCGGACGGCGAAGCCGGATCTGTGCATCCTGCACCCGCTGCCCCGCGTCAACGAGATCTCCGTCGCCGTCGACGACGACCCCAGAGCCTGCTACTTCAAACAGGTCAAAAACGGCCGCTACATCCGCATGGCGCTGATCCTCAAGCTGCTTGGTATTGAATAAGGGAGGGCTACCACATGATTATTGATGCGATTTCCAACGGTATTGTCATTGACCATATCTCCGCCGGCAAGGCGATGTACCTGTACAACATCCTTGGCCTCGACCAGCTCGACTGCTCTGTGGCGCTGCTCAAAAACGTCGTCAGCAGCAAGCTCGGCCGCAAGGATATCATCAAGATCGACCGCATCCTGGACCTCGACTGGGACGTGATCGGCTACGTCGACCCCGGCATCACCGTCAACATCATCAAGGACGGCCAGCGCGTGGAAAAGCGCCAGCTGAAGCTGCCGGAGCGGATCCGGAACGTCATCCGCTGCAAAAACCCGCGCTGCATCACCTCCGTCGAGCAGGAACTGCCGCAGATCTTCACGCTCACCGACCGTGAAAAGCGCACCTACCGCTGCCTCTACTGTGAGACCAAAGCCGAGCGGCAGTAAATAGAAGAAAGAAAAAGCAGAGGGGGCAGCCCCTCTGCTTTTTTGCGCCCGCCGCTTCAGACCTCCTGCGTGTAGCCCTGCAGCGCTTGCTGCAGGGCAGCGAGCGCCTTTTTTTCGATGCGGGAGACATAGGAGCGGCTGATGCCGCATTTCGCCGCGATCTCCCGCTGCGTGAGCGGTGTGCGGTCGCCAAGGCCGTAGCGCAGGGTGATGACCATCCGCTCCCGCGGCGACAGCACTGTGTCCATGACCTCGTAGAGCTTCCGGTAGGTCTGCCGTGCGCTGAGATCCTCGAACAGATCCTCATCCGAGCACAGCACATCCATCAGCGACAGCGCGTTCCCGTCCTTCCCGGTCTCAATGCAGTCCGAAAGCGAAACATCCCCCGCCGTCTTCCGCATCGATCGAAAATACATGAGGATCTCATTTTCTACACATCTGGCGGCGTAGGTGGCGAGGCGGGCGCCTTTGGCGGCGTCGAAGGTGGAGATGCCTTTGATGAGGCCGATGGTGCCGATGGAGATCAGGTCTTCCTGATCGGCGGACTGAGAATAGTACTTTTTCATGATGTGCGCGACGAGGCGGAGGTTGCGTTCGATGAGAATGTTGCGGGCTTCCAGATCGCCTGCTGCGCTGCGCTGCAGGTACATGCGCTCCTCCTCGGCGGTCAGCGGCTTCGGAAAGGAGCCGCCGCCCGAAATGCGCAGGGATGTGAGCATACTGCTGAGCATCAGCCATACTGCTGCGGAAAGCATAAGCTTTCACCTCCAGAGAAAGCCTATGTCCGACCGGCAAGTCCAGATTCCCGTTTACAAGAAATAAGAATTCTGTTATTCTGGAAAAAAGACTTGACTGTAAAGCCGCTTGATACGCTACAGTGACGGCAGGAGGGATGCATATGACCATTCGTGAGATCGAAGCGCTGTCCGGCATGACGCGCGCGAACATCCGTTTTTATGAATCCGAAGGACTGCTCACGCCGAACCGCATGGAAAACGGCTACCGCGATTATACAAGATCCGACCTTGACACGCTGCATAAGATCCGGCTGTTGCGCGCGCTGGGGCTTGGGATCGACGAGATCCGGAAGCTCTCGGCAGGGGAGACGGCGCTGGGCGAAGCGCTTGAAAGCCGCCTGTCTGCGATGCAGACCGAGCAGCGGACGCTCGTGCGTGCAGAGGAGGTCGCACGCGCGATGCTGCGGGCGCACGCGGACTATGCGACGCTAGACACCGGGCGCTATCTTGCGGCGCTGGAAGCGGGCGCGCAGACGGCTCTGCAGCAGGACGTGCAGCCGAAGCTGCATGTGCCCTGGCGGCGGTTTTTCGCGCGGATGATCGATCTGCTTCTGTACGATCTGACGTGGATGGTGATCCTGACGTCTGCCGGTCTGTGCGCGGCGGGAAATCGCGGCGTGACGCTGTTAAATGATTTTCTGGCACTTCTGACCATGCTCCTGCTCGAGCCGCTGCTGCTGCAAAAGACCGGCACGACGCTTGGCAAGTGGCTGCTCGGCCTGTCAGTCCGGAACCTCAGCGGCGCGAAGCTGCGCTACTCCGAGGGGCTGGACCGGACGGCGCGGCTCATCTGGCGCGGCTTTGGCGCGGGGATCCCCATTTACTGCTGGGTGCGCCTGTATAAGAGCTGCTGCGCGGAAAAGAAGGAAGAACCGCTTGACTGGGAAGGGGAGTCTGAGCAGACGGCAAAGCCGTTTGGCTGGCAGCGCGGGCTTGCCGCGATCCTGGCGGCGGCGGTCATGCTTGCCGCGGGCGTCTGCGGCTCCCTCGCGGCCATCGGCCCGCGCTATTGCGGCGAGATCACCGTCGAACAGTTCGCAGCCAACTTTAACCGCAGCGCATCCCAGCTCAGCACGCAGAATGCAGGAAAATTGACCAGGGACGGAGTCTGGACGAGCAGGGACACAAACACGTTTCTTTTGATGAATGTACCGCCGTTCGGCTATGAGACGGATGAAAACGGGAGGCTGCAAAGCGTTTGCATCGAGGCCGACGGCGGCGCTGCATTCGGTGCCCGGCCGACCGGACTGATACAGCTGGCGCTGTATGCCTTCGCGGGCGCGCAGAAGGGACATATCTGCTTCAACCGCGCGATCATGGACGTGACGAAACGGTTGAAAGCGCAGCCGCAGGAGGCATTCAGCACCGTCGTGGACGGTGTAGCGGTCGATTATCAGTACCGCGCCGAGGGGAACTGCTACCGGCTGACGATGACAAAAACAGGGGTTGACAAATAGAGACTATCGTGATAGTTTGTACATAGACGATTGCAATAGTCTGAAAGGAGGACACCCGATGAAGCTGTTTGATTCGGAGTGGAAGGTCATGGAGGTTTTGTGGCAGGACGGCGATACCACGGCGAAGGAGCTCTCGCTGCGGCTGGCCAATTCCGCCGGGTGGAACAAGAACACGACCTATACTGTCATCAAGAAATGCGTGGAAAAGGGCGCCATCGAGCGGCGCGAGCCGAATTTCCTCTGCCATGCCTGCATCACGAAGGAGGCGGCGCAGCAGGAGGAGGCGGATACGCTGCTCGATAAGGTCTTCGGCGGCTCGGCAGAGCTGCTGTTCGCATCGATTTTGTCCGACCGCTCGCTGTCCAAAGACGAGCTGGCGCGGCTGCGCGCGCTGGTGGAGGCGCAGGAGGGATGAGCGGGTTCCAAGCTGCGGCGGTGAGCGGCAGTGTGATGATCCTCGTGATCGCGCTGCTGCGGTTGACCGCCGGAAAACGGCTGCCGCGGGCGCTGTTTCCGGCGCTGTGGTGCGCGGCGGCGTTTCGGCTGCTGCTGCCGGTGCGGCTGCCGTCCGCGCTGAGCGTCTGGAATCTGACCGCAGGTGAAAGCCGTGCGGTCCGGACGGCCGCGCAGATCTCCGAACACCTGACGCCGTTTCCATCCCTGACAGCGGCTCCCGCAGCGCAGGAGGCCGCGGCGCGGCTTTCTCTGCCCGGTTTGATCTGGGCGGCGGGGGCGCTGCTGCTGGGCGCGTATTTTCTTGTCGGCTGGCTCCGGTTCACGCGCCGGTTCGCCGGTGCGGCTCCGGTCGGGAA
>ENA-ORSI01003408-ORSI01003408.1-human-gut-metagenome-genome-assembly--contig:-NODE-3408-length-10214-cov-2.350428_pt1 | contig 10214 bp, 7 predicted proteins | sample MGYA00242187_ERZ509154 | MGnify/ENA primary metagenome ERZ509154 (study PRJEB26280, sample SAMEA2338627) | human gut metagenome | biome: human gut; feature: human-associated habitat; material: faeces...
CATCTGCCGCTCGATGACAGGATGGCGTCCCTGCCGGATGTCGAGCACGTCGCTGTCATCGATGACTGGGCGCACGTAGCGGAAGGCCGCGGCTGCATTGGCAAACGACAGCAGACAGTCGAGCCGGGCGATTTGGTTGGCATCGACCTGTATGGTCGGGATGTATTCGGCCAGTGCGGCGACAAGTTCGGCGTAGAGCTTGTTTTCGAGCGTAAGGATTTTGTCCTCCGCGCCCAGGATTTTTTCTTCATATTCCTTCAGCTCCTGTGTGATGTAGCGTTCGGCATTGGCCAGTGTCTGTTTGCGTATCCATTCGGGCGGCACTTTGTCCTTGTGGGCATTGCGCACCTCGATGTAGTAGCCGAACACGTTGTTGTAGCCGATTTTCAGGCTGGGGATGCCAGTCAGTTCGCTTTCGCGCTGCTGGATTTGCAGCAGATAGTCTTTGCCTGAGAACGCGATGTGGCGCAGTTCGTCGAGCTCCGTGTTCACGCCGTCGGCGATGACGCCTCCTTTGTTGAGCAAGACGGGCGGGTCGGCCTTGATTTCCCGTGCGATGCGGTCTCGCATTCCTTCGCAGACATTGAGTTGCTCCCCGATGCGCCGCATGCTGTCGCTTCGCGCCTTTTCACAGGCACGTTTGATGGGTTCGATGGCTTGCAGGGCGGTCTTCAGTTGCACCAGTTCGCGCGGGTTGACCCGTCCGACGGCCACTTTCGAGATGATGCGTTCCAGGTCGCCGATGAGGTGGAGTTGTTCCTCGATGAGTTGCTTGAATTCCGGTTCGCGGAAGAAGTATTCCACCATGTCGAGTCGTTCGTTGATTTGTGCTTCACTTGTGAGCGGGAACACCATCCAGCGTTTGAGCAGGCGTGCGCCCATTGGTGAGATGGTGTGGTCGATGACGTCGAGCAGGCTCGTGCCTCCCTCGTTCATGCTGCTGACCAGTTCCAGGCTGCGCACGGTGAATTTGTCGAGGCGCACGTAGCGGTCTTCTTCGATACGCGCCAGCGAAGTGATGTGTCCGAGCTGCGTGTGTTGTGTCATCTCCAGGTATTCCAGGATGGCGCCTGAGGCGATGATGCCCATCTTCAGGTGGTCGACACCGAAGCCCTTGAGGTTTTTCGTCTCGAAATGTTTCAGGAGTTTCTGCATGGCCGTCTGTTCGGTAAACACCCAATCGTCCATCTCGAAGACGACGAATTTTGAACCAAAGTTGCCTTCGAACATAGCTCTCCGCCCGCGTTCGAAGAGCACTTCTTTCGGGGCGAAGTTACTCAGGAGCTTGTCCACATAGTCGGTCGTGCCTTCGGCTGTGAGGAACTCGCCGGTGGAGATGTCGAGGAAAGCCACACCGCAAGCCGTCTTGCCGAAATGCACGGCTGCAAGGAAATTGTTTTCTTTATAGTTGAGCACATTGTCATTGATGGACACACCGGGGGTAACCAGCTCCGTGATGCCACGTTTCACCAGTTTCTTGGTCAGTTTCGGGTCTTCCAGTTGGTCGCAGATGGCCACCCGCTTGCCCGCACGGATGAGTTTGGGCAGGTAGGTGTCGAGTGCGTGGTGGGGAAATCCGGCCATCTCCACCACTTTGCCTTGTCCGCTGTTGGATCGTTTGGTGAGGGTGATGCCCAGGATGTCAGACGCGACGACCGCATCCTCAGAGTAGGTTTCATAGAAGTCGCCACAGCGAAACAGCAAGACGGCATCGGGATGCTGTGCCTTGAACTCGAAATACTGTTTCATCATGGGCGTGAGAGCCACATCGTTTGCCATTGTTTATATGATGAGAATTTATGCAGGAATATTTTTAAATAAGTGGTGCAAAGATACGAAAAATCGCTCAAAGCCGTGACCGTCTTTTTGCTTCCATTCCGCCATCTTGCTCTTTGTGAGTCCTTTTCGGAGGCTATAAAAATGGCCTCGGACGGAAAGGAGGGTAAGCGGGAGCGGAAAGGAGGGTAGCCGACCACGGAAAGGAAGGCGTGGACGGCTGCCCTTTATGGTGTCCTTCCGCCCGTATGGATGCCTCATTCCGAAGAACCTGTTTTAAGGACGGGGATTCAAGTGTGCATTGTTGTTTTTCATACTCATATTTGTTACATTTGCAGCAAGAACAAAAAAACTGCACGCTTATGAAAGACAACCTTATCCGCTTCGATTGGGCCATGAAACGTCTGCTTCGCGACAAGAGCAACTACGTGGTGCTTGAAGGCTTCCTTTCCACCTTGCTGGGCGAAGACCTTCGCATCTGTCGCTTCCTGGAAAGCGAGTCGAACCAGGAAGACGCGACCGACAAGTTCAACCGTGCCGACATCCTCGTGGAGGACACGCGGGGGCGGCTTCTCATCGTCGAGGTGCAGAACAACCGGGAACTTGACTATTTCCACCGGATGCTCTACGGCGTGTCGAAGACCATCTCCGAGTACATCAACCTGGGAGATGCCTATGACAAGGTCCGTAAGGTCTACTCCATCAACATCGTCTATTTTGGCCTCGGACAGGGGAAGGATTACGTTTACCACGGTAAGACCGTCTTCCGCGGCCTGCACGACCCGAACGACGTGTTGCGCCTGTCCGCGCGTCAGCAGGAGATATTCATTGGCAAGGATGCAGGCGACATTTTCCCCGAATACTACGTCCTGCGCGTGAACGACTTTGACCGTGTGGCGAAGACTCCGCTTGACGAGTGGATAAAGTTCCTCAAGACGGGTGAGATAGACAGCTCTGCCACGGCCAAAGGCCTGCCTGAGGCCCGTGAACGCCTCCGCATAGACTCCCTTCCCGATGCAGAAAAGCGGGCCTACATCCGCGACATGGAAGCCCTGCGTTATCAACGTAGTGTCATCAAGACCGGTTGGGATGAAGGACACACGGAAGGATTGGCTGAAGGAAGAGCCGAAGGAAGAGCTGAAGGAAGAGCTGAAGGAAGAGCCGAAGGATTAGCTCAAGGAAAAGCCGAAGGAGAAATCCAGAAAGCCAAAGAGATTGCTAAAACATTGAAATCTATGGGTGTTCCCATGGATACGATTGTGCAAAGCACACAGTTGTCAGCTGAAGAGATAGAGCAGTTATAGGAGGTCTACTCTATCTGTTTGTGGCGTGGCATGTTGCCGGTAGTCATCAGACGGTCCGTTTCTACGGGCTGTGTGGTGACTTTTATCTTATAGTGTTCTTTGTAGTGTTATTGTCTGTGATAAGCTTTCGATAGTCAAATATTTATAGATTGTAAACTTGCAATTTTTGTATTATAAGGCTGCTATGCATCAGGAAAAAAAGATAGATTGTTCCTTGGTTGGCATTGAAATAGTCTTTTTCTTTGCTTAAGAAAAAAAGTAACAATGGAAATCTAATCTATGATGACAAACCTTAAATGGCTCATCTTGGCCGGTCTTCTCTTGTCTGTTCTCCGGCTGGATGCTCAAACTGTTGTCGGACAAGTCGCAGACGAACAAGGACAGCCTTTGCCTTATGCCAACGTGGCATTGCTCACCCTACCCGACTCTGCGTTTGTCGCAGGCTCTATCACCGACGAACGGGGACATTTCTTGCTGAAAGATGTTGTGCCGTCCGGGCTTGTTCGCATCTCATCGGTGGGTTATGTCACAGTCTATAAGGAAACACGTGCAGATATAGGTGTCATCATTATGCAACCCGATGCGCACATGTTGCAGGAAGTTGTGGTAAGGAGTCGTTTGCCTGTGACCCGTATTTCGGGCGATGCGCTGGTGACCACCGTGCAGGGGAGTGTACTGGCAGAGGCTGGTTCGGCCGGTGATGTGCTGGCACGTATTCCTGCCGTAATCCGGCGGGAGACGCTTTTGAAGTCTTTGGAAAAGGCGCTCCGCTCATCTACATCAACGGCCGTAAGGTGCGCAGCATGGACGAACTGGAGCAACTCAATTCTTCTGACATCCGTCAGGTGGAGGTGGTGACTAATCCCGGTGCACGTTATGACGCTTCGGTGAAGTCCGTTATCCGCATACGCACGGTGAAACGCAAGGGCGACGGTTTCGGTTTTGACGTGCGCTCCACTTATAGTTATGCGGAGAAAAGCCAGTGGCACGAGCAGGCCAATCTGAACTACCGTCACGATGACCTGGCATCTTCGGCTCGCTGACCTATCGCCGGAACGTCCGTCTGTAAGATTCCCATATCAGCCAGGAGACGCGGGCCGATGCCCTCTGGCAGCAAGAGAACACGATGAACAATGAGTCGCTGAGTGAGCGGGTGGAAGCCGTGACGGGATGGAACTACGCCTTCGGCCGGGAGCATTCACTCGGTATGCGCTACAGTCTGCGGGCCATGCCCAAAGACCGTGTATTGTCGGGAATCACCAGCCGGGTGTGGCAAGACGGTGCGTTTTACGACAACTGGACATCGCACAGCCGGAACGAGGGTGACCACCGTCCCACTCATCAACTGAATGTCTATTACAGCGGCAAGGCGGGCCGGTTGTCCATTGACTGGGATGCCGACTACTATGGTGGGAAGAGCAATACACGCAATTTCACCCACGAAGACAGTCAGGAGCAGGAGAGCCGTGACGTGAACTCCGCCAATCACATCAACAATCGCCTGTTTGCCACGAAGCTGGCCCTTTCTCATCCGTTGGGAGGCGGCACGCTGGCCTTTGGTGGAGAATATTCCTGGACGCATCGCCGGGATGACTACCTGAGCGAGAATATCCTCCTTCCTACTTCGCGCAGTAAAATCAGGGAACAGAACGTGGCGGCCTACGCGGAATACAGCCGCACGTTCGGCTTTGGCGCGCTTACGGCAGGATTGCGTTACGAACACGTCTCTTTTGATTATTATGAGAATGGACAACGCAGCGATAGCCAAAGCCGCCGCTACGATGATGTGTTCCCCAACGTATCGTATGCTACGTGGCTGGGCGACCTTCAGTTGCAGGCCTCCTATACGGCGAAGATTGAACGCCCTTCCTATCAATACCTGAGCAACAACGTGAGCTATGTCAATCGCTTCACGCTTCAGACCGGCAATCCTGCATTGAAGCCGACAGTCGTCCATGATGTGTCGCTCAATGCCGCCTGGAAGTTTCTGGTGGGCATGGTGAGCTATCAGCGCCGTACGGATGACATCATCTATTGGGGCGAACAGATGGCAGACAATCAAGCTGTGACCTTGGTCGGCAATAAGAACATAGGTTGTATACCGATGTTGACAGCCTACATTGGCGCTACGCCTGCTGTCGGGTGCTGGTCGCCGAATGTGGGCGTCGGAGTCAGCAGGCAATGGCTCACGCTGGAGACTGCCGTGGGTGAAAAAGTGATGGATAAGCCGATGTGGACAGCCGAGTGGGGAAACACATTTTCCCTTCCCCGCAAATGGCGGGTGAGCTTGGACATGTCGTACCAAGGCAAGGGGTACTATCAAAACGTTTATATGTCGCGCGACATGTTCACTTGCAATGTGTCGGTGAAGAAATCATGGCTGGACGATGCGCTGAGTGTGGAGTTGCGTGGCAACGATTTGTTCCACAGCCGGAAGGACGGGAACATCGTCCAGGTAGACCGCTTGCGTGTAGACCAGCGTAACACCATCAACAGCCGTGAGTGTGTCCTTACACTACGCTACAAGTTCAATGCTGCCAAGAACAAATACAAAGGCAAAGGAGCCGGGCAGGAAGAAATCAGGCGTTTCTGAACGCATGCATTTTCCCTGTATGGGAGGATGTGGACAAATTGCTGTTTATAACATTATCCGTTATGGTGGCTGTTGGTGTAGTCCACATACCACTCGTAGAAGCGGCGGATGCCTTCCTCGACGGACACGGACGGGCGGTAGCCGAAGTCCTCATAGAGGCGCGTCGTGTCGGCGTAGGTGCGAAGAACGTCTCCTGGCTGCATGTCGGTCATCTCCATGACGGCTTTCTTGCCGCAGGTGTCTTCCAGCACGTGGATGAACTTCATCAGCTGCACAGGTTCCGAACGGCCGATGTTGTAGACGCGGCAGAGCGGCTCTGCCGTCGGCATGCGGTCGAAGATTTGCATCACGCCTTCCGTGATGTCGTCGATGTAGGTGAAGTCTCGGTCCAGGTGGCCGTGGTTGAACACGCGGATGGTTTTGCCCTCGAGGATGGATTTCAGGAAGAGAAAGGGAGCCATGTCGGGCCGTCCTGCCGGGCCGTAGACGGTGAAGAAGCGCAGTCCGATGGTGGTCAGCCCGTAGAGCTTGTGATATACGTGGGCCATCAGTTCGTCGGCCTTTTTCGTGGCGGCATAGAGGCTCACGGGGGAATCTGTCGGGGCGTCTTCACGGAAGGGCACGTCGCAGTCTGTGCCGTAGACGCTGCTCGAGCTGGCATAGAGGAGGGTCTTTACGGTGTGGTGGCGGCAACACTCCAGCACGTTCAGGAAGCCCACGACATTGGAGTCGATATAGGCCTGCGGGTTTTCGATGGAGTAGCGCACGCCGGCTTGTGCGGCCATGTTGATTACCACGTCGAAGGCTTCGTCGGCAAAGAGCCGTTCCATCCCGATGCGGTCGGTCAGGTCGAGCTTGATGAAGCGGTAGTCCGGGCTCAGGCTGCTTGTCGTCATCCGGCCTTCGCGTATGTCGCCCTGTCCGATGCCTGCATAGGCCAGCCGTGCATATTTCAGGCGGGTGTCGTAGTAGGAGTTGATATTGTCCAGTCCCACGACACGGTGTCCGCGGGTGAGCAATGCTTTCACGAGGTTAGAGCCGATGAAGCCTGCGGCTCCTGTCACTTATATATTCATGGCAACTGTTTGTTTTGATGGGGTTTGGTAGAAGTATGAACTTATTTGACCACTATGGCAGCGTATTTCCCCACTTCGTAGATTGTTGCGCCGGGGAAAGCTGCCGCCAGTTCGTCGGCAAGTTTGGTGCGTGTCAGGTAGACGAATCCATGTTTGCCTGTGGCCTTTGCCTCGTCGGGCGACATTTCAGGAGGTTTGTGTCCCAAGTATTTCTCAATGCCTTCGGTGCGGCCAAGCTTCCATGTGTAGAGTTCTCCGGAGCCGCATTCCCGGGCCAGCTCCATTCCTTTTTCACACACATGCCCGTAGCCTATCTGTTTGTTCAGTTCGGGCATGTCCCATCCTCCGATGAAGAGGCCCAGCAGGAGTCCGATGGCCAGTGTGCGGATGCTGGGTTGTACGCTGTTGCGGCGTGCCTGCAGGTAGAGTGAAATCAGGCCTGTGGCTGGCCAATATGCCTGCACAGGCCAGCAGCCAGGCTGACCCGAGGAAAGCCGTCTTCTCACGTTGTGCCAACACGAGCAGCACCGGAAGGGCTGCCACGAAGACCACGGCTGGCAGGACTACAGCAGCCTTTGTCCAGCGACTCCGTTCGCAGCGCGGCAGGAAGAGCAGTGCGCCGTAGACGAAGAAGGGGAATGCCGGGAGCAGATAGATTTGGATTTTCGAACTGATGCAGGAGAGCATGACGAAGGTCGTCCCGGCGATGATGAAGAAGAACTGTTGCAGGTCGGTCTTCACCCAGCGTCGGCACAGGGCCGTGAGGAAAACGCCCACGACAAGGAGCGACCACGGCGCAAGGGAGTACCACACGGTGCCGAAATAGTAGTAGAACGGGTGTTGATGGTGGAACGAGCTGACCGCGCGGTCCACGGTCTGGTGGAAAAGCAGGTTGTCCAGATAGGCTGTGCCTCCTTCGAGGAAGACCGAGCCAAACCAAAGCACACAGCCTCCCAACAATACGCTCCATGTGCGCCATCCCCAATAACGCCCGAAAGAGCGCAGGTCACGTTTCGCGATGAGGAACACGGTCGTGCCGAGCAGCGGCACGAGGATGCCCACCGGTCCTTTGCTGAAAAGCGCCATGAACACGTAGAAGGGAAACAGCCACCGGTCTCTTCCGGGATGGACGCTGTGTCCGCTCCAGAGGCGATAGAAGGTGTGGAGCGACAGCACGATGAACATGCACATGAGCATGTCCATGCGCAGGTAGAGCATCAGGCCCAGGAACAGGCCGCAGGTGAGCATCATCCATCGTCCGGTGGAGCGCAGGCGTTCGTCGGCTTCGAGTCCGGCCCAGCGGTCCATGACATAGACGGTCACGAGTCCCGGCAGGAGGGAGAAGAGCGACAGCAGCCACATCGGGTATCCGCCCGTCAGCCACTTGGACAGCATCAGCAGCCAGAAATAGAAAGGAGGCTTGTCGGCATACGGTTGCCCGTCGAGGGTGAAGGTGAAGAATGTGCCGTCGCGCAGGGCTTCGTCGACGATGCTCAGGTAGCGTAACTCGTGGTTGGGCATGAAGTCGCGCAGCAGGATGAAGGGCAGCATGGCCAGCAACATCCATAGGTAGGTGTGGAGTCGTTTCATGATCGGGAGGAAGGTTTGGGATGGGTGCCTATCCAGAGGTTGCGGGCATAAGCGATGAGGCCGCCGGCCTGCCCGAGGATGAGTACGATGTCGGTGCGGATGATGCCATAGGATAAGCAGCGAGCCGGCCATGCTGATGACCCAGAAGCCGGTCGGCAACACGGACTGTCCCTTGTGGCGGGAATAGAACAGCTGGTAGACGAAACGCAGAGTGAACAGGATTTGTCCGGCTGAGCCGAAACAGATGAGCCACAGCGGGATGTTCTCGTTGCGGAAGAGGTCGTCAATGAACGTCTCATTGTGCGTCACGACCCACAACACGGCTACGACAGGCGTGAGCAGCAGCACGGCACGCAACACGGCGTAAAGCCGCCGCCAGATGCCTTTCTCTTTCAGGTTCCACAAATAGATGTAATAGGAAATGAATTGTCCCAGGATGATGGAGAAGTCGTCGCGCATCCAGCCGTAGATGCACAACAAGTAGGCGCCCGCCACGCTGAATATCCAGAAGAGCGAGGGCGAAAGCACCTGACGTGCACGCTCGGAGAGTATCCACTGCACCAGCATACGTGCCGAGAAGAAGGCCTGGGCCAGGAAGCCTATCGAGAGGACCAGAAGAGACTGTGTCGTCATTGCTCCGTCAGATTGGTTTCCGCCACGCGATAGTTGATATAGCGTTTCTTCATCCATCGGTAGGCAAAGCAGTCCATGAAGGGCGACACGAGCCGGTTCCACAAATGGTATTTCGACTGTCCGGCCGTGCGCGGGAAATGGCGGACGGGGATTTGCTTGATGCGTCCGTCCTGCAGGAGCATCAGGGCAGGCAGGAAGCGGTGCATTCCGTTGAAGAAGGGGATGCGCTTGGCATAGTCGGTGTGCATGACTTTGAGCGGGCAGCCTGTGTCCTGCACGCCGTCGTTCGTCATCATGCGCCGGAAGCCGTTGGCTATCTTCGATTGCAGGCGTTTGAAGAACGTGTCCTTGCGGTGTGCGCGGATGCCCATCACCAGCTCATAGCGGTCGATGTCGGCCAGCAGGAGGTTGAAGTCTTCAGGAGTGGTCTGCAAGTCGGCGTCCATGTAGCCTACATAGTCTGACTCGGCAGCATCAATGCCTGCCTTCATGGCACCGCTGAGGCCGCCGTTTTTTTGGAGGGAGATGAAGTAGAAGTCTTTGTTGCGTCGGCAGATGTCGGTCATGAGTTGTTTGCTTCGGTCGGTGGAGCCATCGTCCACGAAGAGCACGCAGGCCGGATAGAGTGAATGGGGGAGGAATTCGTTCAGGGTCTTTTCCAAAGCTCCCATGTTGTCCTCTTCGTTATATACAGGCACCACGATGGTAAACCGATAAGCGGCAGTCTTGTTCATGTTAAGTTCGGTTATAAATAGTCGAGAATAAATTGCGCTGCAAATTTAATACCACTTTCTGTAGTAATTCTGAAGAATAGTGAAAAATCATCTTAAAAAGACATCTTTGGCGAGATTTGGCCGACTTTATTGGCTGTCGCACCTGTTTGCAGCTGAAGGATGGAAACCTGCCCGGCTTTCGTGACTCTTCATGCCCGTTTTCCAGCTTCTTAAAAACTTTCACTTGGCTGGTCTTGTTTTTTAGGAAAAATGTTGTCGGATGGGAATAGATACCCTACATTTGTCGCCAAAATATGAAGTTTCATGTCACGGCTAAAGATGAATGTAAGAACTGTAGGTCCTGAGGGTGTGGAGTGTGCATCCATCCCGGATGATTTGCCGAAGGGAAGAGGCTGCGAAGTATGCCTCAAGATACTTCAATGCTTGAACCAAAAGCGCGTCTATCTGGACCGAAATCTTTCTTTAGCGAAATTTAGTTCAATAGTGGGCACGAATACTACCTACTTAT
>ENA-ORSI01003415-ORSI01003415.1-human-gut-metagenome-genome-assembly--contig:-NODE-3415-length-10206-cov-2.631760_pt1 | contig 10206 bp, 8 predicted proteins | sample MGYA00242187_ERZ509154 | MGnify/ENA primary metagenome ERZ509154 (study PRJEB26280, sample SAMEA2338627) | human gut metagenome | biome: human gut; feature: human-associated habitat; material: faeces...
GCTTTCCCCTGTTTGTTTTCTTTTAAAAGACAATTGTCCCTCCTTGGATTACGATGGTAACATGTGCCTCTCTCATATGTGTCTATTTCCCAGTTTTTTACCAAAGCTTCCTTTATATTTCTTCAGTCTATCAGAAAAATAAATTTTACGTTCTGCACAGATTTCTTATTCATGAATAGGGTCACACAGACTCCCTCCCTTATTTTGTTAAATTTTAGTTTTGACTTCCCCCTTTTTTCATGGTATTTTGTTTTGCGTGCCTCCCAGACAAGATGCACTCTTTCAGATACTGGCAGACAATTACTTGATACAGGAAAGGATGACTCAAATTATGAATCCCCCTACTTCCTCTCTCAAAAAGGGCTCCAAAGAGTCCCTTACTTCTGTAAAGAGTGAGGAGCCTCCCAGTTCTCCGGCCACGACTCATATTTCCATTCAGGTCACCCATCGCTCCAGCAAGTCTGGCCGCAGCCACATTCTACCCCTTCTGCTCCTGATCATTGCGGCTGTCCTTCTTCTTTTCCTTCTGACCGTTTTTCCTGGTTCTGTTTCCGTGTTTTTTTCGCTGAATACATAAAGGGTATCCTCTATTTGAGGACACCCTTCCGAAAATCCAAATTTTTACCCGAAAGACCGATTCGTAAAATAATTCCGGTCTTTCGGGTACATTAAACCACAAACCAAACCGCACTCCGCTGGAATAAGGAGGCGCAACGACTGAGCACGCTCTCTAACTGATAAAACAAATCGGAGCAAGCTTTGTATCGCTTACTCCGATGTGGAGCTGCTACCCAGATTTGAACTGGGGACCTCATCCTTACCAAGGATGCGCTCTACCGACTGAGCTATAGCAGCATACGTTCCCCCAATGGGGGTTATATTAGCAACAGGTAAAACCTGACATTTTTAAATGGCGACTCGGAAGTTGTTGTAAAAGTAAATACTACTTACCAAGATAAAGGGGCAATAGTTCATTCTAAAAATGTTAGTGATGATGCTGTTATAATAATCGATAACCCTGTAAATATTAAAAAATTAGGTGAATATGAAGTGACCTATACTTACGGTAATTTAACAGCTAAAAGAAAGGTCAAAGTAGTTGATGACATTGCTCCAGTAATAACTTTAAATGGTGATAACCCAGCTTACTACTGCTCTTCAAAAGAATATTTAGAAGAAGGTTATAAAGTTACCGACAACTACGATCAAGATTTAAGTGATAAAGTTAAAATAACTAAGGAAAATGGTTATATTAAATATGAAGTGACTGATTCTTCATCTAATTATACCAGCATTACCAGAGAACTTTTGGAAGGAGATAAAACACCGCCAGTAATTACCTTGACAGGCGGCGATAATATTACTATTTATCAAGGTAGTTCTTACAAAGATAACTATAAAGCTATTGATAATTGTGATGGTGATCTAACTTCCCAGGTTGAAGTTACAGGAGAGGTTGATTCTAATAAACTCGGTGCTTATGAGTTAATCTATAAAGTCACTGATAAAAGTGGCAACACGACGCAAGTGACAAGAAGAGTTACAGTCTCTTCAAATGTGCCAACTATTTACTTAACTTTTGATGATGGCCCAAGCAGTAATGCCACCCCATATATTTTAGATATTTTAAAAAAATATGACGTTAAAGCAACTTTCTTTGTTTTAAATCACGATGCCACTACTGATTATTTAATAAAAAGAGAATTTAACGAAGGACATACTGTAGGTTATCATGGCTACTCTCATAGTTATAAAACCGTTTATGCTAGTGATGATGGATTTATGGATAATATTAAAAAAATCGAGGATAAAGTAGTAAACTTGATTGGAACTAGCTCTAAATTAATTCGTTTTCCGGGCGGCAGTTCAAATACTGTCAGCAAAAATTATAATAAAGGAATAATGAGTCGCTTAGTTGAAAGAGTGGAAGAAGAAGGCTATAATTATCAGGATTGGAATGTTGATTCTAATGATACAGGCACACAAGATAGTGAAAAGATCTGCCAAAATGTTATTGATGGGTTACATGGCAAAACTAATGTTGTGTTAATGCACGATGCTAGTGGCAAAATGGGTAGTGCTAAAGCGGTTGAATGTATTATTGAATATGGTTTGTCACATGGCTATCAATTTAAAAATATTACTGCTGAGACACCACTTGTTCATCATCCTGTAAATAATTAAAAAGTTGCAATATTTTAATATTTATAGTAAAATAGTAGCCCAGGTGATGAGTATGGTAGAGTTAGAAGAATTTGAAAAATTAGAAATTGAGATGCTGGCTACAGATTTTTTAAGATTCAAAAGAATGATGTTAGTTTTATTAGAAGCTGCTTTGGCTTCGATAGCAGGACATAGTCTTGCCTATGAAAGATTTTATCAAGAAGGACTAGAAGATTGTCTAGCATGGGCTATGATTGTTGCTTATTCTTGGTATAAAACTCATAAAAGAGTAGTGGATTATCAATTAGATATTGAAGCGAAAAAAGACGAGTTAAGAGAAAAAATAGACAAAAAATTTAAAGAGAAATATGACGAGTATGTAAAAAAGTTAAATAATGGTGATGAAGAATCGCATGATTTAGAAAAAGAACGTGAGGAATTGATTGATCTTAAGAACGCATTGCGAGTAGTTGGAAGAAAAAAACTTTCGAGAAAAAAAGATTAGAATGAGGGAATTTTTAATTTCCAAGTTTTGGTCGCCAAAGCAAGTTAATAAAGTTGTTAAAAAGAGATGAATTTCATATTGCTATGAAGTCATCTTTTTTTATTTTTGCAAAAATTTGAAAAAAAGTCATTGACAAACATATGTTTGTTTGATATGCTGGTTTCACATCAGGGAGGTTTGGTAAACATGATGAAGATCTTTAAAGGGTACGTATTAAGAATATATCCTACCGAGGAACAGAAGTTAATAATTAAAAAGAATATTAATTGTGCTAGATTTGTGTATAATTACACTTTAGCAAAGATAATAAATATCGATAAAGAAAAATATTTAACAAATTATTTTTTTGATTCAGCAAAAGAACTAACTTCATTGTTTCAAAAATATCCAAAATTAAAAGAAGTTGATAGCAGCAGTCTAAAATACTCTTTGCTTAATCTTTTTAATACTTATAGAAAGTTGGCAAAGGAAAAAGTTTATCCCAAGTTTAAAAATCGAGATAAAGGTAATAGATTTAAAGTGGGCAACTTTAAGTCAGTATCCTTAAATAGTGATAGAATTAGAGTGGATTTCAAAAATGGATTTCTTATCTTGCCCCAGCTAAATAAGGTGAGATTTCGAGGCTATCGGCACAAAAATAATTTGATTGGCGATATTAAAAATGTGGTAATTAAGGAATGCGCTGGTAAATACTATGCTAGTATTTTAGCTGAAGAGCCCTTAACTTTGTCCCAATTGCGTCCTGCAAGGATAGTTGGTTTAGATTTAGGAGTTAAAGATATAATAATAACTAGTTATAATGAAAAAATCGAAAACAGTTTAAAAGCGTTAAGCATAAAAACTAGAATAAAGGGACTACAGAAAGGTTTAAATAGATGTGAAATAGGCAGCAAGAATAGATATAAGTTAAAGTTAAAAATTCAAAAAGCTTATTTGAAACTTAAAAATATGCGTAAGTGCTTAATTCATAGTATTACAAATAAAATAGTTAATGAAAGTGATATTATTGTCATTGAAGATTTAGATGTAAAAAGTATGTATAAGACAAGAAGTGTAGCTAGATCTTTAACTGATATTCCCCTTGCTTTAATAAAACAAGTTCTTGAGTATAAATGTAAATGGCAAAATAAGATATTGTTGACAGTAGATCGCTATTATCCTAGCAGCCAGCTCTGTTCTAAATGTGGTTATCGCAATCGAAAGGTTAAAGATTTAAGTATTAGAAGCTGGGAGTGCCCTAGTTGTGGAACTTTACATGACAGAGATTATAATGCTAGTGAAAATATTATGTTTGAGGGACTAAAAATATATATGAAAAGTTTAATTTAAAAGCGAAATTAGTTATAGAAAAAAAGTAGGGTGTCTACCATCCGAAGTTGGTCTATGGAGAATTTTAAAAATTCAATGAAGTAGAAAAAATTGTATTTTTCCACTAATTGCTTTCTTTTTGCTAAAGAATTATATATAATTTAGGTAGAAGGCGTTGATCTTATGAGAAGTATTTATGGTGTTACCTATCAGCAATTAGAGGAATTCCTAATTGCTAACGGTGAGAAAAAATATAGAGCAAGTCAAATTTTTACTTGGCTATATGAAAAGAATGTTCAAAGTTTTGAAGAGATGAGTAACATTGGAGCTAGTTTACAGACATTATTGCAAACTAACTACTATTTTGAAAAATTAGAATTGGTTAAAGAAGAAGATGATGTTGACGTATCTAAATATTTATTTCGGCTTAATGATAAAGAACTGATCGAGACAGTTTTAATGCGCCATGATTATGGTAATAGTCTTTGTATATCTAGTCAAGTCGGTTGCAATATGAATTGTAGCTTCTGTCAAAGTGGCAAACGCAAAAAACAGCGCAACTTGACAACTTCAGAGATGATCTGTCAAATAAGAGCAGTCGCTTCAAAAGCTAACATTCGCATTTCGCATGTCGTTATCATGGGTATTGGCGAGCCATTTGATAATTATGATAATGTCATTAATTTTCTAATACTCGCTAATGATTATCGAGCTTTAAATATTGGCTCACGCCACCTTACAGTCTCAACTTGCGGCATTGTGCCTAAAATATATGAGTTTGCTAATCTTCCTTTACAAGTTAATTTGGCAATTTCTTTACACGCTCCTAATAATGAGTTAAGGAGTCAATTGATGCCAATTAATAAAGTCTATCCAATAGAAGAATTAATGCAAGCCATCAAGTTTTATTTACAAAAGACTAATCGGAGAGTAACTTTTGAATATATTTTACTTGATGGGATAAACGATCGTGAGGAAGATGCTATAGAACTTGCTTCTTTACTTCAGGGGTTAGAGTGTTATGTCAACTTAATCCCTTATAACGAAAGCGATGGTAATTACAAAAGAAGTAAAAGATCGCAAATAATGAAATTTTATGATATAATTAAAAAGAGAAAAGTACAAGTTACCATAAGAAGGGAATTTGGAAGTAAGATTTCGGCAGCATGTGGACAACTTAGGTCCCAAAAGGAGGAATAATGGAATCGTTTTATTTAACTGATAAAGGTAACGTACGCGAGCATAATGAAGATAGTATCATCATTGTTTACAACAACGAAGGTAGTTGTCTAATGGCAGTTGCCGATGGAATGGGAGGACATAAAGCTGGAGAAGTAGCTTCATCAATTGCCATCCGTTACCTAGGTGAGCGTTTTAGTGAGAGTTTCTTTAAGATGAGTAAAGTTGAAGCAGTAGACTGGATAAGGTTTAGCGTTAGCGAAATTAATAGTCTGATCTTTAAATATACTAAAGAACATCCTGAGAGCAAGGGAATGGGCTCAACTTTAGTTCTAGCAATTATTACCAAAGACTATATTCTGTTTGGCAATATTGGTGATTCTTCAGGCTTTGTCATCAAAGATAATAAACTTCATAAAGTGACTTATGACCATACTTTGGTTAATCTTTTAGTGTCAGCGGGAGAAATAACTGAAGAAGAAGCAAAAAATCATCCGCGAAAAAACATTTTGATGAATGCTTTGGGAGTAAATGATCCAATAGATATAGATGTGTTTGATTGTAGCATGGACATCGATGGTATTATGCTATGTTCCGATGGCCTTACAACTATGTTATCTTTTGAAGAAATTGAAAAAGTTTTACTAAGTGATATTGAACTTGAAGAAAAAGTAATTTCTTTGATTAAACAGGCAAATTTAAAAGGCGGTAACGATAATATATCGGTTGCTTATTTAATAAGAGAAAGGTGTGAAAAATAGTGATAGTAAAGGGGCAAAAAGTAAATAATCGTTATGAGATCTTAAAAACGATTGGCGAAGGTGGTATGGCTAATGTTTATTTAGCACACGATACAATTCTAGATCGTGATGTAGCCATCAAAGTTTTACGTGGGGATTTGGCTAATGATGACAAGTTTGTAAGGCGTTTTCAGCGTGAGGCTTTGTCAGCGTCATCGCTATCACATCCTAATATTGTTGAAATTTATGATGTTGGTGAAGATGATGGCGATTACTTCATTGTTATGGAGTATGTTCCAGGTAAAAATTTAAAGCAACTATTAAAGCGTCGTGGTAGTTTAACAGTTGAAGAAGTCGTGGACATTATGCTCCAGATTACCAGTGCGATGAGCGTCGCTCATGATAATTTAATTATTCACCGTGACTTAAAACCGCAAAATATTTTAATTATGGACGATGGTGGAGTTAAAATCACTGATTTCGGAATTGCTATGGCCTTGAATGCTACGCAACTTACCCAGACTAATTCAGCGATGGGTTCAGTTCATTATTTTCCGCCTGAACAAGCCAATGGTAAAGGAGCAACTTTAAAAAGTGATGTTTACTCATTAGGCATCATGATGTATGAACTTTTAACAGGAGAACTTCCTTTCCGTGGCGATAATGCGGTTGAGATTGCCTTAAAGCATCTTAAGGAACCAATTCCTTCCATAAGAGATACCCATCCTTTAATTCCTCAGAGTGTGGAAAACGTTATTATTAAGGCAACTGCAAAAAATCCTAAAAACAGGTATGCCAATGCTAATGAGATGCACGAAGATTTAAAAACAGTTTTAAACCGTGAGCGTTTAAAAGAACCAAAAATAAAATTAAAATACTCTGAAGGAGTTTTAGAAGAAGTAGAGTTCATTGATAAAAATGCTGATATTGATAGTTCAATAGTCAAAGAAATCAAAGATGATGATAAATCACCTAAAAATAAAAAACTAATGATTATCCTAGGCTCTTGTTTTGGAGTTTTATGTCTGGTTTTACTATTTATTTTCTTCGTTTTTCCATCCCTTACTTATGTGCCAGATATAACTGTGCCAGATGTCAGTAAACTGAGCCAAGTTGATGCTGAGCGTAAGCTTGAAGATATGGGATTTGTAGTAGATCTTGAAGTTGAAGAACAATCTTCTGATACAGTTGATGAAGGCTTAGTAATTGGCACTGATCCGGCGATTGGCAGGACAGTTAAAGAAGGGACTACTGTCAAATTGATAGTTTCAACCGGCGAGCAAACCTATGTTGTTGAAAACTTGACAGGTCGAAATTATAAAGAGGAAAAAGGCAAATTAGAAGTTTATGGCTTAGAAGTAATTATTGAGCAGAGAACTGTCTCTGATGATACAGACTATGATTCAGAAGAAATAATTGGTCAGAGTGTCGATCCTGGTACTGAACTAAAAAAAGGAGATAAAATAACACTTTATATCCCAAAAATTGAAGAAAAGTATCCTGACATGGTCGGTGAAGGTTGGACTGTTGCTGAAGCAGAAGAATGGGCTAAAGAAAAAGGAATAGTATTAGAAGTTATTGAACAAGAGACTAACGACTATGAACCTGGTACAATCATTAGTCAGTCACGTGGTACTGATTCAGTAGTGGTGGAAGGTGTAACACTAAGGATATATGTAGCAAAGAAAAGAGAAGATACCCCAGATACTCCAACTGATAGTGATAATGCACAAGACGAAGAAGGCTCTGAAGGCCAGGAAAACGAAGGATAACAATGGCGACAGGACAAATTGTAAAAATAATTAGTAACGACTATTTTGTGAACAAAGATGGTTCTTTAATTGTTTGCAAAGCACGAGGTAAGTTTAAGAACGACAGTGTTTCTTTACAAGTTGGTGATTATGTTGAGTTTGATTTGGAAAAACACTATATTACTTCGGTTTTAGCAAGAAAGAACCATCTTTCGCGCCCTAATGTCGCTAATGTCGATCAAGCGTTTCTACTTACTAGTTTAAAAAGCCCAGACTTTGACACTAACTTACTGGACAAATTGCTATGCGTTTGTCATTTAAATGCTATTGAACCCGTAATTTGTTTAAGTAAAAAAGATTTACTTACTAGTAGCGAATGGAAAAGTTTAAAGAAAATTATTCAATATTATAAAAAGTTAGGATACAAAGTTTTATTTAACAAAAACTTATCTAAATTAAAAAAACTTTTAAAAAATAAAACAACTGTAGTCACTGGTCAGACTGGCAGTGGAAAATCTTCGCTCATGAACAGATTAGATCCTAGCTTAAACTTTGACACCAATGAAATATCTAAAGCTCTAGGACGCGGGAAGCACACCACTCGTTATGTAACCTTGGTAAGCATGTATGGTGGCAAAATTGTTGATACACCTGGTTTTTCTAATATCGATTTATCTTCTTATTCCGTTGATGCTATTAAAGAAAGCTTTAAAGAGTTTAAATACTATCAGTGCCCATATAAAGACTGTCGACATCTTAACGAAGACAACTGTACAGTAAAAAAACAAGTAGCAGCCGGCAAAATTTTAGCTACTAGATATGAAAATTATTGCAAAATCATAAAAGGGAGGGATAGCCGATGAAATTGGTATCAGCTTCATTTTTAGGGACAAAAGACGAGTTAGCAACTATTGACAAATTCAATAAAAGTTCTGTTGACTTCATTCATTTTGATGTGATGGACGGAACTTTAGTAGAAAAAGTTCATCTCTTGCCAGAAGAAATTGCTCCTTATTTAAATGCTTGTCAAAAAAAGATTGATATTCATCTGATGGTTGATGCTCCTTCATCCTATTTAGAAGTTTTAAAGGACTATGCGATTTCTTATGTGACTTTGCACCTTGAAATACCAAATTTTAAAGATCAGTTAAAGCTATTTAAAGAGCGAGGGTTCAATGTCGGCATAAGTATAAAACCAGACACAGCTTTAGAAAACGTTTTTCCTTTTTTGGAGGAAGTTTCTTTAGTTTTGGTTATGAGTGTTAACCCTGGTGCTTCAGGGCAACAATTTTTTAAAGGTACAAAAGAGCGTCTGGCCAAATTAAAACAAGAAATACAAAAAAGAGCTTTACCTGTTAAAATCAGTGTCGATGGCGGCATTTGTCAAACAGTTTTAGAAGATGTTGATGATGCTGATATTTTAGTTAGTTCCTCATACATCTTGCAGGATCTTTCCAACAATGTTGCTATCTTAAAAAATAATATTGAAATAATTTAAAAAATAACAAGTTTTTAAATCTTAAAATGGATCTTATAAAGAAATTATCTTTTTGGTTAGCTTTTCAGCTTTTCATCTTTTCATCTTTTCAGTTTTTCACTTTTCGCTTTTAAGTTTTTTAATTTCTTGACTTTTATTCCATTTTTGTCTGTGACTTGTTTTTTTATTAGAAACTTTTGATTATTATGGAATGTTTCTTCCTTTTTTTTACGGTTTCTGCTATTATAGAGGTGGTGAAAAAATATGCAAGATAAAAAAGTAGTTTTTATGGGGACACCACAGTTTAGTGTTCCTGTTTTAGAAAAATTAATTGAATACACTAATGTTATTGCAGTAGTTACCCAGCCTGACAAAGAAGTTGGCAGAAAAAAGGTTTTGACTAAATCGCCAGTTAAATTACTAGCCGAACAGCATAATATATTAGTATTACAGCCTAGACGCCTGCGCAAAGAATATCAGGCGATCATTGACTTACAACCAGATATCATAATAACTTGCGCCTATGGCCAAATATTACCATTAGAACTCTTAGATAGTCCTCCTTACAAAACAATCAATGTTCATGCTTCATTATTACCAAAACTACGAGGTGGAGCTCCAATTCATCACGCTATCTTAGCAGGTGAGAATGAAACGGGTATTACTATTATGAAAACTGATGTTGGAATGGATAGTGGACCGATTATTGCCAAAAAGAGTCTTTCTATTACTGATAAAGATACTTATGACACTTTAAGTGTTAAATTATCAAAATTAGGTTCAGAGCTGCTTATTGAAGTCTTACCTTCCATTTTTGCTAAGACCTGTCAGTATCTACCTCAAAAAGCAGAAGAAGTGACTTTTGGTTATGTTATTAAAAGAGAAGATGAGCATCTTAACTTCCACACTAAAGCTAAAGATATCTATAATCATATAAGAGGGCTTTCTTCAATTCCTGGTGCTTATGCCATTTTAGATGGCAAAGAGTGGAAAATTTATGCTTCTTCAATTGTTCCTTTGGACAAAGAACAAAAGATAGAACCAGGTACAATTGTTAAAGTTTCCAAAGAGGGTATTGGCGTA
>ENA-ORSI01003416-ORSI01003416.1-human-gut-metagenome-genome-assembly--contig:-NODE-3416-length-10205-cov-2.711626_pt1 | contig 10205 bp, 8 predicted proteins | sample MGYA00242187_ERZ509154 | MGnify/ENA primary metagenome ERZ509154 (study PRJEB26280, sample SAMEA2338627) | human gut metagenome | biome: human gut; feature: human-associated habitat; material: faeces...
CTGTTGTATTCTCATGCAACGGTGAAAAGCTTGGCGTTCAGAACGATCCTGACGCTGCAAAGGCAGCACTCTACGATAAGTATAACTGGCCCGGTTGCGAATTCTGGGGCGTTCTTGACGAAGAGTTACTCGGTCCTGTAGGCGAAGGCTCTACATTAGATGATACAAAGCCCGCTAAGACAGAAAAAGTCGGTGATTACACATATGCTGTCACAAACGATCAGCTTGTTAACCCCATCGCAGCAGGCGACGTTTCTTCTATCGAAGATATCGGTTGCATGCAGGTTGGTCTTCAGGAATGGAGCAGCGGTATCGCAGCAGTAACAGTTATAAAGTGTGAAGTTAAGGATGCAAGCGGTAACGTTCTCGTTTCATTCGATGAAAAGGGTGTTCCCACAATCGGCGGCGCTTCTGATACAACTCCCGATGATACAAAGGCTCCCGATGATACAAAGGCTCCCGATGACTCTCAGGCTCCTGCTGACACAACAGCTCCCACAACAGGCGATTCTACAAAGCCCAACACAAACACAGGTGTAGAAGGCGTTGCAGCAGTTGCAGGTGTTGCACTTCTCGCAGCCGGCGCTGTAGTAGTTGCTAAGAAGAGAAAGTAATTTTGTTCACGGTAAATAACATTAATATGTAGCAAAAGCCCACGCATTTCGGTGCGTGGGCTTTTTGTGCGTAAAAGCACCGTAAAGCCGGATTTTGCGGACAGAAAAAAACAGAGCATATCGGTTATCCGTTCCGATATGCTCTGTACTGTTAAAATGTCCGATATGATTGCATTATGCAACATATTCCTGTGCTTTGTCCTGCGGCATTATGCCTTTAACCGCAGAGATTACGGCAACAGCTTACTGTGCGCTGATAACCATCTTGTATCTTGCGAATTTTTTGCCTTCGAGTATCTGTATACCCTTCTTTTTCTTGAAAATTCCGCTGTCATCATCGTAGTCGTCACTGCCGCACCACGGTTCAATGCAGATGAATCCTGCACGCTTTCCTGCAGGTGTCCACAGTCCGAGCGTTTCGAAGCCCTCAAAAGCTATGCAGGCAAGCGTCTTTTTGCCCTGAGTGAGTTTTACGGCTCTTGACTTTATGTTATCGAAATAAACCACATCGTTATCAAACATATCGTAGCTCAGCGGCAGCTTTGACGAGCCGTCAAGACGCTGTATGCGTTCCTTGCTTCTGAACAGCCTTGTATCAAGATCCATAACCGGAGTTGACGCTTTCTCACGCTTTTCAAATATAAGCGTGCAGTTGTCAAGATCATCGCAGGCTATGGCAGGATGCGCTCCGATGCAGAAAGGTATGCTGTGATACTCAGGATTGAAAACGCTGTAGCAGATTTCTATCCTGTCGTCAAACAGATTGTACTGTAAGCAAAGTTCAACGCTATAAGGATAGCCGTTTTTTACGGGTGCGTACTTGTACTGCAGAATAAGCGAGTTGCCGCTTTTTCTTACTGTTGTAAATGTATTGTCACGGGCGAATCCGTGCTTTGTAAGAGAGATTTCCTTCCCGTCAATTATGGTCTTGTTGTTTTTTACATTTCCTATCGCAGGAAAAAGCACGGGCGAAGTCTTTCCCCAGAAAGCAGGGTCGCCGCACCACATTATCTCTCTGCCGCCTATTACAAGCGATTTAAGTTCTGCGCCTTCTGAAGCTATTACGGCTTTGGCGTTTTTCGTTTTCAGTTCAGTTGTCATTTAAGTACCTCGTCTTTTACTGCTCGTAAGCTGTCAGCTTATCGTTTTCGATTGTCAGTTTCGGATTGTTGAACTTCCAGCTTTTGATAAATTCGGGTATTTTCTTTGTCGTACCCTTAAAATCGGGTAATTCGCTCAGTGTGATAACCTTTTCGCTTGAATATACGCTCTTGAGGAATTCCTCAGACATACGTTCCGTATTTACCGACGGAGTGCCGCCAAGCTGTGTTATAACAGCTCCCGAGCCGTTTGAGGCGCATACGAATTCCTTGCACCACGGGGCGTAATAAAGCCATTTAACTTTGCTGTCAGCCTTGAACACTTCTTCGGGGTCAGGTATATATCCTACCTCAGACAGAGCGGACATTTTTCCTATGTCATCGGTGTACTTGGAAAGTGTGCTGTATGAAGCGATCTGCACTGAGTGATCCTCTGAGGACGGGTATACGTCCATACCGCCTATATCATAGGTGTTAGCGTTGACAGTTGCTTTTTTCGACTGACCGTTCCATACCCAGATAAGATTTGTAAGCTTGTGGTAATTCTCAAGGCGGTCATATAATATGTACCATAGCTTCTGATAAAGCTGTTTGTCATAGGTATCCCTGTCCTTAACGCCCCACCAGAACCAAGCGCCGCTTGCCTCGTGCAGAGGTCGCCATATAACAGGAACGCCGGCTGTTTCAAGACGCTGTAAATAAAGTGCAATAGTATCAATATCCTTGATTATTACCTTATATTCATCGGTGCCGGGAGTTACCGCTTTTTCAAGGCTGAAGTCCCGTATCTCATCGCTGTAGAACGCTGTGCCTTTGACGCTTTTGTCGCTCATATCAACGGGAACCTTCCAGTGCCAGCAGAAAGCAACGATGCCGTTCTGCTCGTTGTGCCACTTTATCGCTTCTTCAATCTGTGTGTAATCGGGCGTGTCCGTACCCTGAGCGTAAAGGAAGTCAAAGCCCATGATAGCAGGCATATCGCCTGTTGTGTTGTAGTACATTATGTTCTCAAACTGGCTTGCATCGGAATACTGCTGACCTGCGATGATCTGCTTTCCGTAGACGCTCTTAAGGTAGTTGAAAAGCTCCAGTGTTTCTTCGTTTGTGTTCTCGGATACAGGCTTGGAGCCGTCCGGAGTCTTTGCTTCAAGCTTCTTGATAAGTGCGTCAACATCGGTTTCGTACTTTAATGCAACATCAATATCTATGTTGCCGTCAGCATCAACAGCAATGGGATTTGAGCGGAGCTGCTCTGTGTTTGCGTTGTCGGTTGCAGACGAGGCAGTATTGCCGGAATTATCCCCGTTTCCTGATGCGGTGCTGTCATTGCAGGCTGTCACTGACAGTATCATTGACACGGCTAAAATTGCCGCAAGCGTTCTTTTCATTGAAAAAATCCTTTCATTTTAGCTAAATTTAATCTTGATTATGACGGAATTTAATCCGCATAAGCTAATTATAACAAATCCACAAGTAAAATTCAATAGAAAAAGGAAAATGTGTTGAAATATTATCTGCATATAATCGAAATATTTGTAAATTATGTCAAGGCAGCTTACCGTTCTTGTATTCCTTCGGGGTAACGCCGACCGCCTCGCTGAAGGCACGGCAGAAATGGCTCTGTGACGAGAAACCCAGTATTGATGCGATGTCGGCTATGGTGTGGGTGCCATCTTTAAGCATACCTTTTGCGGCATTTATACGGGAGGCATTGATGTACTCGTGGATGCCCATACCGATCTCAGCTTTGAAAAGGCGGTGCAGATGGGAGCGGTCATAGCCCGCTTCATCGGCTATCTGCTGTACGGTAAGGCGCTTTCCTGTGTTCTCGGAAATCATCTTTATAGCGGTGCGAACCGGCACTGAGAGCCGTTTTGTACGTCTTAGCCGTTGCATACGGACGGCATAATCCATTACCATTTCGTTATTAAGCTCTATAACCTGTTCAATAGAAGTGCATATATCTGCTCGTCTTATGTATATATCGCTGAGAGTATATGCGGTTTCCTCAGACATACCTGCGGCTATGCAGGTACGGGCGACAACGGCGGCGCAGACTACAAGGTGATAAATCTGATTGCGGAGTGGATCGTCCGAAAGCTGACCTTTTCCGCTTTCAATATCAGCGTCATATTTTAACTTAGCTTCTAATAACTGGTTAATATCACCTGATGCAATAAGAGCGAATACCGAGTTTTCATTTTCGATAGGCTCGTGGTAAAATTCCTGAGCCTGCTGTACATAGAGCAGCTTTTCGGGTTCGGTATTTTCATTTTTTTCATCTTCATCAGTGATGCGACAGGTTGTAGTTTTATGCTGATTGCAAACGTTATTTTCGGTGTTTGCAGTGGTTTTCGATGCATTTTTTGCCATAATATACCTCCTTGATCTTTAAATCGGTCTTTTTATCATTATACAACAAAAGTGCAAAAATAGCAACATTTTTGATAAGGGTGATTTGAGGTGTTTTAAATATATATTATGCGAGATTTATTAAAGCGAATATGTTTAAATGACGAAGTATAATAATGATTATAAAAACAGATGGCTAATTAAGAAAATGTTAAAATATGGTGTGGCGGTGTATCGCGATAGATAAGAACGGAATTGAATGCGTAAAGTTGTTATGTAAAATGCAAGGTATACTAATTTGTTGTAGATAAGCATTTTGATATATATTTAAGCATTTATATATAATTACAAGCTACTGATAGTGCTATTTGTCGGACAGTACCCCACCTTTGACAAGGGACGGGCATGGACGCCCGAAGTTGAACGCCCAGAGTTTTAAGCATGGATGCTTAAAGTCAGCCACACAAAGCCGTTGTATGATGCAACGGCACTAATGGCTGACGAGGCAATGTGATGCGAAACCAACAGAGCGTTCATAAAGGGGCATGGATGCCCGAAGTTGAACGCCCGAAGTTTTGCAGGACGCAAAACAAACAGAGCGTTCATATGGCAAGTGTATTGGCAATTTTCGAGGGATAGTGCGGTTTTGGGAGGGTGGTGTGGCGAAAGGCAGTAGTGCTTTTAAAAGGGCTGTGGGAATGACAGTATTCGGTGCAACGGGAGGAGCAAGCTCACTCCCCTACGAAAAGCGATGGTGATAGTGCGGTTTTGGAAAGGGTTGGTGTGGCGAAAGGCGTGGTGTGCTTTTAAGAGGGTTGTGGGAATGGCAGTATTCGGTGCTACGGGAGGCAATCCCTTCGGTAGTCGCCCGAATTTTTTCGGGCGACAGCACCTCACCTTTGACAAGGGAGGCAAGATGTGGTGCGTGGCGAGGGATAGTGCGGTTTTGGGAGGGTTGGTGCGGAGCAAGGGATTATCGTCCTTTTGCGATGGTTGAGTGTTCGGTGTGACGATCCCTCAGTCTTGCGACAGATAAGGCTGAGAGAATAATAAATATACTTGAATCGCAGAACAAGACAATTTATGATAAGAAGTAACCTTGTCGCAAGCCAGCTCCCTTTGGCAAGGGAGCCAAGAATGTGGTGCGGAGCAAGGGTATGTTGTCCTTTTACAATGATTGTGGAAATTGCAGTATATTGATTCGGATTTGTTGCGTATGCGGTTAAGGGCTTACTCGGAGCGTTTTCGGGTAAGGCGGTAGACGGGTTTTTCCTCGCAGAACATTTTCCAGCGGAGAATATCATCTGTAAAAATTCCGACGGCGGAGAGGAAAAACCACAGCACCGTGAAAAGCAGGCATATCTGACCGAAAAGGTTGAAAGGCAGCTGTTCGTAGTTCCATACCTTCCAATCGAGCCAGAGGTTGACTATACAGCCGCATAAGAATTCGAGGGCGGTGATTATAAGCGATGATACAGCCATCTGGACGGGGAGTGAGAGGTCGAATTTTTCGTTAATGCCGCCGACCAGCAGAAAGCAGATTCCTCCTAAAATAAACATTGTCCAGTGGCTGTTTCCTCTGAACAGAAGCTCTGTTATCGTATAAGCACAGCCGCCGAAGCAGAACAGCATAAACAGCTTCATTGGCAGACAGATCTTGTAATTCATATTGTTACCTTGCCTTTCGTGTTTGTATCCTTATTTTAAGCTGTTAGGCTAAAATTATGCAGATATGGCAGAATATAAGCATATAATTATCTTAAAGGAAATTTTGCAAAACGGAGGTTATTATATGGTGCTTATAAAAAGAATCACGGCGGGCATGACGGCATTTGCTCTGGCGGCGGTGATGCAGGGTGCGTCCTTGACCGCATTTTCGGAAGGTGATGTGAGCGGGGCGGACAGCATAACGAAGGCGGCAATCGTTACCGAAGTATCGACAGGGCAGGTGCTGTACGAGCATAACTCGCACGAAAGGCTGCCTATGGCATCGGTAACCAAGCTGATGTGCCTGCTGATATGGGCGGAGGAAATGGAAAAGGGTACATTCGATATGGATACTGTGATAACGGCTACCGCAAGAGCGAACGCTATGGACGGCTCGGTGATATGGCTTAATGTCGGGGAGGAAATGTCGGCATACGATATGATACGCTCGGTCATTATTGCCTCCGCAAACGATGCTTGTGTGGCGGTATGCGAATATATAACGGGAACGGAAGAAATGTTCGTGGAGCGAATGAACAAAAGGGCACAGGAGCTTGGAATGAGCGATACTCATTATGATAACTGCGTAGGATTTGACAGCGACACGCATTACACCTCCGCTTATGACACGGCGCTTCTCAGTGCGGCTGTGTCGGAGTATGACTGCTACAACGAATTTTTTGCCACCAGACTTGATTATGTGCGTGAGGGGGAACGGCAGACACAGCTTCTTAACACGAACAAGCTGATGCAACGCTATGACGGCATCATCGGCGGAAAGACCGGCACTACGGACAAAGCAGGGTGTTGTCTTGCAGTGTGGGCGAAACGAGGAAATATGAAGCTGTGTGCTGTGGCACTTGGCTGTAAGGAAAGCGAACAGCGTTTTACTGCGTGTACCGACCTGCTGAATTACGGCTTTTCGGGCTTTGAACTGTACAGGACGGCGGTAGACTCTGATGTGCTGACACCTGTAACTGTAACCGAAGGGCTTGAAAAGCAGGCTGACATAAGGGTCAAAAGGCTAAATACTATCGTGATCCCTAAAGGAAGCTCAAAAAGGATAGAATACACTCATACGGTGGTCGATAGCTTGTCTGCGCCTGTTCAGTACGGCGAAAAGGTTGGTGAGGTCAGGGCGAGCCTTGACGGAGAGGAAATCTTCTACAGCGATATTGTGACTACGGGAGAGGTCGGAGAGCTTAACTTTTTCAGCAGTCTGCTGATAATTATAAGGCGGTTTTTCTCGATGTAGAATGAGAAACATCCCCGTGCGGTTTGCACGGGGATGAGGAGTTATGAATATGGAAATCAGGCGGGTATATTTTCTTTGTCTGAGATTATCTCGCCATCGGACAACTCTATTATCCTGTTGCACTTTTCGGCAACAGAGCGGTCATGGGTGACAATTACTACGGTCTTGCCGTTTTTGTTAAGGTTAATGAGAACGTTCATTATATCGTTTGCGGTGTTTTTGTCAAGCGCCGCTGTAGGTTCATCGGCAAGTATTATATTCGGGCGGTTGACAATGGCTCTTGCCAGCGCAACACGCTGTTTCTGACCTCCGGAAAGCTCTTTTACGGGCTTTTTCAGAAGATCGGATACAAGCATATCTTCCGCCGCCTTGGTTATCAGCTTTTTCATCATTTTGTATTTTACGGCAGGGTTGAAGATAAGCGGATACGATATATTTTCATATACCGATTTATCGCTCAGAAGTCCGAAATTCTGCAGGACAAAGCCTATTTCCTCGTTTCTTATCTCCGCTATTGTGTTGGAGGAATACTTGCAGACCTCATATTCGCCCAAAAAATATTTACCTTTAGTCTGCGAGTCAAGGCAACCGAGGATATGGAGCATAGTAGATTTTCCCGAGCCTGAAACGCCCATTATAGCTACCATTTCGCCGTCATTGATAGTCAGGTTTACGTTTTTCAGTGCGTGAACCTCTGTATCCATATGATAATTATAATATTTGTCCACATTTTCGAGTTTTATCATTGGTTTTCGTACCTCCGTATTACATCAAGCATTTTGCTTTTAAGCAGTGTGATATTTCCGATAATGCTTATCAGGACGGTGAGTATCAGAAGATATAACGCTGTGAACAGTATGCTGTCGGCGTTGATGATGTTGAGTCCGGATATAAGCTTTATGATAAGCAGAATTATAAATGAAACTATCGTGGAAAACAGCATTACAACCAGTTCGCACACGGTGTTTATAATAGCTATCTTACTTGTGTTTGCACCGCAGGAGCGGAAAACAGCGGCGGCTTTTATGCGGCTTTCGGCATTCAGAAAACCGTTTGCGACTATACCTATAGAGCCGACAACCGCAATAGCGATAAAGGCAGGGAAGAGCTGCAGGAGGCTGATATAATCACGGCTGAATGTGTCTTTATCTACGCCGAAAAGCGGATTGCCGAATATAATATCGCCTTTCTGTTTATCGTTCGCAGACCATGTGTTACGAATTCTTGACTCTAACTCCGCATAAAACATATCATCGGTTTTGAGCAGTATGACATCGCAAAAATGCTGGTGAAAATAATTATCATCATTTTCGTACTGCTTTTCCGTAAAGTCCCGATTATCAGGGGTGTAACAACCGCTTTTTTCAAGTATGCGATAATCGGTAAAATAAGAACTGTTATATAGCAGATCGCCGGGAGATAGCAGCAAGTCCCATACTTCATTGCTTTTATACTTTCCGACTACCAGCAGCTCAAACTTGCCCTGTGCGGCTCTGCCTTTCACGGTGTCACCGATTTCTTTGTCTGAAACGGATTGAACAATTACGGGAATTTTCCCGCCGTAATCCTTATTTATATCGGGCTTTTCTCCTTCAAGCTCTACATCAAGATATTCGCTGAGCTCGGTCGTATAACCGCTGACATTGAAGGAATCTTTTTCATATCTGGTATATAGGGATAAATTATCCGGATGCAAGTTATAGGTCAGCAGCTTTATATATTCATCGCTTATTCTGCTTTGCTCGCTGTACATTAAAGAGTTATTAATGTTAAGTATTTCCATACGACATTTTATGCCTTGTCTTTTCAGCTCATCGGAAATGCGCTGTGCCGACAATGGCTTTAATGAAGTGGTATGTGTTACAATTGCCGTCCTGTCATAGCGGTTTTTTGATATATAATTGACGCCGTTTATGTAATCACTGCTTATTGCAATCATAAGATTAAACAACAGCGTTGTGAAAATAAAGCAGAGCGATATCATAATACAGTTGCGTTTTCTTGACAACAGTACAGATCGGATAAGAGATAGTATTTTCATATCAGCCGCCTCTCTTTCTGAGCGGGTTTCTGACTGTACGCTTTAGTCCCGGAAGCGTAGAGATCAGCATTATAGCCGAGAATATAATGAAAGAAATAAGATAATCGTCCAACCGGGGAATATATTCAAGTCTTAGCTGCTTTGTAAAATATACAAGAAGCGGAAGCAGAACAATACTCGCTATAAATGCCGCTAAAACGTAGGTCAGGTTTACACACATAAGAAGTGCTACGGCATACTTATCTTTACAGCCTGTTGTTTTGATTACGCTTAGCTGTTCGGAACAGTTTTCTGCGAGGTGAAGCATAAGAGTCAGAAGCTGAATGGCAGTGAAAACCGAGGCTATGGCTACAAAAAAGCTTGAAAATGCATAAAAAAACAAGTTTCCGCCATTGGCTGTAGACGGTGGGGTGATTTCAAGGTTTCCGTTTACGGCATTGTATAATTTCTCCGTTTCCTCTTGTGAAAGATCACGCTTAAAAGCTACATTTATATTTACAGATGTGCCTGTATAACAAATACAATCAAACGTACTATTTTTTTCTTTATCGTAAACTGTAATATCTTTGTCTGAAGAAAAGAATGAAAAGGGGAGCACGAAATTGTCAGATGTTCCTATGATTTCAAGCTCAACATTTCCGTTGTCGGACGGAAGCGTGAGTGTATCTCCCACAGAAAATCCGCTTTCGGAATCGACAATTATTTTCCCCATATCTTTTTCCAGTTCTTCTTTTGTAAAATCCCTGCCGGATTTTATGGGGTAAGCGGGATTTATGTTGTGATGAAGCTGTTCAAAATATGCGGGAAAACGTTGAATACAGCCATAAAATTTGCAAATCATTCCGTCTTTTGTCAAATATGAAATTTTTGTTTTGCCACACGTTATAAAAGTGATTTCGGGAAAATTATCAGTAATGAAGTTGATGTCATCAGTTGTGTAATCAGTAATTTCAAATTTGTATTTTGAACGGTCATACATACTGCTGTAGGCATATTCGGAACTTTTATAACCGACATTAAAAAGCAGGAATGAAAACACGGAGCACAGAGAAATAAGAAAAATAAAAATATTCAGTTTGACGTCACTTTTCAGGTAGGTTTTTAACAGGCTGAAATAGAGGGTGCTATATTTCAAA
>ENA-ORSI01003421-ORSI01003421.1-human-gut-metagenome-genome-assembly--contig:-NODE-3421-length-10195-cov-14.245661_pt1 | contig 10195 bp, 11 predicted proteins | sample MGYA00242187_ERZ509154 | MGnify/ENA primary metagenome ERZ509154 (study PRJEB26280, sample SAMEA2338627) | human gut metagenome | biome: human gut; feature: human-associated habitat; material: faeces...
ATTTCACTCAGCCGGAGCCTGCAAATAATTTTGCGCATAAATCTTGACGGGACCTCTATCTACCGCAGTACTGCATACTCAAGTCACACAAAGCTTCCGTTTTTTCCCTCGCTGCCGTGGCCCTCCGTTTCCGTCATTTGCGAATTTTTCAAAATGACGGAATGGAGGAAAAACGCCGTGAAAAAGAAGAAAAATTTTTCAAAAAGTTGGCCAAAACGGATCACTTCAAACGGAGTATTTAGTAAGAGGGAAAGAGAGAACCCTTTCCCGGCAGCAAAAGAGGATGACGCTTTGAAGCTTCCCTGGAACCAGAAAGAGCGCGTTCTGCACATATTCGACAGCTATTGTAAGAAAATACTGCGTCAGGAAAACGTGGATATGCAGCGGTCAGAGGTGCGTCATAGGGTGCGGGAGTGCAGTTTCTCGGAGCTGCCTTCAGAGCTTCTTGCGAAGCTTTGCTGCTAGGACGTTCACTCCGTTGAATTTGGAGTGTGTGGATACCACATCCCTGTCAACGATGACCGCCTTGCGGCGGCGCTGGCCAAGCTCCTGCGGGAGAAGCACGACGTGATCCTGCTGTCTTACTTCATGGACATGAGCGACCGAGAGATTGGGGAGCTGCTGGATATGGCACGGCGGACAGTTCAGCATCAACGGACGGATGTCCTTGCTGAACGCAGAAAGCAAATCCTCCTTTCGCACGAAGCGGAGGTCAAAATCCACAAGCGCCCATGGATGATCTGCGTGCTGATACAAATTGGTATCGTTATAGACCGTATTGCCGGTTTTCTGCTGATACCAATAGGCGGCAATCGGCTCCAGAAGATGGCCCATTATCAGTTGGTCCTGATTGGCCTTTATCGGTGTCTTTATAAAACTATCCATAGTTCATTTTCTTACACCTTCTTTTTATGCTTGAGATTCTTTTACTTTTTTGGACGGATACTTGTGTCTCCATGTTCCCACGTTTTTTCAGTGGACTGCATCTTCACAAAACCTACATGAGAAGTTCCGTGATTGTTGAGCTTTGCCAAGGATGGCTGCTTTTAAAAGCGATTGACGGGATAAGAAAAAGCTGATAGACTTAGAATACTTAGCAAGACACATCAAGTCATCATCTTTGATATGCCGGAAAAGGCAATATTTCACCGATATTACAGAGGGCGCCTGATTTCCTTGGGCGTATACATCTGCTTCGTACCAAGCCGTAGCTCTAAGGCTTGTCTGTTCGTAAGCCAACCCTGCCACACAAAAGGATTTGAAACCATGAAGCTTTCCTCCATACTCAAGGACTACCCTGTTCTTTCTGTCTCTGACCGCCCTATTGCCGAGGCGTTTCTGTCTGGCCAAATGGAGCAGCAGATTCATTCCATCGACTACGATTCCCGCCGCGTCTCTGCCGGTTCTCTGTTCTTCTGCCTGCCCGGCGCTCATGCGGACGGACACCGCTTCGCGCCGCTTGCCTATGCCGCCGGCTGCCGTGCTTTTGTATGCAGCCGTAGGCTTGTCTCGCTCCCGGAAGACGCGGTGCAGATACTTGTGGAGAATCCGCGCCACGCGCTAGCCTGTCTGTCGGCGTCATTCTATGGCCGCCCTGCGGAGAAGCTGACCGTTATCGGCATTACCGGAACCAAGGGCAAAACAACAACGGCATTTTTCCTGCGGGAGATTCTCTCTGGCTGCGGCTTTCCGTGTGCGTATGTCGGCTCCAATGGCGTGCTGATGGAAAAGGATTGGTTTGATACCGTCAACACGACACCGGAAAGCAGTGAGCTTCACCGCTATTTTCGCATGATGGTGGATCGTGGCATCACACATGTGGTAATGGAGGTTTCCTCGCAAGCGCTGGCCACACACAGAGTGGAGGGCGTCCGCTTTGATACCTGCTTGTTTACGAATCTGGCAGATGACCATATAGGAGAGGTGGAGCATCCCTCGTTTGCCGCCTATCGAGCGGCGAAGGCACGACTGTTCCGCGATTTTGCGCCGGAACACATTGTCTGCAATCTCGATGATTCCCATTGGAGGGCTGTCGTTGGGAATCCGGGTGAGAACACGGATTTCATTGGTTTTTCTCTGCACCAGCCCCTGTCCGACCATTGCCGGTTCACTGCCGCGGAAACCCGTCCCTTTCGCGGAAAAGCAGCGCTGGGCATCGACTTTACCTGTGTTTCACAGGGTGGGAATACCGCCGTCAGGCTTTGCGCTCCCGGAGAGCTTTCCGTGTATAATGGGCTGGGCGCCATTGCGGCGGCCTCAATTTACGGTGTGTCGGCGGCAGACGCCGCCCAGATTCTGCAGACGCTTTCTGTCCCCGGACGCTTTGAGGTGGTGGACGCACTGCCGGGAGTGACCTTTGTCCTTGACTATGCGCACAATGGGTTCAGCCTTGAAAATGCGCTTCAGGCTCTTCGGACATACCATCCCCATCGGCTGATATGTCTGCTCGGCTCTGTCGGATGCCGGACAAAAAAGCGCCGCAAAGAGCTGGGTGAGGCGGCTGGAAAATACGCCGATTTCGCAATCATTACGGCAGACAATCCGGACACTGAAGATCCCAATGAGATTAACTGGGAGATTCTGTCCTACTACGATCAAACGAAGCCCTATCTGCTTTTTGAGGATAGAAAAGACGCCATTCGTGCAGCAGTACACATGGCAGAGACGGGTGACATCATTCTCTGCGCCGGAAAGGGTCACGAAACCTATCAGCTAATCAACGGCGAGAAGATTCCGTTTTCCGAGCGAGAGATCATTTTGCGCGAGGCGGCTCTGCGCCGTGACACTCAAGCCGCCCCAGTAGAGAATCATGATAGAATTCTATAAGTAACCAAGGCACTGTACAAGCATCACTGAAAAGGTACAGTGCCTTTTTGCGTATGTCGTTTATTAAAGATTTGATATTCACTAACAATCCATATTTCCTTGAGCGGATTTGATCCTCCGATACATCTCCTGCATCTGTCGGTCAATTTCGGCGATCTTGCCCGCGCATTCAAGCATTTCCTCGTTGATGCCCTCCGGCAACTTTGTCTTATCTACCTTATACCGAATATCGTGCTCTAGACTGGCCCAAAAGTCCATAGCAATCGTGCGGATCTGAATTTCCGCAGTTACCTGCTCCGTCCTATCTGACAGATACACCGGCACCCGGATATCCAGATGTAATGAGCGGTATCCGTTATAGTTTGGTGTGCGGATATAGTCTTGCCTTTTGATAATCTTGACATCCTTTTGCAGCTCCAGCATCTCCGCCACCCGGTACACATCGTCGATATAACTGCACACTACCCTGACACCGGCAATATCATTGATGCTCTCCCGCGCCGTCTCGATGGTCAGTGGCAACCCTTTATTCAGTAGCTTGGTTGCAAGGCTTTCCACAGATTTTACGCGCCCTTCAATATGATGGATCGGGTTTCTCGCGTAGAGCACTTTGAACTCATTGTTCAGTATTTCAAATTTCAGTGACAACTGCTTTACAGCTGAATCATAGAGGTTTCGCATTAGCCGTATCTCATACGGATCGTTACAAAGGGCTGCTCGAAGTTCTGTTCTTAACATTGCGCGTTACCCTCCCTTTTTAATTTCCACCCTCCGAGGCACCAGACAAAGGCCCTCCATAGCGAGCAGATGGCGGCTGAGCTGATACTGCGTCTTTTTTCAGCATCCACGGTGTAGCAGTCTTGAGGCTTTCTTTCTTGCGAGCATTCTTTTATCGGAACAGCAAAAGGCTAACCTTCACTACCTGACTGACGAAGCGAATCATTTCCTCCTTGCTGTACTTGTCATAACCCTCTACAATAACATGCATCAAGCCGTTGGAAAGATGTGTATACATCATCTCCAACTCGGTTTCACTGGCCTTTGGCAATTCCCTGTGCCAATAAGCAAGGCTATCGGTTTTCGCCAAAGCGATCATTTTCGCAATGACAGCCGAACTGGTATTCCCCAGAACGAGTGTCCGGCAGGCTTCCTGATTTTGATCGACCATGTCATAGAGGGCTTCAATTAGAGCCGTCACATCAAAGGAATTGACATAGCGAAGGGATTTCTCAAACTCATCAATGAGCTCATTCTCGATGCTCTCCAGCAGTGCAAAGCAGTCGCTGTAATGGGTATAGAAAGTAGCCCGGTTGATCTGGGATAGTTCGCAGAGCTCCTTTACTGTGATTTTATTGACCGGTTTCTCCTTCAGCAGCTTCAAAAAAGACTGCTTGAGTATCATTTGTGTATAGCGTTTCCTTGCATCCAGTTTCTCCATCCAGAAATCTCCTTCAAAAAGATTATAACGTTCATCAACACTTTGGTATGCTGTGTTGATTTTATTTCAGTTGTACGGCAAGTGCTGATTGTTTCTATTTTTCACTTCAAGTATACTATACTCGTGAAAGATAATCAACACCTGTATGCCTATTTTGAGAGGGGACTTTTTAGATGTACGATAAATATCTCGTTACAGGTGCCACCGGCTTTCTCGGCAGAACTGTTGTGGAGGAGCTGGTACACTACGACGCTCAGGTACGTGCACTTGTGCTGCATAACGACCCCTATATCAACCTGCTCCCGAAGGAAGTCCATACCATCGTCGGCGATGTGTGTGATAAAAACTCACTTGCAGACTTCTTTGCGGATGCCGATAGCCGTACCTGTGTGATTCACTGCGCGGGTATCGTCTCTGTCGCGTCCAGACCCGACCCAAAACTCTATCAGGTCAATGTGGGCGGAACATGGAGAATCCTTCGACAATGTTTAGAGCACGATGTGGGAAAGTTAATCCATGTCAGCTCCGTCCATGCCATACCGGAAAAACCAGAGGGCTGCGTTATCACGGAAAGCTGTGACTTCTCTCCGGGTCTTGTAGACGGCGATTACGCAAAGAGCAAGGCGGCCGCAACCGAACTGGTCTTCAACGCGGCAGAGCGCGGGCTGAATGCCAGCATTGTCTTTCCCTCCGGCATCATCGGCCCAGGCGACATACAGGGAGGGAGTTTCACCTCAATGGCAAAGTCTTTTCTGGCCGGGAAGTTGCCCTTTGCTGTTCGCGGCGGGTATAATTTTGTGGATGTACGGGATGTTGCAAAAGGTATTCTGGCCTGCTCTGAAAGCGGAGAGCCCGGCAAGGGCTACATTCTGTCCGGCCACTATATTACAATTCGCAAGATGCTTCAGCTTGTCGGAAAGGCCGCAAAGCTGAAGTATCACCCCATCTGTCTGCCATTGGGTCTTGCAAAGTTGGCGGCCCCATACTACGAACGCCGAAGCCTGAAGGAGCGAAAGCCTCTGTTTTTCACTCCCTATTCCGTTGCCGTTCTTGCCTCAAACGGGCAATTCAGTCATGCCGCAGCATCGGAATGTTTTGCATATCAGCCGCGCCCAATGGAGAAGACTTTGTGGGATATGACAGTCTGGCTTATGGCGCAGAAGGAAAAGGGTGAACTATGAGTTCACCTCTGCGCCATGATGCCCCGCCTCTCGCCTGAGGAGCGAGCCTCCTGCCGCCATAAAGAGCATATTGACGGGCCTGCTGCGGGAGAGCGCTCTCAGGAGCGTCCTCCCTCTTTCTTTCCCGTCTGGCAGGAAAGAGTTGCGGTGGGCGGCGTTTTATGCTATATATTAAGGTGTGTCTGCGGACATAGCCTGAAGAAAGCGAGGGCCTTGTCTCTTGAAAGGAACCACCAAGCATCTGCTGCCGATGGTCTTCGTGTTTACGGTAATCGCTATAGCCTATGCCTGCCGGCGGCCCGGAATACCAGGTTCAGAAATATATCAGTGAGGGTCTTTCTGTCCGTGAGGTGGACGGCGGCGATAGCGGCTGGACGTACTCCACTGCCAAGTGGTATGTTAACTTTGACCCCAGAGAGGATCAGAACGGAACGCCGCTGCCTTTTGAGATTCATCCGTACGATGATGTTCAGGGCGATCCGGTAGACAAGATGACCTTCGAGAACATCTACACATATAGCACCACCCCGATCCGGCGGGAGAAGCCGAATACACCGGAGACGACGATCTCTTCTCCCAAGACCTTTGACGCCGGTGTGGCGCTGTACGGCGTAAGTGCCCTGCTGTCGCTGACCGGAGCCGCGCTGGTCATCAAGCGCAAGAACGGCTGATTGACCGATACGCATTTCCTTTGAGATCAAGCTGCAAACACCTCATCTAAAATAGCCATAAGGCGGCGGACATCACCTGTCCGCCGCCTTATGGCGCGTATCCCTCCTTGCGGGGAAATCTCCGTTTGTCAGCCCATATCGGCGGAGAGCGCCTTGTCGATTTGGGCTTGCAGTGCCTCCGCCTGATTCTTTTCCGTAATAGCACCCACGATGGGGTCGCCCACGATGTTGCCGTTCCTGTCAACCACATAGGTGGTGGGATAGGCAAAGATATTGGTGGTGAACTTGCCTGCCTCACCGTCGGAAGCGAAATACACATTCTGATAGGTGGCGCTCTTCTTGGCCAGTACATTCTTTGCCTCAGAGATTGCCGCTTCGTCGCCGTCCAGCGTGAAGGTGTTGACGCCGATGAGGGCGCCGCCCTTCTCCGCAAGCTTCTTGTTCAGCGCGTCCAGCTCAGAAAGCTCGCCCACGCAGGGGTTGCAAGTGGTGAACCAGAAATTCACTACGGTGACGGCATTTTTAGAGAACAGCTCACTGCTCTTCACCGTGTTGCCATCCAGATCCTTGCCCTCAAAGGCAGGAAACTTCTGCATACTGCCATCGTCGGGCGGCGTGGTCATATCGCTGCCCGCAGGCACACTCATGTCACCGTCTGTGGATTCCTGTGCGATATCGGGGTATTTTTCCTCCAGCATGGTCAGCTTGTCTTCAATGTCGCGGATCTTCTCCGCTTCTCCCTGAAGCAGCTTCAGCTCATCCGCCGTAAACTGATCCTTGGCGGATTCGATGGTGTCCAGCAGAAATTCGCCGTAGTTTTTGCCGTCCTCCTGCATGGTCATGCCCTTGTCGGCCACCATGAAAACCTTTTCCCAAAGTGCGGTATTCTCCGAGAGGATGGCATTTTCCTGGGCCATCAGCTCCTTGTGCATGGCGGCCGCCTCCTCGGCGTTCTTCGGCTCATTGCTCATCCCGTCCGTTGTACCGCTGCCCTTTGTGCCGCAGGCGATCATACCGGCGGCCAGCACCAGCGCCAGCAGCAGTGTGATGATTTTCTTTACGTTCATTACGTTCATTTTGTTTCCTCCGTTTTTATTTCATTTACAGGTTCTTTTTTACCGTCTCCAAAGCCGTAGCGGAAGCTGACGGCGTTGGTGGGGCAAGCGCGGATGCACATCCCGCAGCGGATGCACTCGGTGTGGTTGGGCGTTTTCGTCACGTCCACGTCCATCTTGCAGGCCTTGGCGCATTTTCCGCAGGAGACGCACTTGTTTTTATCCACCTTCATCTGGAACAGAGACACCCGGTTGAACAGCGCGTAGAACGCGCCCAGCGGGCACAGCCACTTGCAGAAGGGCCGATAGAATACGATACTCAGCACGATCACCGCCAGCAGGAGGCTGAATTTCCATGTAAACAGGCTGCCCAGGGCCGCCCGGATACCGGAATTGGTGAGGGACAGCGGAATGGCTCCCTCCAGCACGCCCTGGGGGCAGAGGTACTTGCAGAAGAAGGGGTCGCCCATGCCCACATCGTTCACAAGGAACGCCGGCAGCAGGAAGACCATCACCAGCAGAACAGCGTATTTGAGGTATCGCAGCGGCTTCAGCTTCTTTGTGGAAAGCTTCTTTGTGGGAATTTTATGCAGCAGCTCCTGAAACCAGCCGAAGGGACACAGGAAGCCGCAAATAAAGCGCCCCAGCAGCACGCCCAGCAGAATGAGAAAACCTGTGATATAATAGGAGAAGCTGAACTTGGAAGACCCCACCACCGCCTGAAACGCCCCGATGGGACAGGCGCCGGAGGCCGCCGGGCAGGAATAACAGTTCAGTCCCGGCACGCAGACGGTCTTCCCCGCCCCCTGATACAGTCCGCCCTTGAGAAAGTTCGGCAGGTGCAGGTTGGTCAATAAGGTCGCCCCCGCCTGTATCCAGCCCCGAAAGCGGGACAGCGCCTGTGACACGCTTGAAAACTTCCTATCCAATGCCCACACACTCCAGACATAGTTTGATGGCCTTGCTCAGCACCGTTGCCGCCTCGCCCCGCCAGACGCCGAAGCACAGCATGGCGGCTCCCGCTAGCAGCAGCGTGACCTGCGCCGCCTTTTTTCCATGGCTCAATTTTCATCACCCTTTCTGTTTTCTTCCGGTATCATAACACGCCGCAGTTAAAATCCCTGTTAAGAACAAAAATTTAACACAAATCTTATCTGTTTCTGCTATAATAAGGGCGAAGAAACGAAAAGGAGGGCGTTTATGCATCTTTTGATTGTAGAGGACGAACGCGCCCTATGCGAGACCATCGTCCGCAGCCTGCGGCGGCTGGCATACAGCGTAGACTATTGCTACGACGGGGATAAGGCTCTTGAGCTGCTGGGTGTGGAGCGCTACGATCTGGTACTTCTCGACCTGAACCTGCCGGGCAAGGACGGCATGACGGTGCTGCGCACCCTGCGGCAGACCGACCGTGAGACAAGGGTGCTGATCCTCTCCGCCCGCAGTGAGGTGGAGGACAAGGTGGATGGGCTGGATGCCGGGGCCAACGACTATCTGGCAAAACCCTTTCATCTGGCGGAGCTGGAGGCCCGCATCCGCAGCCTGACCCTGCGGCAGTTCACCCAGCAGGATGTGCTGCTGACCTGTGGAGACTTGACCTTTGATACCCGCTCCCGCATCGCCGCCGTCAATGGGCAGACGCTGACGCTCACCCGCAAGGAGACGGGCATTCTGGAATATTTGATGGTGCATCAGGGACGGCCGGTGAGCCAGGAGGAGCTGATGGATCATGTCTGGGACAACAGCGTGGATAATTTCAGCAACTCCATCCGGGTGCATATTTCCGCCCTGCGCAAAAAGCTCCGCGCCGCGCTGGGCTATGACCCCATCCGCAACCGCATCGGCGAAGGCTATCTGATGGGAGGCACTGAAGAATGAAGCGGATCTCTTTACAATGGCGCATCACTCTGATGACCGTTCTGCTCATCGGCGTCACCTGCGTGGCCATGAATCTGCTGCTCTGCTCCTCCGGTGTGTACTATATGGACACCATTGCGGACAGCTTACAGGGCGGCGGCACGGTGATCCTGAATGATGGCGGAGCGGCGAGCTTTGACCCGCAGCTCATAGCGCCCAACGAGGAGTTGACCATCGTCGTCGATGGGGCGCAGGGGCGCTTCCGCACCACCAACTGGTACATCACGGCTGCGGTAACGCTGCTCAGCGGCATTCTGGCCTACTTCGTCAGCGGACGTGCCCTCAAGCCCCTGCGCAGTTTTGCTTCTCAGGTGGAAATGGTGCAGATGACCAATTTGGCGGATATGAAGATCGATGAAGATGTGCTTCCGGAGTTTAAGCAGCTCAGCCGCTCCTTCAACCAGATGCTGGAGCGGCTGAATACCGCCTTTGCCGCCCAGCGGCAGTTCACCGGCAACGCTGCCCACGAGCTGCGCACGCCGCTGGCGCTGATGCAGGCGCAGCTGGAGCTGTTTTCCGCAGAGCATCCCGCCGTGCTGCCGGAGACAGCGGAGTTTCTCACCCTTCTGCGGGAGCAGACGGAGAGGCTGACGCAGATGACCAGGACGCTGCTGGAGATGAGCAATTTGCAGCAGGTGGCGCGGAACGAGCGCATCCAGCTTGCCCCCATGATCGAGGAGATCTTCACAGATCTCGCGCCGCTCTCAGATAAGCGCGGCGTCACACTGACGGCGGAGGGCGACGGCATTATGACCGGCAGCGACGCGCTGATCTACCGCTTGATCTTCAACCTGACGGAGAACGCCGTCAAGTACAACCGGCAGGGCGGCTCGGTGCGGGTTTCTGTCACACAGGAGCCGGAAAAGCTCTTGCTCCGCGTCTCCGACACCGGCTGCGGCATCCCGGAGGAGTATCAGCGCAGTATTTTCCAGCCCTTCTTCCGGGTGGACAAGTCCCGCAGCCGCGAGTACGGCGGTGCGGGGCTGGGGCTTTCTCTGGTGTGGGAGATCGCCAACCTCCACGGTGGCTCCGTTTGGGTGGAGGAAAGTTCGGACAAGGGCACGACCATCGCGGTGGAGCTGCCGATACAGTGATATTGCACGCAAA
>ENA-ORSI01003432-ORSI01003432.1-human-gut-metagenome-genome-assembly--contig:-NODE-3432-length-10179-cov-3.007803_pt1 | contig 10179 bp, 8 predicted proteins | sample MGYA00242187_ERZ509154 | MGnify/ENA primary metagenome ERZ509154 (study PRJEB26280, sample SAMEA2338627) | human gut metagenome | biome: human gut; feature: human-associated habitat; material: faeces...
CTGCAGCCTCGTGCGCGGGTAGCGCTTCGATTTGGCCGCGGCAAGGATGCTCTCATAGTCCGGCTGCGACAGGACGGCCTTCCACACCTTGGACCACAGGCCCTCGGAGCCATGCGCGGTGCGCGCCCAGTCCGCCTGCTCCATGCCGCGCAGGCGCGCGAGCATCGCGCGCTCGCCCCAGCAAAGCGCGTGCGGCACGGCCCCTTCGCAGGCGCATTCCGCCGGGACATACGGCCGCCAGTCTCCGCCGGTCAGGATCAGCCGCCGCACGGCGGTCGCCGACGGGTGTTCCGCATCCGGCTCGTCCGCGTGATAGTCGCCGGGGCGCAGGACGGCGAGCGGGCGCAGAGCGCTTTCCTGCCGGATGATCGCGCGGCAGTATTCAAAGGCCAGAATGTCGTTGGGTCTTGTCAGTAATTCGCCGTCCGCGCCGAGGGCGGCCAGCGCCCGCTGCCGCGCGGCGGCGTAGCTCAAACCCTCCTGCATGGCTTCGTGCAGGAAAGCTTCAAATTCCGGCGCGCACGACGCTTCCGCTGCGCGGAAAAGCGCCTCGCCGCTGCCCGATTCACACCCGAAGCTCAGATACCCGCAGCCAAGCGCGGATAAGATCCGCACGCCCCCGGCGGCGAAGCCCTCGGCCGACTGCAGCGCCGCCGTGACCGGCAGCTCCAGCACAAGATCCGCCCCCGCGTCCACCGCCGCGCGGGCGCGCACGCGCTTGTCAAAGACTGCGGGCTCGCCCCGCTGGACATAATTGCCGCTCATGAGGCAGACGACGGCGGTATCCCTGCCCAGCTGCTGCCGGATCATGGCCAGCTGCCGCGCGTGGCCGAGATGGAAGGGGTTATATTCACAGATCACGCCGACCGTCTGCATAAGCGGCCCTCCGATAAAAAAATCTTGGGAAACTCTTGTTTCCCTTTTGCTTTTGTTGTATGATGAACAATAGCTATGAATATAGTACCACGAATGACTGAAAAAAGAAACACAGGAGTGAATGGAACAATGAATGTACTGGTCATCAACGCTGGCAGCTCCAGCCTCAAGTATCAGCTCATGGATCCGGCGACCGGCAATGTCACGGCCAAGGGTCTGTGCGAGCGCATCGGTCTCGACGGCCGTCTGACCCACAAGGTCCCGGCGACCGGCAAGAAGGTGGAGAAGGACATCCCCATGCCCACCCACAAGGAAGCCATCGAGGCGGTCATGGCCATCCTGGTCGACCCGGCTGACGGCGTCATCAAGTCCGTCGACGAGATCGACGCTGTGGGCCACCGCGTCCTGCACGGCGGCGACAAGTTTGTCGAAAGCTGCATCATCGACGAAGCCTGCAAGCAGGCCATCCGTGACTGCATCCCCCTCGGCCCGCTGCACAACCCCGCCAACCTCATGGGCATCGAGGCCTGTGAAAAGGCCATGCCGGGCAAGCCCCAGGTCGCTGTGTTCGACACCGCGTTCCATATGACCATGCCCCCGAAGGCCTACCGCTATGCTATCCCCACTAAATATTACACCGAAGACCATCTGCGCCGCTATGGCTTCCATGGCACGTCCCACCGCTTCGTGTCCAAGCGCTGCATCGAGCTGATGGGCGGCGTTGAGAACGCGCACCGCGTCATCGTCTGCCATCTGGGCAACGGCTCGTCCCTGTCCGCTGTCAAGGACGGCAAGTGCCAGGATACCTCCATGGGCCTGTCCCCTCTGGCCGGCGTCCCGATGGGCACGCGCGCGGGCGATATTGACACCTGCGTTGCGCAGTTCATCATGAACAAGTATAATATGTCCGCCGACGACTGCCTGACTATGCTCAACAAGAGGTCCGGCGTTCTGGCCCTGTCCGACGGCGTTTCCTCCGACTTCCGTGATCTGGATGCCGCAGCCGAAAAGGGCAACGAGGCCGCGCAGCTGGCGCTCGACAAGTTCGCCTACGAGGTCCGCAAGTACATCGGCGCCTATGCCGCAGCGCTGGGCGGTGTGGACTGCATCGTCTTTACCGCCGGCGTCGGCGAAAACTCCGGCTCCATGCGCGCATCCATCTGCGACGGTCTGGAATATCTCGGCGTCAAGCTTGACCCGGAGAAGAACAAGCTTCGCGGCGAGGAAGTCGTGATCTCCACGTCCGACTCCAAGGTCACCGTCTGGGTCATCCCGACCAACGAAGAGCTGATGATCGCCCAGGACACCGCCGACCTGGTGAAGGCTGCCCAATGATCAAACACACACGGGAGCCCCAGAGGCTCCCGTGCTTTAGAATGGAGGTATTTCCACATGACCGCTGCTGAACGGCTGCTCCGTTACGTACAGTTTGACACCCAATCCAACGAATTTTCCGACACCTGCCCCTCCACAGACAAGCAGAAGGTCCTCGCCCTGTCCCTGGTGGAGGAGATGAAGGCCATGGGAATTTCCGATTCTTACATGGACGCCGAGGGCTACGTCTACGGCACCGTGCCCGGAGACCCCACAAAGCCTGTCATCGGTCTCATCGCCCACATGGATACCGCCCCTGACGCCTCCGGGGCCAACATTCAGGCCCGAATCGTGCCCTACGAGGGCGGAGACATTGTGCTAAACGAGGCCGAGCACATTGTGATGAAGGAAGCGGACTTCCCCAGCCTCACCCAGAACCGGGGCAAGCACCTCATTGTCACCGACGGCACCACGCTCCTGGGGGCCGACGACAAGGCCGGGATTGCGGAAATCCTCACCGCAGCCGAACGCCTCCTGGCCTCCCCGGAGCCCCATGCCACTTTGCTCATCGGCTTTACCCCCGATGAAGAGATCGGCCGGGGGGCAGATCGGTTCAACCTCAAGGACTTCGGGGCCGAATTTGCCTACACTGCCGACGGCGGCACCCTGGGTGAATTGGAGTACGAGAACTTCAACGCCGCCGCTGCCAAGGTGGTGTTCCACGGCCGGAACATCCATCCCGGTTCTGCCAAGAACCAGATGGTGAACTCCCAGCTCATCGCCATGGAGTTCCACAGTCTGCTCCCCGTCCACCAGCGGCCCGAAGCTACAGAGGGCTACGAGGGCTTCGCTCTGCTTACGGACATGAAAGGCACCGTGGAGCTGAGCCAGCTGCGCTACATCATTCGGGACCATGACATGGGCAAGTTCACCCGGATGAAGGAGCTGTTTGGGGAAATCGCCGCCTTCCTCAACGGGAAATATGGGGAAGGCACGGTGGAGCTGACTCTGAAGGACAGCTATTACAACATGAAGGAAAAAATAGAGCCGCATATGCATATTATCGATTCGGCGGAAAAGGCATTTGCCGAAAACGGCATTACTCCAAGGATCGTAGCCATCCGCGGCGGTACGGACGGTGCGCGCCTTTCGTTCATGGGGCTGCCCTGCCCGAACCTTTCCACCGGCGGCGAAAACTTCCATTCCGTGCGCGAATTTATTCCCGTTTCCGCGCTCGGAAGTATGGTGGATGTCATTGTGACCCTTGCTTCCGTGCGGTGATTGCAGCTCGCGTGGCGGGAAAGGCAAATCTGCTGCGAATCCTCAACGCGATCAATAAAAACGCGGAGCGGGAAAGGCAAATCTGCTGCGAACCTCAACGCGATCAATAAAAAAGCGTTTCTGCCGTGGGATACGGGCGGAAACGCTTTTGCTTTTGTGAGCGGTTATTCTATGACAAGCTCGCCGAAAAACTCCGGGCGGTGGAAATCCGGTGCGGGAAGCTCCACGGGCGACCACATCCCGAAATGCGGGTATTCGGTATCGTCGCCGCATTTGTAAAAATTGCCTTTTATAATGTCGCCGGTTGCAAAATCCTTTCTTCCGAAGGTCTTTTCGATAAAGTCGAGCGTGAATACCACGCGGACACACCAGCATCCGTCGCCCTTTTCGGCGGTGACATGCGGCAGCGGGGCAAGCTTGTCTATGGGTGTTTTGTCGCTGCGGCTTGCGCGCACGGCGGAAAGGAACGCCCCGGCGGAGTTCATTTCGAAATTCATGTACTTTCCGGAATCCGGCGCAAAGCTCACGAAAAATTCGAGACAGCTGTCCTTATAAACAGGGTCGTTATATTGCTTGTAAACGGTTTTCGGGTCGCTCTCGTATGCTTTCATTTCGAGCGCAAATCCGGTTTTCGGTATGAACAAGAGCCGTGCTTCCGCCCTCGGGGAATAGCCGGATGTCCATTTGTAGCAGTCGATATGCGCGACCTCCGCCTTTGAAAAATCCGCCGCTTCCGCGGTCTTTATCGTGTATCTCATTTTCTCATCCTCCTGTTATGTCATTATAATAATCCAAATCGCACCGAATGTCAATACAAACGCGCTTCGTACTTGAAATACGGCGGCGACGGGTGTATAATAATGCATGAAAAGGATGTGAAGCAATGAAAAGCGGACTTCCGGAGGTGCTGCTCACCTTCGCAGGATACAAGGGCTCCATACAGAACTGCTCGGCACTTACGGTTGATGAATATATCAGCGATCTTATACTGTTTTTCCGCTATATCATAGTCACGCGGCGCGGGGACGACCCGGCAAAAACGGATATGTCATCAGTTTCGCTCGCGGGGGTGGATTACGAGCTTGCCGGCTCGGTACGGACAGAGGAGATATTTTCCTTCATGCTGTATCTTTCGCAGGTGCGCGGCAATAAAGCACGCATACGCGCGCGGAGGCTCTCGGCTGTAAAAGCGTTTTATAAATACCATACCGTCAAATCCAAAAGGCTTGCGGAAAACCCGGCAAAGGATATCGACAGCCCTTCCGTGCGCCCGCCGCTCCCGAAATATCTTACGCTTGCCGAAAGCCTTGCACTGCTCGAAGCCGTTCCGCGGAACGACCGCAATTTCGAACGCGATTACTGCATACTCACTTTCTTTCTCAATTGCGGTATGCGGCTTTCGGAGCTTGTCGGGATAAACCTTGCGGATATCACCGCCGATCAGGCGCGGCTCACCGTTACCGGAAAAGGCAATAAAATGCGGGTGATATACCTCAATACGGCGTGCAGAGAGGCGCTTTGCGATTATCTTGCCGTGCGGCAGGAACGCGCCACGGAGGGCGGCAGGAGCATCACCGATAAAAATGCGCTCTTTCTTTCCTCGCGCGGGCGGCGTATCTCGCACGAAAGCGTTCAGAAGATGGTTTATAAGTATCTCGAGCTTGCCGGGCTCGGCGGGCGCGGGCTTTCGGTGCACAAGCTGCGCCATACCGCCGCCACGCTTATGTATAACGAGGGCCATGTCGATGTGCGTACGCTTATGGATGTGCTCGGGCATGAGCAGCTCACGACAACGCAGATATATACACACCTTTCCGACAGAAAATTGGAGGAAGCGGCGGAAGCCAATCCGCTCGCGGATATAAAGAAATGACAGAATTCACCTTTACCGTCTCCGGAACGGATGTTTTTCCCGGCGGGGTCGCCCGCCCCGCGGCGCTTGCGCGGTATATGCAGCTTGTCGCGGGGGAGGACAGCGCCGCAAACGGCGCAGGTTACCCTGAAATGCGTGCGCACGACTGCGTTTTCGTGCTTTCCAAGCTCGCGATGCACTTTCATTGCCCGATCCGCTCCGGCGATACCGTCACATTGCGTACCTTCAATAACCGTATAAACGGCATTTATTTCGAACGCGAATTCGAATTCTTCCGCGGCGGGAGCGAGGTCGCCCACGCAACAACGCTTTGGGCGCTCATAAGCTATTCCACAAGGGTACCGCTGCGTCCGCGAACGCTTTTTGCGGCAATACCGGAGGAAAAACGCCCCACCGCTACGCTCGATGTGCCGCATTCCGTGGATACAAAGGGCGTTTTTCCCTGCGGCGAGAGGGTCGCGCGGCTTTCGGATCTGGATGAAAACGACCATATCAACAATTGCGTGTATTTCGATATCGCAGTGGACAGCACCGATTTCGACGGTAAAACCGAAGCGATAACCGATTTCCATATGCTTTACCGCCGCGAAGCAAGGCGCGGTGATGTCATAAAGCTTTCCGCGCTTCACTCGGCGGAAGGATATACCGTAAGCGGCAGAAACGAAACGGCGGGAACCCCTTGCTTCGACGCTTTTTTCGCCGTGAAGAAGCTATAATTTTTCAACCGGCGGTTCGTTGACATATTTGCACGGTTGTGGTATAATTACCCGCACGGATCAAAAAGGAACGGGGGTGCCGTATGGCGGAAAAGAAGATAATCGCAAAGAATAAAGCCGCGTATCACGAATATTTCGTCATCGACAGCTTCGAAGCCGGCGCCGCTCTTTGCGGGACAGAGGTCAAATCCATCCGCGGCGGAAGGGTGAATCTGAAGGATTCCTTCTGCCGCATCGAAAACGGCGAGCTTATCGCCTACGGCATACACATCAGCCCGTACGAAAAGGGCAATATCTTCAACCGCGATCCCTACCGCCCGCGCAAGCTGCTCATGCACCGGCGCGAGATCGACCGGCTCTTCGGCGCCGTCGGGCAGAAGGGTTATTCGCTCATACCGCTTTCGGTGTATTTTCTCGGCAAGTATGTCAAAGTCGAGCTGGGGCTCTGCAAGGGCAAAAAGCTTTACGACAAACGCGATGTCGAGGCGGAAAAGACCGCAAAGCGTGATATCGAACGCGCCGTGCGCGAAAAATACTGACATGGGGGCGTAAAGGTTTCGACGGGGATCCCGAAACGGGGTAAGCGAGCAGAAGCGCACAGCTTCTCTAAAATGTGCAAATTAAAATTAAACGCTAACAATCAGAAATTAGCAGTCGCTGCCTAAGTGCAGTGACCGTCGCACCGAGGAGTACTGCGGCCCCGGCTGCGGCGTGACTCAGCAGTGAACGTGTACGGCGCAAAGCTTTGCGCGCCGTCATGAATCTATGAAGCTACCGGCAGTTCGCGCCTGTCTTTCGGCGTAAACCGTGGGGAATCTTAAAGAAAGACTGCGCTCGGAGAAAACACCGCGGACAGATTTTCGGACAGGGGTTCGACTCCCCTCGCCTCCACCATCAAGACACACGCAAAAGGAGCGTATAAAACTCCGACGCGTGTGTCTTTTTCTATGCAAAATAGGGGTGAATTGCCGTTTTTATGGCAGTTTACCCTTTTTGTTGTTTCTTCGCGTATCGCCGTAGGGATTTGTTCTTCTCTCGCTTTGGGAAATCGCAAACCGCTAATGATTGTACAAAAAGGATTTTTGCACGATAAGGAGCGTATGATTTCTTCTGTCTTAATCAACGAAAAAATGACCGACCGCACTCTTACGAACGCAGTCGGTCGTTTGACCTTTATTTCTCTGTACTCTCTTTTTCCGATCGAAGCAGACTGGTTTTACTTTTTCGCTTTTTAAGCTGACCATACCGGAGAATCACATATTCACGTCCATGACGACTGCGCACAGCATACTGTCCGGGGACGGGTCGCCTCTGACGGCGCCGATGTAGTCATTGCCGAGGAAGTCGCTGAAATCACCTCCGATATTCAGCTCCGGAAGTCGTCCGACCAATCTGCCGTTTTCCATCAGATAAGACATCTGTACTGGAGAGGCAAAATGACCGCCGGGTGTGATATCGCCGCCTGAAGTCATGACGATATAGATCGCTTTGCCCGGTACAAGCGCACTAAGTGTCGGTGCGGTCGGCTCTGCATAAAAACGGTTGAAGCCAAGGGTCGGCACGCCGTCATAAGAGGCTGCCGCCGTGCCGGTGTTTGGCAGGTTCAGCTTTTCTGCTGATTTTTTCGTTGTCAGAAGACCGACAAGCGTTCCCCTGTCGATCAGCGTGGGGCGCAGATCAGGTGCTACGCATCCCTCGGTATCAAAGAAGCATACGCCGGGGTTTGTTGCGGGATTCATATCGTTTTTAAGTGAAAGCCTGTCCGAGAAAACCTTTTTGCCGAGTTTTCCGCTGAGCAACGAAGCACCGGAAGCGTACATTTCGGCAATAAAATGCTGAAGAGTGCCGCCGAACAGATCGCTGATATCCATAACTACGGGATAGCGTCCGGGAGTAATGTCGGCAGACGTGTAAAACGCATCATATTCTTTTCCGAACTGTGAAAGCAGTGCATCCGGGTCAAAGTCAGCGCCTTTATAGCCGAAAGAGGTATCAAACAGATTTCCCGATCCACGATTCTGTGCAAGCAACTGAATGTCCACATTGCTGCCGGAACTTGTCAGGTGACGTCCGAGGGAGTTCCGGTATTCAGTCTTTCTGTAATTCAGGCTGATCTTATTTGAAAAGGCGAAACGAGGACAGGCATCGCCGAGACGGTCAAGGAAACTCTGCATTGTGGGTATCAGCTTGGAGACTGGGATAATCTCTTTTTCATTGAGGTTTTCCTGTTCCAGTGCGCCGTCGAGTTTGCAGGGATAAGGAATGCCAAGTGCCAGAGCCTCTCTGGCTTTGTCTGTCAGTGCGTTCTCGTCAGGCGTTCCGAGACACCCGGCAACACCGATGCATCCGTTTTCATATACGCGGACAGTGCCTGTAGTTTCTTCTTTCTCACGGAAGCTGTCGATTTTTCCTCCGGTGACATTGAGCGTAACGGAGCGATGTGTTTCGGTCAAAAACTCTTTTTCCATGATTCTCACCTCACTGTACATTCATAGACGAAACGCGGACGTACGGACCGCCGAAACCGACGGGCAGATTCATCTGTTCCATCTTGCCGCAGCCGCCTGTCACAAATGAAAGCAAGTGTACGTCATGTGTCAGACCGTCTATCAGACCGAGCGTTTCAAACACGGAACCTGTCAGCACGCTGATCTGTACCGGGCGCCACAGCTTGCCGTCAACGATCTCGTAAGCAAGGCTGGGGGCTATGGTGAAGATGCTCATGCCGCTTCCGTGGTTGATGGTTTTGATAAAATACCCATTTTTGATCGGGGCGATCAGCTGATCAAAATCAAGATCACCACCCTCAATATATGTGGTCGTCATGCGCACGATCGTCTCGAATGTACAGTCGGTCGCACGTGCATTGCCGGTAAGAGACTCACCGAGTGCGGTGGCAGTCTGTACACTGTGCAGCCGTCCTGCCAGTACGCCGTTTTTGATTAGATAATTCTTGCGTGCGCGGGTTCCCTCGTCGTCATACGGGACATATCCGCAGCCAGAGACGGAGCCACTGTCAACAATAGATAAAATGGGCGAGCCGACGGTTTTGCCGAGCTGCCACTCATCGCGCATTGATTGGTCCGAGAGCATGAAGTCGGATTCGGACTTGTGCCCGAATGATTCATGCGCAAAGACCCCGGCTGCTTCTGGCGAAAGGACGACCGGATATTTTCCGGGTGTGACCGGTACGGAATTGCGCATAAAATACGCCTGCTCCGCAACGGCGGCACGAAGCTCGTCATTCAGTCCTTTCAGCTCGTCAAAGCGGGTCGCACCCTTCTGCCATGAGTCCGTGAACTTCTTTTCACCTTCCGTCATGCTACAGGTGAAGGACAGCCCACAAGTCTGATAATCATACGTGACATCCGCTCCGAAACTGGACTGAAAGCGAAACAGGCTGTTGCGGTCAAGGTATAAGCCTTTGTGTGTGGTGACACAGGAATCCTCCGAGAGCAGTGGCAGATATGACAGCAGAAGCGCCTGTTTTTCCCCGGCGGGAATGTCACGCACGGAGCAGTCGGCAAAGCGGATCGCCGTGTCCCGATTGCGTTCAAAGCGACGGACAACAGGGTCATCGAGGATCTGCGCGTTGGGTGTGGCAGCCGCATAAAGACCGTCAAGCGTATTTTGCAGATGCGCAAGGTCGGTCACGGATGCATAATACCACATCCTGCCGTCATATACCCGCAGAAATGCGCGGCATTCGACGCTGGTCTTCATTTCCTGCAAAATACCGTCTGTATAAGAAATAATGGTCCGGCTGCGGTCCTCGGTGCGGACGTCAGCATAAAAACCTTTTTTGAATTCAATCATAAAAGAAAGCCTCTCCTTCTCTCTGATCAATTATTATATCACGTGAATATTAATAAGCAAACACGTTTTTGTACAGAAACACATGAACAATATTTTATCTTTGAAAACCGTAGGGTTATCCTACGCCTCAATAAACTTGTCCTTTGCCTTCGCTCTATATTTCAATATTTCAATGTTTTTATTATACCATAATCCTCCACTTTTTCAATAACTTGCCGCACTTGTCCAAATGTTTTTTTGTTTGGGGCTCAAATCCCCGTGGACGCCTGCCCCCTTTTCGGCTTAAAAAGACGCTCCTTTTTG
>ENA-ORSI01003439-ORSI01003439.1-human-gut-metagenome-genome-assembly--contig:-NODE-3439-length-10169-cov-3.630018_pt1 | contig 10169 bp, 7 predicted proteins | sample MGYA00242187_ERZ509154 | MGnify/ENA primary metagenome ERZ509154 (study PRJEB26280, sample SAMEA2338627) | human gut metagenome | biome: human gut; feature: human-associated habitat; material: faeces...
GTTTCTACCCTGCAGCCCATTTGTGCCAGAATTTCCAACAGCGGTGCATAGGTCTCCGGCCTGCAGCCGGTCAGTTCCACCCGGCCTCCTGCCGCCGCGCAGGCACAGGCAAGGGTGGATGCCACGATGCGGTCGGCCATGGGCGCAAAGCTGCAGCTATACAGCATTCGTCTGCCCTGCACCCGGATGGTGCTGGTGCCCGCGCCCTGTACACAGCCGCCGCAGCGGTTCAGGAATGCTGCCAGATCGCTGATCTCCGGTTCTCGTGCGGCCCCGCGCAGAACCGTCTCGCCCTGCGCCGCAGCTGCTGCCAGAAGCAGGGTCTCGGTAGCACCCACGCTGGGAAACCCAAGTGTGATGTCCGCACCGTGCAGCCCGGCAGGCGCTGTCAGGATCAGCCTTGCCCCCTCCTCCCGGCAGTGCACGCCCATCTGCGCAAGGCCGGAAAGATGCAGGTCCACCGGCCTTGCACCAATGCGGCACCCGCCGGGCAGCACCGTTTCCACCCGGCCAAGCCGTGCCAGAAGCGGTGCGCAGAACAAAATGGATGCCCGCATCCGCGCGGCGGCTTCCGGCGCAAGGCGGCAGGTGGAAGGCACGCCCTGCACCGTGATGTCGCTGCCCTGCCAGCGGGCCGTGCAGCCCGCACCCTGCAAAAGCTCCACACTGGTGTCCACATCCGCAAGATGCGGCACCTGCAGAAAACGCACCGTGCCATTGCACAAAAGGGCCGCTGCCAGCAGCGGCAGCACGCTGTTTTTGGCTGCCGGGATGTGTACTGTGCCGTTCAGCGGCATGCCGCCTGTGATGATAAGATCTCCGCCCATGCAAAAAGCCCCCGTTCCGCAAAAGATACCTCATGCTATGCGGCGCGAAGGCTTTTTGTTTATTTTGTCTGCAGTTGTGCCATTTGTTTGTCCGGTTATTTGTAGCTGAACCGGCAGCGGATGCTGTCATTTTATGGCAGGGAACGCCCGGTTTTATGTCTCCCCGCGGGACACCGACAGCACGATGCCCATTTCGCCCAGCAGCATCATCAGACTGGTGCCGCCGGAGGAAAAAAACGGCAGGCTGATGCCGGTATTCGGGATGGTGTTGGTGACCACGGCGATGTTGCAGAACACCTGCCAAGCGATCTGCGCCATAATGCCAATCCCCACCATGGTGCAGAACTGGTTCTCGGCCTTATAGGCGATCATCAGGCCCTGCGCTATGAGCAGTATGAACAGCACGATGATGAGCACCGCACCGATGAAGCCCAGCTCCTCGCACACCACGCTGAAGATGAAGTCGTTGGTGCTTTCCGGCAGCCAGAGCTGCTTTTCTACGCTGTTGCCAAGGCCAAGGCCCTTCAGTCCGCCGGAGCCGATGGCGTACAAGCTCTGCTTGGTCTGGTCGTTCAGCGCTTCCAGATCATCGGACCATGTGTTCAGGCGGTCCTGCAGATAGCCAATGGATTCCACCAGCGTCAGGGCCGGTTTCAGCAGCAGAGCCGCCGCTGCGGCCCCGCACCATGTCAATACACCGCCGCAGCCGGTCAGCATGAGGATGGTGCCCACGATGGCGGTGGTCAGCAGGATGCCGGACATGTGCGGCTCTAAAAACAGCAGCACCACCACCGGCACCAGCGGCAGCACCGGCACGATCAGCTGCCTTACGATGCGGATGAACAGCCAATCCTTTGGCTTGATCTTTTCTCTCAGCGACGGGCTGAACCGGCCGATCTGCGGCGCACTTGCCGCCAGATGGGACGAGAGCAGGATCATCTCAAACTTTGCCACCTCAGAGGTCTGCAGAGTCAGGCCGCCCAGACGGATCCAGCGGCAGCCGTTCAGCGGTGCAAAGGTCAGCGTGACGGCCAGCATGGCCAGTACCACCCAGTACAGCGGCTTGCTCGCCCAGCGCAGGAAGCGGTGATCCACATAGCTCATGACTACCATACAGCCAATGCCAATGGCCATGCAGATAGCCTGCTGCTTGATGTAGTGCAGGCTGTCGCCCATGCGCAGGTAGCCGGTGGTGTAGCTTGCGCTGTACAGCATTACAAGGCCGAACACCATGATAATGGCCAGCGTTGCCAGCCCGTTGAGCAGCAGCCGGTTCCATGGTCCCGGGTCCCGCTGCAGCGGCAGCACCCATGCACTTTCTTTTTGGTTTTTATGTCGTCTGCGGGTGGCTGCCATTGCCACGCCCCCTTATTTTCAGAATCAGGCGCTCAGACCCAGCGTGCCAGACGCACGGCCAGCGCCAGCCCGCACACGCTCAGTGCGCACAGGCTGTAAAAAATATTCACTGCACTCATGCCGCGCTTTTCCAGCCAGCGGTGCAGCGGTGCCGCCGCAAACAGCGGCCTGCCCTTCCAGCGGCAGAACAAGACCTGCAGCAGCACCATGCCGCCCTCCACCCAGAAGGGCAGTGCCAGCGGGATGCTCAGCTCTGCGTAGCCAATGCACAGCGGGATGCAGCCAATGGCTCCCGCTGCATACAAGCAGCCGCACCGGCCGGGGTGCAGCTTTGCCGGTGGAAAATCCCACAGCAGAAAGGCCATCAGTGCACCGGCCAGTGCCGCCGGGAATACTGCCAGCGGGAACCAGCCCAGCTGCGTTTCCAGCATCATCAGGCCCAGCATGGCCGCAAAGGCCGCGCCGCACACCGTGCCGTCGGCACCGTCGGCCACGCGGGCCGCCTCGGCCATCGCCACCAGCAGCACAGCCCACAGCAGCGGTGCCAGCGCACATTCCACATAGCCTGCTCCCGGCAGGATCAGCCCTGTGGGCAGGCACCCGTTCAGTGCCAGCAGGCCCAGCACCAGCACTGCAGCGATGCATTCCAGTGCAAGGCGCTGTGTGCGGCGCAGGCCAAGGCCCAAACCGTTCGGGTAGCGGCCGCGGATGCGGGCCAGATCATCGGCCAGCCCCACTGCGCCAAAGGCCAGCGACCCCAGCAGTGCAATGAGCAGGCGGGAGGTCATCTGCCGGTCGCTGCCAAGCAGGGAAGGCTGTGCAGCACATGCGGCCAGCCAGCCCACGCCAACAGCGGCAAGGGTGCCCACCATCAGGCACAGCCCGCCCATGGTAGGCACCGGGCTGTCCGGGGCATCGCTGTCCGGCTGTGTACCGCGTGCCGCACGCTGCAACTCCCGCAGCAGCGGCACCATCATATTGCCGAGCGCCGCAGTCAGCACAAAACCCAGCACCGACGCGACGACCAAGGCGAAACGAATCATTTTTCAATCTCCAAATTCATGCCAAAAGGTTATTCTTCGGCATCTTTCTGCTCTGCGTAGAAAATTTCCAGCACTTTTTCCAGCGCCATGCCGCGGCTTGCCTTCACCAGCAGGGCATCGCCCGGCTCTATCCGGTTCAGCAGAGCATCCGCTGCCTCGCGGTAGTTGTTGGCATGGAGGGTCTTGACCCCCTTGGCCGCAGCCACCACAGCCGTGCGCTTTGCGTTTTCGCCGTAGGTCACAAGGCAGTACAGATCACTCTCCGCAGCCAGACGGCCCAGCTCCTCGTGGGCTTCGCGGGACAGCTCGCCCAGCTCCAGCATATCGCCCAGCAGGGCAAAGCGGCGCTTGCAGGGGAATTCCTTGAACATGGCAAGCGCGGCCTTCATGCTGTCGGGGTTTGCATTGTAGCAATCCTCAATGACGGTAACGCCCTTGCTGTGCACCACCTTCTGGCGGCGGCCGGTCTGCTCAAAATTGGAAAGCCCCTTGATGACACCGCGCGGGTCGCAGCCCAAGCGGGTGGCGGCGCAGTAGGCAGCCAGAGCGTTTGCCACATTGTGCTTGCCCATGGCCGGGATCTTGACCACAAAGGTGCCCTCTTCCTGATCTTCCAGCACAAAGCTCATGCCGTCCTCTTCCTGCCGGATGGACAGTGCACACACATCAGCGTTCTCATCTGCCAGACTGAACCATACCGGCTTCACGTGGGCGGGCAGCTTTGCGGCGCGCAGGAACTTATCATCATAGTTCAGCACCAGCGGTGCACCCTCCGGCAGGCCGTTGCAGATCTCCAGCTTTGCCTTGCAGATGTTCTCCTGACTACCCAGATTGCCGATGTGGGACACACCGATGCAGGTAATGATGCCCACATCCGGGCGTGCGGCCCGGGCCAGACGGTCGATCTCGCCCGCATGGCTCATGCCCATCTCGATCACGGCATACTCAGTGTTGCTTTCCAGCCGCATCAGGGTGCGGGGCATGCCCAGTTCATTGTTCTGGTTGCCCTCGGTCTTGATGGTCTCGCCAAAGCCTGCAAGGGCGGCGTAGGTCATCTGCTTGGTGGTGGTCTTGCCCACGCTGCCGGTCACACCCACCATCTTGGGGTGATACTGGCTGCGGTAGTTCGCACCCATCACCATCATGGCGTGGTAGCTGTCCGGGCAGAGGATGGCCTTTTCCGCAGGCACGCCCTCCACCGGGTGGTTCACCACCACATAAACAGCACCGTTCTCCAGTGCTTTGGCCGCAAAATCGTGGCCGTCAAATTTTTCACCCGGGAACGCTACAAAAATGCAGCCGGGCCGCACCTCGCGGCTGTCGGTGGTCACCAGTTCCACCTGCACCTCTTCCCGGATGAAGTCTGCGGGCACCAGCCCTGCCAGAAGCTTGCTTGCAGAAATTTTTTCCATTGTTCATGTCCCCTCTCTTTTATCTTGTAAAACCCTCTCAGTCAATGCCTGCGGCATTGCCAGCTCCCCCGAAAGGGGAGCTCTTTTGCATCTTACGATAAAGTGCAGTTCTTCAGAAGATTCACTTTACCGTGCCCACTCATAAAGTTCGCCCTTCGGGAGAGCTGTCGCGCAAGCGCCTGAGAGGGTTCTTGTTACCCACAGGTAATGGTCACGACGGTGCCGCGCTGCACACTGGAACCGGGGTCTGCACTCTGGGCCTGCACGGTGCCGTTCGCATTGCCCTCCACCACACAGTTCAATCCGGCGGCAGACAGCATCTGGCGGGCAAAGTCCGCGCTCTTGCCGGTCACATCCGGCACATCGGTATGGCTGCCCTCATAGGTATCGGTATACAGGTACACGGTGGTGCCGTAGGCCACCTTTGCACCCGCGTGCGGATACTGGTAGGTGACAGCTGCTGCCGCCTGACTGGTGGTGCTTTCGGCCAGCTGATGCCTGAGGCCCTTGATGTTCAGCTGCACCTGCGCACTGCTCCACTCGGTGCCCACCAGATTCGGCACAGTGACCACAGTCTGGCTGCGATCCTCGCCGTCGGCGGCAATGCCAAGGTAGGGTGCGATCTCGCTGATGATGTTGCCCACAACGGGCGCTGCCAGCAGGGACGAGTAGTCCGTTCTGGCGTTGTTGGGGTCATCCAGCATCACATAGACGATGATCTCCGGGTCGTCGGCGGGCAGGACAGCGGCAAAGGATGCCACCTTCTTGTAGTCGCCATCAGCGCGGCGGTCCATGTTCAACTGTTCGGAAGTGCCGGACTTGCCGCCGATACGGTAGCCGGACACATAGGCATACTTGCCGCCGCCGGTGCCGTTGCCCACCTCATATTCCATGATCTGGCGGATCACATTGCTGGTGCTCTCGCTGATGACCTGACGGCGCACATTGGCACCGATCTCCTCGATCACGTTGCCATTTGCATCGGTGATCTTATCCACCACATGGGGCGTGACCAGATAGCCGCCGTTGACGGCTGCGGCCACAGCGGTGCACATCTGCAGCGGGGTGATGGCCATTGCCTGGCCAAAGGCCGAGGAAGCCAGCTGCACTTCGCCCAGCTGGTTGGCCTTATAATACTGCATGAAGCCCGTCTCACTGGGCAGGTCCACGCCGGTGCGGCTGGTAAAGCCAAAGGCATCGAAGTAGTTATAGAAGGTCTGGGAGCCAACGCGCTGGCCCAGCTGGATATAGTAGATATTGCAGCTCTGGCGCAGTGCTTCGGCCAGTGTGATGGTGCCGTGGGCTTTGTGGCCTGCGCAGTGGTAGGTCTCCTTTGCCACGCCGTAAGCACCGGCGCAGGTAAAGGTGGTGTTGATGTTTGCAAGGCCGGAGTCCACGCCCATGGCCGAGGTGATCACCTTGAACACACTGCCGGGGTAGTACAACTCGGTGATGGTCTTGTTTTTCCACTGGATATCGCGGAAGTAGCCGGAGTAATCGGCCTCCTCGTCCAGAATGCGGTTGCCGTTTGCATCCTTCAGCTCGTTGCCGTTCTCATCCTTTTTGTAGATGCCGTACAGCTCCGGCTCAGCGCGCACCAGCTCGTTGAGGTAATCCAGATTTGCGCTGTAGTCCAGCGGGTCGTTGGGGTCAAAATCCGGCTTGGAAGCCATGGCAAGGATGGCACCGGTCTTGACGTTCATCACGATGGCGCAGCCGCGGTTTTCCACCGTGTTGGCTGCAATGGCTTCGTTCAGATACCGTTCCACGATCTCCTGCACATTCACATCCAGCGAAAGCACCAGATTGGAGCCATCCTTGGCTGCAAAGGTGGTGGCATTCTCGTCCGCAATGGCGTTGCCGTAGGCATTGCGCTGGGTAATGGTGCGGCCATCCACACCGGCCAGCGTGGACTGATAGGATTTTTCCAGACCGTAAGTACCAATGCCGTCCGCATCGGTAAAGCCCAGCACTGCCGCTGCAAACGCTCCGTAGGGGTAATTGCGCTGGAAGCTCTTCTCGCTGCCGACCGAGATGTTGCCCTTGCGGGAGGTCTCAGTGGCACGCTTGTGTGCCTTGTTGAACTGGGAAACGTAGGATTCGATGGACAGCTTGACAGCGTTGTTCACCTTGGTGGCCAGCACCTGATACTTGGTGTCCATCTTGGAAAGTGCATCGTAAACCTTCTGGTACTGGGTCTGGTACGCTTCCGAGGAAGTGTCCACCGCGTCCAGACTTTCGCCGTCGCCGGAAAGCAGGCGCAGGGTCAGTTCCCGGCTGACCTCGGCGCACATGGCCGTGTCCAGCGTGCGCACCGCCTCCTCATCCTTGCCGGTGGTGGTATATAAGATTTTGCTGTTGTCCGGGTCGGCCCAGATGGTCCACACCACGCTGGTGGAGGCCAGCGTGATGCCGGAGGTATCGTAGATCTCGCCGCGGGTGGCCTTGATGGTGGTATCCAGTAGCTGCTGCTTTGCGGCCAGCTGGCGGTAGGTGTCCCCGTTTTTGATCTGGATATCATACAGGCTGTAGGTCACACGGGCCGCAGCAAGGCCCATGACCACAAGGGCCAGACCGCCGCAGATCAGACTGGTTCTGGGGTTCATGCGGGCACCGGTGCTGGTTTCCGGCCAGGGGCCTTTTATTTTTTTGATGAATTTTCGGAAGAATTTCCACATGGTATGCTCCTGCGGCAGCGGGCATTTGCTGCCTTCTGCCGCGCTTTTGTCAAATTTGGAACTGCCCTGCAAACAGGGTGTATAAACCGAAAAAGCGTGCGCTGCCGCACGCTTTCCCGTATTTGGTTCACTTTACAGTGCCAAGAATGTTCACGGCACCGTTGTAGATAAAGTCGGTCCACTGCCGCACAGCGGACTGGGTGCGCTCCAGCGTGTCGCTCTCGCCCAAACGGATGTAGGTGATCTGGCTCTGATCAATTTTCATCAGGCCCAGCCTGCCGGCCGTCTCTTCCACGCTGGTAATGTTGGTCTTGCTGTTCAGGGTGCTGTTATAGTAAGTATACTGGCTCTGCTCACTGACCAGCTGAGCCTTTGCGTCCTGAATCTGGTCGTTCAGCTCCACCAGCTTGGACTCGCTCCACAGCAGGCTGATGGCAAACCCCACCAGCAGTGCTGCTGCTACCAGATGCATGGCGTTGTGCACCGCTGCCTGCAGCGGCGAAAGCCGACGCTTGCCGCCCTTTGCTACCCGCAGATCTGCCTTGCGCTGTGTCTGCGGGGCTTTTCTGCGGCGTACCGCGTTATAATCATATGCTGCCTGACCCATGGTTTGCTCTCCTCCTCACACAACGGCTTCTGCCGTTCAGCATTTTTCCAAAACTCTCAGGTGGGCGGACCGGCTGCGCCGGTTCTCTTCCAATTCCTGACTGTTTGCTTCAATGGGTTTGCGGGTGATCAGCTTTGCTTTGGCTTTGCCGCCGCATACGCACACCGGAAACTCCGGCGGGCAGGTGCACGCGGTGGACCAGCGGCGAAATTTGTTCTTCACCAGCCGGTCCTCCAGCGAGTGGAAGGTGATCACGCACAGCCGGCCGCCCGGCGCAAGGTGATCAAAAATGGTATCCAAGCCTTCTTCCAGCGCATCCAGTTCATGGTTCACTGCAATGCGCAGCGCCTGAAAGGTGCGGCGGGAAGGGTTCTTGTTTTTGCGGCGCTCTGCCGGAGGCATAGCGCTTGCTACGATATCTGCCAACTGCAGGGTGGTCAGGATGGGAGCAGTTTCCCGCGTCTCCACGATCTTTCCTGCGATCTGCCATGCGTAGGGTTCCTCGCCGTAATCCCGCAGGATGCGGGCAAGCTCCTCGCGGCTTTCGGTGTTCACAAGGTCTGCAGCGGTCTCGCCCTGCTGGCTCATGCGCATATCCAGCGGTGCATCTGCCCGGTAGGAAAAGCCCCGGGCGGCATCGTCCAGCTGATGGCTGGAAACGCCAAGATCCAGCAGTGCGCCGTTGATCTTTTCAATGCCCAGCTGCTCCAGCGCCTGTCCCGCATAGCGGAAATTGATCTGCACCACGGTGGCAGGCAGCCCGGCAAGGCGGGCGCGCGCGGTCTGCACCGCGTCCGGGTCCTGATCCAGCGAGATCAGCCTGCCGCCCTTTTCTGCATCCAGCCGCAAGGCGATCTGGCGGGAATGTCCCGCGCCGCCTGCGGTGCCGTCAAGGTAGGTGCCGGCCGGATCAATGGAAAGACCCTCCAGACACTCGTTCAGCAGAACGGGGATATGCTCAAACGAGGCCGGGTCAAAGGCTGCTTGTGTTTCAAGTTCCATCGCTGCGGCCTCCTTTCTCAGTTCATAAGCTTTCCGTGTTCCGGGCACTGTGCACACAGCGCACACTTTTACCCGATAACACAGTTTTATTTTAACAAATCAGGCCCCTGATTGCAAGGGTTTGTGCTCCCGTTTTTGCCGCAAAATGCAACAAAAAAAGTCCCTGTCGGCCGTCATTTCTGCCTGCAGGAACTTTGGTTTTTGCCGTATGTGTAATTTGTGTGTGAAAAAGGCTGTCTTCAGCCGTTTTTCTTGGCGTTCTGGCGCAGATTTGCGCGCACATTCTTTACCTGTGCCGCATTTTCCACCATTGTTTCCTCGGTGTTCTTGAGCATGTTGTCGCAATAGTCGGTCACGGTCTGGCGCAGGGTGCGGGCCTCGTTCTGGGCTGCAGTGGTGATTTCCCCGGCGCGCTGCTGTGCAGCCTTCACGATCTCGGCTTCGCTCACCAGAATGCGCGCCCGCTCCTCAGCCTTTTTCACAATGGCCTGCGCCTGTGCGTTGGCCGTCTCCACGATCTGAGCGCGGTCGTTCACGATCTGCTGGGCCTGCCGCAGCTCGCCGGGCAGGTTTGCGCGGATCTCGTCCAGATAATCCCGGATCTGCTCCACATCCACGATCTTTTTGCCGCCGGAAAGGGGCACATTGGCACCTTCCTCCAGAGCATCCTCAATGGTATCCAAAAGTTCGTTCACGTTCATAGTGCTTCTCCCTTCGGTTCGTTCTCGGCAGGGTCTGTGTTCTGCATGGGCTTTGTGTATTTCCACAGCAGCACCCTGCCGTACTTGTACTGTTTTTTCAGGGTCAGGCCGCCAGCCTCGGCCGGCAGCACGATGCCGGTCTCGCTCTCGCACAGCACGATGCCGCCGGGCGCGGTGCATTTATCCACCGCAGGCAGGATCTTTTCCAGTGTACCATTGCGGAAGGGCGGGTCCAGCAGTACGATGTCGAACTGCTCGCGGCAGGCGGAAAGATACCGCGCAGCTTCGCCGATATTGACGCGGCTGCGGTCGAACACGCCGCAGGCCTTGCAGTTGCGCATGATGATGTTCACCGCCTCGCGGTTCTCGTCCAGAAACACGCAGCGCGCCGCGCCGCGGCTCAGTGCTTCAATGCCAAGCTGGCCGCTGCCCGCATACAGGTCCAGCACCCGTGCGCCGGGCAGGTCGAACTGGACGATGCTGAACATCGCCTCCTTTACCTGCGAAAGGGTGGGCCGGGTCACGTCGGTCCCCGGCAGGGCC